>Ga0182036_10000543_pt1 | contig 16902 bp, 18 predicted proteins | sample sta12Cox44000080_FD_125966 | JGI IMG/M metagenome (GOLD analysis project Ga0182036, IMG submission 125966) | Lab enrichment of tropical soil microbial communities from Luquillo Experimental Forest, Puerto Rico - statoxic.12C.oxic.44.000.080 | ecosystem: Environmental > Terrestrial > Soil >...
CACAAAGCCGCGGAAACGGTGCACGGCTTCGGTGACGCATTTCTGATAGGCCGAGATGAGCTCCCGCAGGTCTTCCGGATCCATCCGAGCGGAGAGTGCGGTCCAACCAACGAGGTCCGAGAACATCACCGTCACTTGCCGGCGCTCGGCGCTGTCCGCCGCTCGCCGCGTGACGGGTGGCGTAGCAGGTGCAACCGCGGGTGTGATCTGCTCGGCGCCTTTTAGATTGGCAATCGCACGCAGGAACTTTCGGCGATGCCCGAGCGACGCGACACCAATCTTTTCGAGATCTTGATCGGTCAGGTCCTTAAGAATATCGAAATCGATATCATTCTCGGCAAAGGGCTGAGCGTATTGCCCGAGACCGAGCTTTTCGAGCCAGTCCGCAATTGGTTCCATCGGCGGCCCTCTGCGGATTTGGCGCTATCCGTTCTGGACCGGCATATCGGAGAGCTTACCAATACTCGCTAAGATCGAGCAGCCCGGCCGGCGTCCGCCGTGCCGCACCGAACAAGACATTAGTAGCGAGCCAGACGCGCTGCGCCTAGTCACTCTTAGAGAGGCGTCAATTCTGCGCAGCGAAAGTCATAGTCTTCAAGCGATTCTTCTGATCCGCGCTCAATTCGCCGTCGAATTTATAAAGCGCAACTTGAATAGACAAAACGGCGCGCCAGGTTGCATCGAGCCGAGTTTCGAGCGCATCCAAGCGGGCAACAGCGGACCGTGGCGCTGGCGTTGAGCACTGCGCTTCAAGATCGTTTGCGGCCCCACTCAAGACCTGATGCAGGTCATCTAGCGCTGTGTGCTGCTGCTCGCTTAGCTGGACCGATCTCTCGATTTGCTCGACAGAGTGATCAGCTGCCGCAGACGAGGATCCGCACGAGCGGATTTCCGTTTTAACGTCGCGAGGCGATGCAGGGCTGGCTGATGTGGCTTCAGCAGTTAGTCGCGCTTGTTGTTCCTGTGTCAGCGATTTCTCAAAGTCCTCCAGCGGAGGACGGATCAGGTCAATGGCCGTGGTGAGGGCCTCGATCTGCCGCAGCATTAGCTGCAACCGCGCCGTCGGCTTGCGCGGGATTTCAGTTGGACAGGATTTTCCCAGACGATCGGCTCCTGTGTTGATTGCCTGGCCGAGCAGCTGCAGACTTGAAATTTGGTCGATATTCGGCCCGATCTCTTGGCGAAGCCGCTCGATGATCGCGTTTGCATTCACAGGCTGGCGGCATTGATCCGGTTCGGTCGGCGCCTGCGCAAAGGCGCTAGAGAATATAGTTTCGTATCCGATCGGCCAGATCGAGGAAGGCGAGGGTCCCCAGAGTATATTTTGAAACATCGTGGGTAGAGGCCCGATCGGATACAAGAGAGGCCAGGTTGGCTTAGGCTGCCCTTGGGAATGCTGCGCTTGCGCCGTCGCCTGATGTGCTTCCGGATGTGCTTCCGAACGTGCTTCCAAATGTGCTTCCGAATGTGCTTCCTCTTGGGGCACCTCTCGCCCAGCTACCTCGTTCGGCTTCTGGTGCGGCGGTGCTCCACGCGGCGCCTCTCGGTGCCGCGCTTCTCGGTGCCGCGCCATCTCATGAATGTGGCCGCGCATGTGCAAATGGTGATAGTGGCGGTGATGGCCAAACAACGGCAGTCCCAAATGAAAAGGCCCTATCTGGATTGCAAATGCCGGTAACGGCGCGGAAGTGAAGGTCGCAGCTGTAAATGCCGCAGCTGCAAAATTGGTGGCCAGTTTTCGCATGGGGCCGGCACCCACAAAGGACTGCGCATCTACTAACGCGTACTGCTACTTGGACGTTCCGATTGCACAGCCGACAAATTCCTCACCGCCCGAGCCGCGAGGCCGCCGGAGCAATTCGCCAAGTGCGAAGAAACTATTTCGTCGATGGGCCAAGGACCCGCACTAAACCGGTATCTGCGCCTAGTCCGGTGATCGCTTGAGAGGCTAGTCCTTTGCAGTCCGGCCAGACCGCGCAAGGCGATTAGGCGATGGCCTCGCTTCGAGTCTGTCTACCACCAGCGCCTCGTTGAATTCTTCTGTGATTTCGGCAAGCCTCAGCCAGGCCGCAGCCATGTCTAGCAGAGCGAGCTTGCGCTCGGGGTCGGGAAACTCTTTGGCCAAGTCAAAACAATTGGCGGCGTTTAACCGATACCCCGTTACTAATTGCGTGCCTGCCATTCACTCGCGCTCGGAAGTTTTCGCCGGATTACCTAAACCGGCGGACCATTATTCTCGCCTTATTGAGCGATGCCCGAAGCGTCCGGAAGTTTTTTCACGTTATCCGAGATGACGGTCGCCAGTTGCAGGATGCTCTGGCTCAGTTGAGTGTATTTCGTGATGTCGCTTTGAATGCGATTGGCATCGTTCTGTAGTTTGTTACGCAGGCCGTGAAGCTCGCCCATGAGGTTCTCAATCTCCTGCATCGAGGCTTCAGTCACCCGGCGTAATAATGCGCTGAGGTCGTCGGCCGAAAGTTCGTCCTTATTATTGTTTTGGCGAAAGGCATCGCTCTCGCGAGTTAATTCAGTGACATTCGCTCTACTGTTTGTTTCCGATGGTTGCTCGATCTGTGCTGGTCCAATCGACTTAGCAAACTTCATGACACGCCCCTTACTCGTTGACACCTATTGTTTTTATTTGTTTGTGGCCACATTGTGCAGGGCAGGTGCATATTTTTAGGCAATGTTGAGATCAAACAAATAACTAACAAACAAACGAAACTTTTTGTTTGGTTTATTTCACAAATAATACGGATGTGTGGACGTTCGATACCTGACTTAGTGGCGTCTGATCAAACAAATAACAATCCGAGCAATTTCTTGGACTTTTTAATTATTGGTGAATCGTTTTCACTCGATCCTTGGCCCAATGTCTGCTCTTGTTATGACAGCGAACATCATTGGAGCGTGCCCAGAATGTCCGCTTTTGAGCCATAAATGAATACGCGACAGGGTAGGGCTTTGCGTGGACGGTGATTGAATTTTTCGGACGGCCGCATGATGTCCGCTTTACCCGCCCTTGCGACGCCATTGTTGAAAGGGAGGCAGCACCCACTCCCATTCGGTTGTGGGTATCGGCTCTTTGGCAAGACGCTCACTCCGTAAGGCCGATTGAAGCCATACCTCGGCAGTTTTTATATAAGCATCGCGCTCGTTTGCCGTCGTAGCTTCGCCCGCCCACCTTAAAAACTCTTCGGCCCACGCCCTGTATTCCGCAGCCGTAATCATGTTTGTTCCCACAGCAAAGCCGGGAGCCAGGATTACTGACGGCTTTGCCTTCGCGCTTAGGGAAACGGCAGCGTCGGCCTGGTCCGTAAGGCAAAGCAAAGCATAGGTCACACACGATCATTCTCAAGCGGTCTCTTTCGCGGCTGTGGGAAACTGAATGAACCAATCGAGCTTGTGCAACGACTCCGGCAGCTTGGCGATGTTCGCTCCAATTCACCGCGCGGTTCATAGACTGTCGAAAATCAAAAGCGGCCCCGCCTCATCTGCCCGCGGCCGAATCGCTGTTAAATTTCGCGACAGAAACAACTCGAACCAAAAGAGGGCGCTACGCATTTTGTGACGGTGGGGAGCGGTTTGCACCCGGTGGCAGCAATCGTCTTGGGCGGCATAATTCTGTATCTGCAGCGAACTGCTGTAATTGCATTGAACAATGCCGAACGGTACCACACGGCGTTCGGACTCGTCCTCGCTTGCGCCGTCACGTGCCCCGCAATTTTGTCCCGTAGCGGTGGTTAAAGCACGGTCACACAAATCGCACGAAGCAAAAGGAACCTTTCAAGGCGGTCATTGCCGCAGCGATTTATGAGTACGCGGCCTAGTCGATGCTGCCTGCGCGAGGGCTGTGAGCCAGCCAATCGGGCCTGTAATGTTCGATCCAATCCAACATTCGGGTTCGCAACGATCGCAGGAGACGAACGTCATCAGCGAGCAGCGCCAGGCCGATTGGCAGCATCCACAGTCCCGCGATCGGCAGAAACCAAAGAATTCCACCAATGGTCAGCAATAGGCCGGCCGGAAACCGCATCCAGCGGCGAGACGGCTGCCGGAGGGAGAAAACCATTGCGCTGATGCGTTTCGGCAAACGGTTTATGAGCCGCTCGAGGCGCCAGTCATCGGCGTTACGTTCGGCGTTACGTTCGGCGCTGCGTGCAGCCGCCGGCGCCCCGTTCCTAATAGCGCCCTTTTGTGCACAATCGTTTCACTTTCGCGGCTTCCCTCGCAATGGCGATCAATCCGATCCTCCGTTGATCGGGCAATTGCCTTGCTGCGGTTCCACGGACGTGACGATGAGCCGTATAAGCTTAATAACCTGTACTTCATTGGCGTCGACGTGCCGATCCGCCGCAGCGGTCGTTTCGGCAATTCGAACCACGTCGAAGGTCAGCGACAACGCCGCCGTGCGCCGCAGCGCCACCGCAATCAGGTCCGCGAAGTCCCTATCCTCGAGATGTTGCGCTTGAGCGTCGAAGAATTCGCCAACGCGCTGCCGCGATATGCTCGGCGCAAGCCGGTACCGCTCGATGTAACTCACCGCTTCTTCGCGCTCGCTCGCATCAACGCGTCCGTCAGCAAGTGCGACGAAAGCACTCATCGTTGTCAGAGCTTTGACGATCTGTTCGTCGCAATCGAACGGATCGCGGAACTCACACGAAATGTCGGGCCGGATGACGTGGATCGGCATGATGCTCCCTCTCGAAGCTGCGTCACACACGCGCCAAAGGAGCTCGGATCGGGCAAATCAGGGAAATGGAAATGTTCCGGGGCCCTGATGTCGGCAAATCCATGCGCCAAGGCGCGGAATAGCTGATCCGACATCGCGAGGTTGGCCGCTAGTTCGGTGTCCTCGCCAGAGGGGCCCGGATTCAATTTCTTGATCCGCACGTAATCAAGCCGTGTGGCGAAATCAAGATCGTTCGGGGCGAGCGGCGGTCCGCTTAGGTAGGACCAACCTAAGCAAATTTGATCAACTGGGCGGCATCAGACTGGATACAATGTTCACGGCCAATGCCAACACGGTTAAGTTGAAGAAGAATGAGATGACGCCGTGTACGGTCGTCAGTCGTCGAATTGTTTTGCTAGTCACTTGAACATCGGACACTTGCGCGGTCATAGCCACTACGAGTGAGTAATACAGGAAGTCCCAATAGTCCGGATCTTCGTCACCAGGAAAAACGAGGCCGCCGGTGTGTTTGCCATGCGCCGTGCCGTAGAACTCGCGCGCATAATGCAGCGCGAAGATTAAATGCATGAAAGCCCAGGACAGCAGAATCGTGCCGATGCCGAGCGCAATCTGGTACGGCCCCGGCGCGTGGCCGAACTCTGCAACAACCGCGGCGAGGCTGGCGAGCGCTGCCGCCGTCGTAAACACCAGAAGCGCGATTGCGCCTTCGTCATTGATAGCCGCCCGGTGGCGGATGCTGGCGACCGACGCTCGCGCCGTGAGCCGGTAGATAAGGACCAGATAGAGCGCCACGCCGCTGTCCCAACCGACCAGGATGCGCGTCGGCATGCGCCAGGGCACGGCCAGCAGCAGCAAAACAACCGCGATGCCGAACGCGGCCGAAACGAACAAGCGGGCATGGAGATGCCAGAGCCGTACAAAAAGCTTCAATTCGCCTGGCTCACGCCGATCGTGACTTGAAGTGTCTGGTGTTGAGCCAAGTTTCGGTTGGTCCAAAGGACAGCCCTGTTAATTAGTCCGTCAAGCCCGCGGCTCCTCAAAATCCAAAGCCGTGCGACTGATCGCGGCGACAATTGTCGCACGATAACGTAACAGGCCCAAGCTATGATGAACCGACGCGGCCAGTCGGATTCGGTTTGACGCGCGCATCACATAATGTCGTAGATCGACGGCGGTGAATGTGGCAAGAAACCGTCACGGCCAAATCGGCCGCATGTCATCGTTGAATGGAGTATTCGTGATGGATTTTTCGCGTCGCAGGACATTGCAACTGGCGACTGCCGCTGCGCTTGCGCCGTTTGGCCGCTCCGCGCTTGCGGATACTTATCCTTCGCGCGTCGTGCGACTGTTTGTCGGTTTTCCGCCGGGCGGTGGAGCGGATTTGGCCACGCGAATCGTCGCCAATGGTTTATCGGAGATTTGGCAGCAGCAGGTCGTCGTCGAGAACCGGCCTGGAGCCGGAGCCAGGATCGCACTCGACACCGTCGCGCACGCGCCAGCCGACGGCTACGCGATGTTGCTCGCCCCTGGATCGCCGTTGGTTCAGCCCTTGCTGTTTTCCTCACTGACCTTCGACCCGGCGGCGGACTTTGCACCGGTTTCCCTGGTCGGCACCTATCCCAACATCATTGTCGTGCCGAATTCGTCGCCGTTCCAAACTCTTGGACAACTGATTGCGCAGGCCAAGGCTAGTCCCGGTACGATGAGTTGGGGTTCGCCCGGGATCGGCACAGTCCCGCATCTCGCTGGCGAATTGTTCAAACACCGCGCCGGCATTGAGATCACGCACGTGCCGTATCGCGGCGTCAATCAGGGACTGATGAGCGATTTCCTTGCCGGCCGGCTCGACCTGATGTTCAACACCACGGGGTCGCTTTTGGAGCCGGTCCGCTCCAAGCAGGTCCGCGGACTCGCCGTTACCAGCGCAAAGCGATTTCCGGACGAACCGGAATTGCCAACTGCCGCTGAGGCGGGCGTGCCCGGCTATGACGTTTCGTCTTGGTACGCGATCTACGTACCGGCGAAGACGCCCGCCGACATCATTTCCAAGATCAATGCCGATATGGCGATGATGCTAAGCAAACCGGCGAACAAGGAAAAATTCAAGTTGCTCGGCGTGCTACCGCAAGCTTCAACGCCGCAGGAGCTGGCCGCGATGAATGTCGCCGATGCAGCCTTGTGGGGGCCGATCATCACGGAAGCCAATATCAAGGTCGAGTAACGGGCGATGACACGGTCCCGCGATCTTGTTCGGCATTCCTCGAGCAGGTCCGCTTTCCGGCACACCGCAAACATTATGCACTAGTTGTGCTTTGCGGTGATGCATAATGCCTGCCGCCGGATATGCTAGGCTGGGAACGTCCGATGACGCCGCGGATGCCACAAGAACATTGGCGCGAAAAACGAAAGGGAGGACTGACATGCAGCGTAAGATTGCGTTGCTGGTGCAAGCGTTGATTGTTGCCGGCGCGGTCGCTGGCTTTTCATTGGCTGCCAGCGCGCAAACACACTATCGGTTCGCGCATGATCAACAACTGAATTCGGGCTATAGCGTCGCCTACGACATCTTTTCCACCAAGCTCAAACAGCTCAGCGGCGGGCAGATGGTCGTCGATCAGTATCCGGGCGCTCAGCTCGGGCAAGAGCCGCAGCTCCTTCAGCTCGTGAAGTCCGGCGACCTGGATTTTGCGATTGTTTCGTCCGCCAACACCGCGACAATCTCGCCGCAGGCGGGCGTCATGTCGCTGCGTTTTATGTTTCGCGGGACTGACCACATGGTCAAGGCGCTGAGCGACCAGAGGGTCTACGAAGCGATTCGCGACATGATCGACCAAACAACCCAGGGGCTTCATGTCATCGGCTTGGGTACCCAGGGGCTTCGTAACATGTACAGCAAAAAGGAAATACACAACCTGGAAGATCTGAAGGGTCTAAAGGTACGGGTGCAGGCAACCGCAACTGAAGACGCAACATTCGCCGCCTATGGCGCCCAAACCGTTCACATGCCGTTCGGTAGCGTCTACACCTCGCTACAAACCGGCGTGGTGGATGTCGGCGAGAACTCGGTCAATGTCTATCTGATCAACCGGCATTACGAAGTCGCGCCGGTGCTGTCGATCACCGAGCATGAAGCCAATAATGCGATTGTCTGGGTGAGTGACAAGGCCTGGAAGGGCTTGAGCGACGATCAGAAAAAATGGGTGCTGGAATCCGGCCGTGACGTCACGATGCAGGAACCGAAGAAGGCGTTCGAGCTCGAGGATGCCGCGGCTGCCAAACTGAAGACAATGGGCATCAAGATCGTCACGGGGGTGGACAAATCCAGCTTCCAGAAGATTTCCCAACCGTTGCTCGACAAACTTGCCAACGAACTTGGGCTCCACGCCGAAAAGATCAAGAACCTGATCGTTTCGATCAATTAGGTTTAATGCAGGGGCGTTAAGCGAAGAGGCCTAGGCGCCGGCCTCTTCCCCGCCGGGCCGACGGTATGGGCTTCGCTGACAGGCTGATCTTACAACGCCAGCGACACCTGAAATGGAAAGCGCTGGATCCGCTCGAGGCCTTATTGATGACCTTGTGCGGCGCGCTTCTATTTGGATTCTCGCTGTCGGTTTGCTGTGACATTGTCACGCGCCTCCTTGGCTCGCCTTGGCTGTGGCTGCAGGAGGTCACCTCGACCTTGTTTATCTATGCAATTTTCCTGGGGGCGGCGGTGGCGACCCGACGCAACGACCATCTCTACCTAACGGCGTTTGCCGAAGCGCTGCAAGGGTCCGCCCGCGTTGCGGCAGAACTCACCATTCGCGGCATCGTGCTCTGCGTCGCGATTGCGCTGATCTATTACGGCTATCTCAATTTTCTGCGCGGCTTTGGCAGCTTCCGTCTGCCCTCGAATACGCCGATCGCCTCGCTCTATGCGGCGATCCCGGTGTCGGGAGTGCTGATCGCTCTGTTCACGATAGAGCAGATCATCAATGGCTGGCAAAACGGCTTCGATCATCCCGAACCTGAACAAGATGCCGCGCATAGCGCAGCGTTCGGCGCAACGCGGCTGGATCGATCGCAATGAGCGCGCCTGCGATTCTCGCGATCATGTCCTGCTGCTTTCTAGCATTTGGTTATCTCGGCGTGCCGGTGCCGTTCGCATTGCTTGGCGGCGTGTTCATCCGCTCGGCGCTAGCCGACGTCTCCCTCGCCGCAATAGTTCAGAAAGTGTTCGATGGCGTCGACAATGAAGCGTTGCTCGCGATCCCATTCTTTCTCCTGGTCGGCGAGCTGATGAGTTCGGCCAACGTGGTGGTGCGCGTTGCCAATCTCTCCATGGCCTTGGTTGGCCACATTCGCGGCGGCCTGTCCCAGGTCGTCACCGTGTTCAGCATGTTTTTCTCGGAAATGTCTGGTTCGACCACCGCCGATGTCGCTGTCATGAGCCGCGCCCTTGGCGGCCCGATGAAGCAGGAAGGTTATGAGGGGCCCTTCATCGCAGCGATCATCGCCGCCGCCTCCACCATTGCCGCGCTGGTGCCCCCCAGCATCACCGCCGTCGTTTACGGCGCGGTCGGCAACGTTTCGATCGCCGGCTTGTTCATCGCTGGCTTCGCCCCGGGCCTGATGATCGGCATTGGCTTGATGACCTACTGCTATTTCTTCGGACCGATCGGCTTTCGCCGCCGCCGCCCGACAATCGGTGCGATCGGCAAGGCCGCCTATGGCGCCGCGCTGCCGCTGATGATCCCGATCATCTTGCTCGGCGGCATTCTCACCGGCTGGTTTACTCCGACAGAGGCTGGCGTCGTCGCGGTGTGCTGGATTTTGTTTGTGATAATCCCGTCGCTCAATCCACGGCACATTTTGCATCTGCCGTACGACTTTTGCCTGGCCGGGCTTATTTTTTCACTGCCGCTCATCACGATCGGCGCTGCGAATGCCTTCGGATGGCTGCTCGCTTATCTTCGCGGTGCGATCGTAATCTCCGATGCGATCACCTCGATTGCTGGAAATGACGCTCATAACATTTTGCTGTTGATGGTGCTGTTATTTACGATCGTCGGCGACTTCATCGAGCCGGTGCCGACGATTATCATCTTTATGCCGCTGGTGAATGCGCTGACCGCCGCCGGCAAAATCAATCCCGTTCATATGGGCGTCGTGCTCATCACGACATTGGCGTTCGGGCTGATCACGCCGCCCTACGGGCTGGTTTTGCTGATGGCGTCCAAGTTCGTCGGCGTCCGATTCTCGCAAGCCTTACGCGCCGCGCTGCCGATCTACGCGGTTTTTCTGATCACAATTGTTTTGATCATTTTCTTTCCCGAGATCGTTCTGTGGCTGCCGCGGCGGGTATTGCCGCAGTCGGTCGGCTGTTTTACCAGTCCCACCACCGGCGGCATTATTTGTCCGTGATCCTCATTGGAAATGACGCGATGGGAATTGACGAGCGCAAGACGCGTATCCTGACCACACACGCCGGCAGCCTGCCGCGCCCGGACGAACTGTCAGCGCTGCTTTTCGCCAAGATGACGGGACGGGCGTACCAACCGGACGCGCTTGCTGCCGGCGCGCGAGCGGCGGTCGCGGACATCGTCAAGCGGCAGACCGATCTCGGAATCGACATCATCAGCGATGGCGAACAGTCGAAGCCAAGCTTCCAGATCTACGCGGTCGAGCGTCTATCAGGCCTCGAGCCAATCAAGCCGCGGGGCGGCCATCGCCAAACCCGCGAGAACATGGCGTTCCCGTCGTTCTACAAGGACGGCGCGCATTCCGGCACGCAGCCGCAGGGCTTCGCGTGCACCGGGCCGATCGCCTATATCGGCAAGACCATCCTTCGCGCCGATCTCGACAATCTCAAAGCGGCGCTGCGCGATGTCAGTCCAGCCGACGTGTTCGTGCCCTCAGTGTCGCCGTCGAGTTGCGCCGGACTAATGGAGAACCACTTTTATAAAAGCGATGAGGAGTTCGTGCTCGCCGTCGCCGAGGCGATGCGCACGGAATATGAGGCGATCGTCGCCGCGGGCTTTGCGGTACAGATCGACGATCCGCGGCTGGCCATGCACTACATGCTCAATGCCGACGCCACGGTTGCCGAGACCCGCGCTTGGATGACGCGCCGGATCGAAGTGTTGAACCACGCGCTCCGCAACATCCCGCCAGAGCGGATTCGCCATCATACCTGCTATGGCATCAATATCGGACCGCGGACGAGCGACATGGAGATGAAGCATCTTGCCGACTTGATCGTGACCATCCGCGCCGGCGCGTACTCCTTCGAGATGTCGAATCCCCGTCATGAGCACGAGTGGAGCGTGTGGCAAGATGTGAAGCTTCCGCAAGGAAAAGTGTTGATCCCAGGCTGTATCACTCACACGTCCGTCATCGTCGAACATCCCGAATTGGTCGCCCAGCGCATCGTTCGCTTGGCGAAGCTGGTCGGACGCGAGAACGTGATCGCGGGCTCCGATTGCGGCTTTGCCTCGACGCTCCATCCCGGCGTGCCGCCCGAGATCGAACCGGAGATCGTGTGGGCCAAATTCCGCAGCCTGATTGACGGCGCGCGGCTCGCCACCGCGGAATTGTGGCAGTGAGATGGTGCGCTCGCGCGGAAGCTTTGGCGCTTCGTCGGCACGGGGCAACATGCGCAGTTTCGGCCTGCTGTTCTTAAGCTTGGTCGCGGCTTTGTCGCCGACCATGAGCCGCGCCGGCGACTATCCTGATCGACCGATCAGACTGGTGGTCGGTTTCGGGGTCGGTGGGCCGACCGATATTCCGGCGCGGTTTGTTGCCGAAAAGCTCAGCGAGGCGCTCGGCCAACGCGTCTTTGTCGAAAACAAGCCGGCGTCAGGCGGCATCGTGGCAACGCGCGACGTGATCGCGAAACCCGCCGACGGCTACACGCTTCTCCTGTGTACGCATTTCGAGCCGATCAACGTCGCGGCTTACAAAGATCCCGGCTTCAAGCTCAGCGATCTCGCGCCCATCTCGCTCATCGCCAAATATTACTACGGTCTTGCGCTCGCCAACGCGATTCCCGCAACCGACATCCAGGCTTTTGTCGCCTACGCCAAGGCGCATCCCGGCGAAGTGAACTACGGCACCGTCGGCGTCGGCTCGGCGCAGGAGATTCTAGCGCGGCAGCTCGAAAAGCTTACCGGCATCACCATGACTCAGGTGCCGTTCCGCGGCGGGGCGCAGCCGGTGCAGGAGATCATCGCCGGGCGCATTCACTTCTACCTGGCGCCGCCGCTCGCGCTCTTGCCGCAATATCGCGACAGGGAGCTCAAGATTCTTGCCGTTACCAGTCCAGAGCGGTTGCGCGCGGTGCCGGAGATTCCGACCTTGACCGAGACAGGAGTTAATTTCATCCGCTCCGGTTGGCTTGGCGTTTGCGCGCCGGCCGGCACGCCGACGCCGATCATCGAACGTCTCAATCGCGAAATCGCGCCAATCGTCGATTCCGCGGAGTATCACGCACTCATCGAAAGCGGGGGCTCGATCGCCGCGGCTTCGACACCGGACGAGCTGGCGGCGATCATGCAGCAGACGCTGGACGAAGTGGCGCCGACCATTGCCGAATTCCACCTGCAGCGGGATTAAGAATGATCGCTGTCGGCGAGAAAAGTGGACGTGAGACGCGTACTGGCGTCGGTTTCAGAACGGCCTGTCGCCGTTGATGGTGCAGCGGCGCATCACGCGCTTGTAGCGCGACTCGTCAAAACCGGTGGCGCGATGCAGCGTGCAGCGGTTGTCCCACACCATGCACTCGCGTGGGCGCCAGTTGTGAGTATAAACACGCGCCAGCGGCGTGATCATCACGTTGAGTTCCTCGATCAGCGCACGGCCTTCGTCGTAATCCATGCCTTCAATCCACTCGGCATGATCGCCGAGGAATATTGCGTTGCGCCCGGTGTCCGGATGTGTGCGCACGATCGGATGCGCGATCGGCGGCACTTTGGCCCTTTGTTCTGCTGTCAACGGGTCCTCGCCGTGGCGCCGTGTTCGCGAAAAGTCGAAATTGTGTATGGCGCGTCGGCCTTCAATTCTGGCTTTCATCGCCGCAGGCAGCAGTTCATAGGCCGAATACATGTCGGCGAATTCCGTTTCTCCGCCCAGCTGCGGCACCAGCTCCGAATACATCATAGTCGCTTGTCCAGTACGCTCGCGCCACGAGCCATCGGTGTGCCAATACAGCGTACCTTTGTCCGGATGCTTGCCGCTCGGATTGCCGTCCTTGTCAAGGTTGGACAGCATGTAGATCTCCGGATGGTCTTTGTAGCCGTGATACTGGCTCAGCACGTGGACCTGCACCTCGCCGAAATTACGCGCGAAGGCCACCTGCGTCGACGGCGGCAGATCAACATCTCGGAATAGAATCAGCTGATACTCGAGAAAGGCTTCATAGACTTTGGCAAATAGTGCCGGCGACACCGCGTCCGCCAACGTGATGCCGTTAATTTCACAACCAAGAACTGGATGCAGCGCTTTGACCGCAAACGGCCAATCGCGGGCGGAATGTTGGGATTTCGGCTGGGTTTGCGCCATGATGAGGATAGCAAAGGTTCCACGTGATTATGCCAGGCGCCGTTGGGCGTTCCTAGAGCGAACAACGGCTAAAGCGAAAATACCGAATCGATCTAAAAATCAGTCAGGGCCGCCAAAGCCAATATCAGGCGGATATTCTCAGAAAGCCGCGTCAGGCGATTTTGCCGCGATGTTTCTCTTGCGGAGGCCGTATCAAGGCGCGGATAAATTTGATCGCTGTGACGGCCAAAATGGCGAAGTAAATAAGGTCGCCGTATTCCCGGGGATTATCATTGGTGAAACTGTAAAGTGGCTCTTGCAGGAAGTAATCGGCGCAGACCAGCGCCATGATAGTACACCACATGGCAATGCGGCCGTTGAAGAGAGCTGCAATCAAAACCACAGGGAACAGATAAATGTAGACGAGGCCTTGGGCGGCGCCGCTATTTAAGTTCAAGTGCCAAAGAATGGCGGTAACCACCGACATCAAGCCGAGTGACGCGGCAATGGGGAAGATTCCTCTCAAGCCACGCATTTGGCGCTCCCCAGCGTCGGTCTGTTTATCATTGGCGGGCAGGGCCCCTCGATAACGCGTATAGGACAAACAGTCCTACCATTGCGACGAAAGCGATCGGTAGCAACTCTAACCAGGCCATTACACGTCACGCCGCTTCCCCCCAATCGATAGTAATCGGCGCTCCATCCCCGTGGCAACCAGATTGAATGATCCCGATCGCGCCGGTACCACGATTAGGCGTGTGGCGATCGCAGGACATTGCGCCGGCTCTTGAGAAGCTCAAAGACAAAGCGGACGCGCTTTATGTCGTCTCCGACGCATTCATCGCCGCCAACCGCGCCAGCATTATCAACTTGGCGCTCATCGAGCGCTTGCCGACTATTCTCAGTTACGCCGACTACGTCAAAGCCGGTGGTCTTATGTCCTATGGACCGAACTACACCGATCTGTTCCAGCGGGCCGCCATGGTCGACAAGATTCTGCACGGTACCAAGCCCGCCGACATTCCAGTCGAGCAGCCGACCAAGTTCGATCTGACCATTAATACGAAAACGGCGGCCGCGCTGGGCCTCACGATTCCGCCGACATTGCTCGCCGCCGCGGACGAAGTCATCAAATGACGAGTTGCTTTTGTCTCTTGTTGACCCAATTGAGACATCATCAGCGTGCCCCGGCGCGGTACATAGCTCTCGCTCAAAGTTCGTATTAGACTTTCATGAAGGTGGTTCTCGGCCAGGGGAGCAAGTCCCATGAGGCGGCGGGAATTCATCAGGCTTTTCAGCAGCACTATAGTTGCATGGCCGCTGACCGCGCGAGCGCAACAAGCGGCGATGCCGGTGATCGGATTCCTCAACAGCGGCTCGTCAAAGGCCCTCCAATCTTTCGTGGCCGCGTTTCGCCAGGGCCTGTCGGAATCCGGCTATGTCGAAGGCCAAAATTTGGCGATCGAATACCGCTGGGCCGACGGTGACTATGAAAAGCTACCACGGCTGGCGGTTGATTTGGTCGATCGGCACGTTAGTGCGATCATTGCCGGCGGCCCTCCAGCGATAATGGCCGCCGAGGCGGCGACAACCACGATACCAATCGTGTTCACGAGCGGCGGCAATCCGATTGAGCTTGGTTTTGTGTCTAGTCTGAGCAAGCCAGGCGGGAATGTGACTGGAGTGAGTTTTTTGCTCAACGAGCTCGGCGCAAAACGATTGGAGTTGCTGCGTGAATTGGTCCCTGCCGCCACCTCAGTTGGCTTCCTTGCCAATCCAACGCGTCCGAGCTTTCAGTCCGAGGTAACGAATACGCAGCAGGCCGCGCCGGCTTTGGGCGTGAAACTCGTGGTCTTGAACGCAAGTACCGAGGCTGAAATTGACGCGGCATTCGCTGAATTTTCCCGGCAAGGGATCGCTGCCCTCTCGCTGGATTCGTTCTTTCAGACCCGCCGCGACCAGATCGTCGCGTTGGCAAATCGTTTCCGGATCGCAACGATGTACAACCTCCGTGAGTACGTCGTCGCCGGTGGCCTGATCAGCTATGCGCCCAGCCTTGCCGAGGTGTATCGACAAGCCGGCGTCTATGTCGCGAAGATCGTGAAGGGAGCGAAGCCGGCTCATTTGCCAGTCCTGCAGCCGACAAAGTTTCGACCTTGTGATCAATCTCAAGACAGCCAAGGCACTCGGTCTCACTGTATCCAATCAGATGCAATTGCTCGCCGACGAGGTGATCGAATGAGGTGACGCGGATTCATTGCGGCGCCTGCTGTCGCAGTGGTCGCTGCGATAGGAGCCGACGAACAAACGGCGTTTGCCCAAGCGCCCCAAGATTCGCCCGTCAAGGATCACTCAGGCTTGATGTTTGCTGTCCGGATTACCTTTGCCCACTTCTGTGCCTCGTCTGCGAGAAGCTGGCCGAAATCGGCCGGTGCCATCGGCAGTGGTTCAGTGCCGAGGTCGACCAGTCGAGCCTTGATCCCTGGATCGGCGAGGGTGGCGTTGGCTTCCTTATTGAGCCTGTCGATGATTTCCGTGGATATATTCTTGGGCGCGCCCAGGCCAACAACAAAGGTTGCCTCGTAGCCCGGCAAGAAATCGCCAATGGTCGGCAAATCCGGCAACGCTGGTGAACGCGTCGCCGACGTTACTGCCAGCGCGCGCAGCTTGCCGGCTTTTATGTGCGCGATCGCGGGCGGCATAGTGGAGAATATCGCCTGCACCTGTCCGCCGAGCAGATCGGCCATTGCCTGTCCCAGGCCGCGATAAGGGACGTGCACCAATTTAACGCCCGCCATGGCCATGAACAGCTCGCCCGCCATATGGGCCACGGTGCCGATGCCGGCCGATGCAAAATTGACCTTGTCCGGATTAGCCTTCGCATAGGCGATGAATTCGGGGACTGTCGTGGCGGGGAATGATGGGTGCACCACCAACACAAGCGGCCCACGGGAGATGCCTGCGACGGGCGCGATATCGCGGATGAAATTGAAACTGAGGTTATCGTATAGCGCCGCGTTGAATGTGTCCGGCGAGCCGCAAAAGAGAAGCGTGTAACCATCTGGTGGCGCGCGCACGACCGCCTCAGCGGCAACGGTGCCGCCGGCGCCCCCGTGATTTTCTATAACGAAAGGCAGTCCGAACCGCTCCGACAGCGATTTTCCGATTAGACGCGAGAGAATGTCGGCCGCGCTGCCGGGAGCAAAGCCGACGACGATGTGCACCGGCCGCGACGGAAAGATTTGGGCCCGTGCAGGGTGAGGTATTGTCAGAAGCGCGGCGGCGCCAGCAATGAGATGCACGAATTTGCGGCGGGGAAATTTCATCGTGTTGCCCCGCGAGCTTGAGCGCCTCCTAGGCACACTATGCTCAACAGCGGCCTGAATGTCTGCTGTTGACCAAAGCAGACATGCATCAATTACTCCACCTTGATATTCGCAAACTGAATTACTTTGGCCCACTTGTTGATTTCGTCGGCAAAGAGTTTGCCGAAATCACCGGGCGATTGTGCAAGTGGCGTGCTGCCTAAATCCACAAGCCGCTCCTTCATCTTTGGATCGGCAAGCCCTGCATTGATCTCTTTGTTTAGCGTGTCAATGATCTGCATAGGCGTGTTCCTTGGCGCACCCATTCCACTGCAACCCTCCGCCTCATAGCCCGGCACGAAGTCGCCGACTGCCGGGATATCCGGC
>Ga0182036_10000547_pt1 | contig 16880 bp, 16 predicted proteins | sample sta12Cox44000080_FD_125966 | JGI IMG/M metagenome (GOLD analysis project Ga0182036, IMG submission 125966) | Lab enrichment of tropical soil microbial communities from Luquillo Experimental Forest, Puerto Rico - statoxic.12C.oxic.44.000.080 | ecosystem: Environmental > Terrestrial > Soil >...
CTCCGCGCCTTGACAACGTGCCTGTGATACCGGGTCAGGCATCGCTGCAGTTCTACGATGAGAAGGGAAAACTGGTTTGGAGCGCTCCGAGCAAGCCTCAGTTCATGACGGTAAAATAGGCCTGAGCGTCGCACCCGCAGAAGATTTGGAAAATGCATTTAACACGGTCGACCCTCGCGTACTGAGCCTGTGCCGGCGGGCGAGCTTCCGTCTGTGCTTGGAGCGATGAGTCGCCTCGTGGTTCCGATGCGGGCTCGCGACTGCCAGGGAGGGCAACAACGCGAGCGGCGCACACCAACCAGTACGCCTGCAACCACGTTTTGGAGGAGGAGATGAAACTGTCGGCCGCCCTTGCCGCATACATCATCGACGAACTCGCGGTGCGTGACGATAAGGTTCCTCGCAAACCCTTGCCTGTGCATTGAGGGAAACATTCGTGACAAAAACGAGCGCGGGCGTGTTGCTATACCGCAGGTCCGGCAAATCACTGGAAGTGTTGCTGGTTCATCCCGGCGGTCCGTTTTGGGCCAAGAAGGATGATGGCGCATGGTCCATTCCAAAGGGCGAATTCGCCGAGGGCCAGGACCCGGTCGAAGTGGCAAAGCGCGAGTTCGAAGAGGAAACAGGGTTTCCGCTCAAAGGCAAACTGGAAGCGCTCGAGCCCATCCGACAAGCTGGTGGCAAAATCGTGTACGCCTGGGTAAGCGAGGGCGAAATCAACGCGAGCGCAATTCGCAGCAACACTTTCTCGATGGAGTGGCCGCCGCACTCAGGGAAGACCCGGGAATTTCCTGAAGTGGATCGGGCTTCCTGGTTTGATTTGGAAACCGCGCACAGGAAATTCCTAAAAAGTCAGCTGCCGCTGCTCGAGCAGCTTAAGAAAAAGATCCTGGAAGGTGCGTAACGGCTCGGACCGGCGATTACATTGTGAGCACGGCGCGAAACCGCGCCTTGCCCTCCGCAACACGCTGATACGCCTTCGCAGCCTCAGCCAACGGATACGTCTCAACTATCGATTTGACTTTGCCCAGGGCCACGTAATCCAGGGCTTCGTAGAGATATTCGGGGCCGTTTTGCTGGCTGCCAATGATTTGAATGCGTTTGGCGATCAAGTCCATCAACGAGATCGCAAGCGGCTCTGCATCGGCGCCCATGGTAACAAGCCGGCCGTCCGGGCGAAGTCCCTGAATGCTGTCCACCATCGACTTGGTCGAATTGGAAGTACTGAGGATCACATCTGCGCCCCCCGCTGCGGCGAGGCCCTTTCCGTCGCGGACAATTTCATCCGCACCGAGACCGTGGATCATCTTGTCTTTGTCGGGGGAGTGGGAAACCGCGATCGTCTCGAAACCCGCGGCCTTCGCGTACTGAATCGCCAGATGCCCAAGCCCACCGATTCCGAGCACGGCCACGCGCTCGTGGGGCTGGGGATCAGCCCAGCGGAGCCCGCTATACACCGTATAACCGGCGCAGAAGATCGGGGCTGCTTGTTCGTAAGAAACCTTGTCGGGAATGAGATAGCTGGCATCGGCATTCGTCGGCATGTACTCGGCGTGGCCGCCCTGCGCATCGCCACCCGTACCCTTCATATAGGGACAGAACATTTTGCGGCCGCGCTGGCACCATTCGCAGCGTCCGCACGTTGCTTGAATCCATGCACTGCCCACGCGGTCGCCAACCTTTCGCGTGGTGACGTCCGGAGCCACGGCTACGATCTCGCCGACCGGTTCGTGGCCCAGGATTCGAGGAAATGGGCCTGGAATGTGCCCGAGTGTCTGGTGCACATCGGTATAGCAGATGCCGCTTGCCTGCATCTTCACTAGCACTTGACCGGGCCCGAGTTGAGGTTGCGGAACGTCTTTGATCTGCCAGGAACTGCCCACCGCGGGAACGACTGCAGCTTTCATGACACCCCTCCTCACGCCATTCGATGCGAGTGCCTTTGTGGTCGGTGCATCATTTTGGAGGAGGGGCACCGAAGGGGCGGCGCGCCATCCCACTGTGCCCGGATGATCGCACTGGTCCTATGAGGTCGCGCCGTCCACGATTGGACCGGTGACAAATCCTAGGCGACCAGGCGAGAGCGACGCGAGGACAAGTGCTCAACGGTCTTGCTAGACTGTGCTCGATATGGATACCATGCGCGCCGCATACGACGAGGTGTACCTCTACACGATAGGCCGCCCCGGCTTTATCCTGCAGCACGTGGTGGACGCATTCGCCGTGCAAAGAGTCAACGACGACAGCAAACCGATGGGCCTTGTGTTCGGGCTGGTCGGCCTCTATCTCCACGTTGAAAAACAGTTTTCGGGCCGCGAGGTCCAGAGAGTACACATGGAGCTTGGACGCAGAAAACGAGGATGGCCGCGCGTCTATGTGCCCGAGGATCGCGGCAGCATGACGGTTGCCGATGTGCTGGCGGCATCTGCCGGGCCTGAGCGTGACGCCGCGATCGATAATTGGTGCCGATCCGTGTGGACTGCCTTCGGCGCCAATCGCGAGACCATCATCGCCCTCTTGCGGGAATATCAGATCGCTTAGACCTCGTTGAGGCCGCACGGTTTATGGCCGGCTACATCTCGCCAATTCAGTTTTCTCCCCTAGCTCGTTACGCGAGCACGGCTTCCGCTAGCCATTCTCATCGATATCGAGTTGTCAGCAAGCCTATCCGATAACGCAAAGGATAACCGCAACGTTTGGGAGGATGGATCGTGCTGCTCAACTCAGATATTTCTCGAGCGGCTCCCAGTAGTTCGCCTTGCACCCGGCGGCCAGATGCTCACCTTTAGCTTGCAGAAAACCAGCGTGGTCAAAGATAATTTTGGTGAAGTTGACGATTAAGAAGCGGCCCCGTCACGGAAGGGTTCAGGCCATCGCTGCTTTGTGCGTGGGCGGAATGGTTGCCGCTCGGGTCTTTGGTCGACCGCGCTCTTGCCGATGAACTGCGTGACGCACGCATGGCCATGGCTGAACTCGGATAACGCCGCGGATTCCCACACGCAATCGTTCGGACGGCGTCGGGAAAAAGCAAGGCTAGGTTCAGGACTGCATGGGCAAACGTGTTTTTCGTTAACCGGGTTTCCTTGCATCAGATAACCTTCATCACGGCCAAGGGCTGATGCGCGCCCCGGGTGCTGCCCGGGTAGCCGGTATTCGTTTTTAAACGTCTATGGATATCCTCGTTGAACCTTAATGCGGAGGGTATCAGATGACGACATACGATCTAAGTGTGGGGTCTGCGTCACATCGTTCGGCAACTGAGACGATCACCGGTCCTGACGGCGACCGCACTGGCAACGCTTGGGCTGGGCATCGGAGCAACCACAGCGATTTTCACGCTGGTACAACAGGTGATGCTGCGGTCGCTGCCGGTCGTGCGGCCCGAGCAGCTTTGGCGCGTCGGCGACGCGGCCCGCTGTTGCTACTCAGACGGGTACTCGCAGGGAGGGGGCAACGGGCTGCCGCAAAACGACTGGAGTTTTTTCTCATGGGAGGCGTACCAGCTTTTTCGCGCCAGCACCCCCGCGTTCGAGCAACTGGCAGCGTTCCAGATCGGTGAGGCTAACGCCCGCTTAACCGTGCGGCGCGCCGGTTCGCCGGTTCCTGTCGCAACGGCCAACGGCGAGTACGTCTCTTGCAATTTCTTTGAGACATTCCGAATTTCTGCCTGGCGCGGACGTTTTTTCACCAATGCCGACGACCGCGAAGCCGCACCGCCGGTTACGGTAATGAGCTTCCATGCCTGGCAGGGCAAATACGGATCCGATCCGTCGGTAGTCGGAGCGACGTACGATCTCAACGGCCGTCCATTCACGATTATCGGTATCGCCCCGCCCGGCTTCTTCGGAGCGAAGGTCGCCAGCTCGGATATGCCCGATTTCTGGCTGCCGTTGGCGACTGAGCCGCTGATCGCCGGCGCGACTTCGCGCTTGAAGAATCCCCGCCTCGCCTGGCTCGACCTAATCGGCCGCGTTCGCCCCGGGACCAATCCGAAAACTCTGGAGGCGCAACTCCAGGTAGAGCTGCACCAATGGCTTGCGAGCCATGTGGCGGATATGGGGTCGAAGGAAAAGGCACTTTGGGAGAAGCAGACCGTGCATCTAACGCCGGGCGGCGCAGGCGTTTCCCTGTTGCGCGAGAGGTACGAAGAGGGCTTGCGGCTGCTCCTCTTGGCCGCCGCCTGTGTCCTGCTGGTGGCCTGCGCCAACATCGCCAACCTGCTGTTGGCTCGAGGACTGAGGAACCGGCATCACGCGGCGGTCCGCGCTGCTCTCGGCGCGTCGCGCGTGCGGCTCGGGCGCGAGGCGCTAGCTGAGAGCCTCACCCTGAGCGTGTTCGGCGCCCTTGCGGGCATACCCGTCGCGTATGCGGGTGCCCGCTTCATTCTGCGCCTTGCTTTCAGGGGACCGGACACTTGGGTTCCCGTGGACGCCGCGCCATCTCCTCCAGTGCTTCTTTTTGCGCTGGGAATTTCGGTGATCACCGGAGTCATCTTCAGCGTTGCACCCGCATGGATGACCTCGCACGCCGAGCCGATCGATGCGCTACGCGGAGTGAGGCGCTCGGTCGGACGCAATCGCCACTGGGCGCAGAAGACGCTGGTGATCGGGCAGACGGCGGTATCGCTCGCACTGCTGAGCTCGGCGGCAATGCTCGGTCAGAGCCTGCGCAATCTCGAGCACCAGAACTTCGGATTCGACACGAGCGGTCGGTATGTGGTCTCGATCGATCCGAAGGATTCGGGCTATAAGCCGGAGCAACTCGCACCGCTCTTCCATGAAATCGAGGACCGCCTGCGCACCATCCCCGGCGTGCGCATGGTTAGCGCCATACTCGAAGCGCCGCTGAACGGCTGGGTTTGGCCTCATGACATCCTGATTGAGGGCAAATCCGAGCCCGGCATGAGGGATGACCTCTCATCCGGTTGGACCCGCGTGACGCCGGGATTCTTCGAGACTCTCGGGGTCAAGATGGTGATGGGACGGCCCATCACCGAGGAGGACAACGCCGATACGCAGCCAGTGGCGGTGATCAACGAGACGTTTGCGAAGAGGTTCTTTGGCAAGAAGAATCCCATCGGGCAGCACTTCGGCCCTGCTCCTGGGAAGAACGCGAGAATGTACGAGATTGTCGGAGTCGCTTCCGACGTGAACTTCGGAGATGGCCGGGAGCCCATGTATTTCCTGCCAGAGGTGCAGAGCACACAATTCGATGACCCCGAGGCGGAAGAGCGTGAAGTCTGGTCGCATTATCTATACAACCTCGTGATCTGGGCGCCGGGAAATCCGCCGGGCCTCGGCGCGTACGTGAAGGGGGCGCTGGCGAATGTTGATCCGGACCTGGTGACGAACGGCGTTCAGTCATATTTGGAGGTCATTCACGCCGATTTTGCCCAGCAGAACATGATCGCCAGCCTGACTTCGCTGTTTGGAGCGCTCGGGCTTGTGCTGGCCGCCGTGGGCCTTTACGGCGTGACTGCCTATGGCGTGGAGCAGCGGACGAGCGAGATCGGCGTGCGCATGGCGCTCGGCGCGGACCGCAGTTCGGTAGTGGCCATGGTGGTGCGCGGAGCCTTTGGGCACGTGGGCATCGGGCTGGCGCTCGGCATTCCGGCGGCGATAGGCGCAGGGCATCTGATCTCGAGCCAGCTGTTCGGTGTGTGGCCGTGGGATCCGCTGATGCTGTCAGGGGCCGCCCTGCTGCTTTTGATTGCCGCGCTGATAGCTGCAGTCATTCCTGCGCGCCGCGCCGCCACCGTAGATCCACTGCAAGCGCTGAGGGCGGAGTGAAGCGCGCGGCCGTTTGGCACCGAGGCAATTCCGTTTCAGCTTCCGTCTCACCCGGAGATTTAATTGGCCGCAGAGTCGTCGCGAACATTTGGGCGTAACGTAAGAACTCCTCACGCTGACCGGAACCGAGGTTTGGAAAATCTGCGAATCCCGCTTGCCATTCGCAACCAAGCCACTCTGCGCGGAATCTAAGGCCTGAAGAGGTTGCGATGCCGTCGAAACCATCTCCTGCGCGTAGAGCAGAAATTCTGATGAGCGGCGTCGCCATGGGTGAATCGCCGCGTTGGCACGAGAACCGTCTTTGGTTCTCAGACTGGGGCGCGCAGGAAATTCTTTCCGTCGATGCCAGCGGCGAGAGAGAAGTCACCGTCCCGGTTCCGTTTAGCCTTCCGTTTTGCATCGACTGGCTCCCGGACGGCCGCCTGCTGGTCGTTTCAGGGCGCGAGGGGCGTCTGCTCCGCAGGGAGCGCAATGGGTCGCTCGTGACGCACGCCGACCTACCCGGCCCCGCTGGCATGGGATGGAATGAGATTGTCGTGGACGGTCGCGGAAATGCCTATATCAATGGCGGCTCGGGAATCGCCCTGCTTACGCCCGACGGCTCCCTGCGACGGGTAGCCGATCGCATGGCCTTCCCGAATGGCATGGCCATCACGCCCGACAACTTGACGTTGATCGTCGCCGAATCGTACGGCAAGAAGCTCACTGCATTCGACATTGCTCCGGATGGCGGGCTGGCGAAACGGCGAGTGTGGGCCGACCTCGGTGACGGCGTCCCTGACGGCATCTGCATCGATACAGAGGGCGCCGTATGGTATGCCGACGTCCCCAATAAGCGTTGCGTGCGCGTCCGCGAAGGTGGTGAGGTGCTCGAGACTGTCACGGTCGACCGTGGGTGTTTCGCGTGCATGCTCGGCGGCGTCGAGAGGAAAACGCTGTTCATCATCGCCACCGAGTGGCGCGGCATGGACAAGATTGCCGAGATGGCGCAAGCGCGAACCGGACAGGTGCTCACCTTCGAGGCACCGTCAACGCACGCCGGCTGGCCATAGAAACCAAATATCTCCTTCGATGCACTTTCGGCAATTAACCGGCCTCGCGCAGAGTGCGCTTCGCGTTATTCTGCTCCTTCCATGAAACAGAGCGAACTAATCGACAAGCAGAACGCCCGCAAGAGAAGATTAGCGTTGGTGGTCGTAGGACTGATGACGATTTGTACTGGCAGCATCGCACTGTTGGGCGGCAAGCTCCACTATTCAAATGATTGGGGCGCTGCCGTATTTGCTCCGTTCGCTGTTTTCGTCGGGTTGTTGGCGCTAGTGGGTGCATTTCTTCTCCGCAAGAAATGGGACTTGCGAGCAACCTGTAACTCTGCGCCTTGGCCAGCAGCATTGTTCTATCTCCCGTCAGTAGCATCGGCGCGATTCCTTCTTGTCGGGTTTCGCCTTTGTGCGGTCCTGTTCGCATTGGTAGCAGCGCGTCCGCGTCGAACCTGCGAGCACCAAAAACTTGCCGTGAGGGGGAGCCGACTGGCGTTGCAAGATCGGCTCCCAGGCCAGCCCGAAGACGCGGGAAAACGGTCATGGGGAGAGGCGAAGGTGAAGCTGTAGATGGATTCTCTTATTGTTTGTCGTTATGTCCTCAGGCAATATGGCTTTAAAGCCCTGGGATATTTCACACTGGAGCGAAAGCCGTGCCCACCGGTCGCAGCCCCGACAGCCGCCGTTCAGAACGAGTGGTCAGGAGAAGACGCGCTAGTATTGTCGCCAACATTAGAGGGCAACCCGAGAGATTTCCTTGCCTGATTGTCGACAGCTCGCAGAACGGCTTCAGACTTCGCGGACTCTTCAGCAAACTGAGGCGCGGACAAACCATCGAGGTCATTCCAGAGGATGAGCCTTTCAGCACCGTTTCCTGTAACGTTGTATGGACCGGCGCGCTAGGGTCTAAACAAGAAGGTCAGATCGGAGTGCATGCGGAAAAGGGATGAGACGGCTCGGCGAACCGTTTTAAAAAAAGGGGAATGAAATGCTGCGACGCAGTGCGAATCCGAGTCGTTCCTTCCTGATGATTCTTCGCAGCGGCCACAGCCCCAGGATAGCGCGAATCGAGGCTAAGCCGGCCAAGGTCGAGGTCTCCGCTCAAATAGAATTCAACCCGACGCTTCATTGGCGAGTGTGCTGTCAGCACGATCCTCTCGGTAAATTAAGCAGCTCGTCACGTTTCCGTTGATGCGCTCCGGCACCAACGCCGATACTTCTCTGATAACCCCCTCCAACGTCGGGCGCACTTCGTCAAGACTCTTTATTTGGGACAGGCGACCTACAGCCAACTCACGCGCCAGCATTTTGCTGGCCTCGCCGAGGCCCATCACCAGAACGCGGCCATAAAGGATTTCATGCTCGACGAAATTCTCGCTCCTCGTCCACGCCAAACACCGGAAACGTTTCTGCGCGGCATCGTAGCCCATCAGGCGGAGATCTTCATTGTGGATTGGTGCGCACCGCAATAGGCCTTGGGCTGCGAGAGGGATTGCGGTCGCAAGATATTCAAAAAGCTGCTCGTCACCAAGGCCCTCCTCGACGAGCGGTTGCAGACTACGTAGGAGCACACCAAAGAATTCTCTATCCCCAACGCCTGCGATGATGATGTTCGGTGTGAAAAAATGAAACTGGGGAACCTCCTCGCCGGCCAAACTTACGCTCCCGCGCTCGTCTTTTGCGATTGCCTTGCCGTCGCTGGCTATTGCGACAAAATCTTCCATTAGCCACCCAACGACCAGGGACATTACTGGATCCTTTCGCCGAAAGAGGCAGGGCCAACAGACCCTCCCCAAAACGTGCTCACACCGGAGTTCTCGTGATAGAAGGTCCTCGCTGCCCTCGAAGCCCACCCGTCGGTTTACGGCATCGCATTACTGGAATACACGCCGTCAGCCCTAAGCCATTACCGTCGAGGCTGACTCGTCAACATGTCCTGAGCTTTTGTATGAAAAACCGCTCATGAGGCGGCTAACGCCGTCAGAACCAACGCAGATGTTCCCTTCCCGTGCATACTAGATGAGCGCGCGACCACTGAAATAAGCCTACACCGAAAATGCGAATCCTAGAAGATGCCCTGTTCCTTCCGAATCACCTCTCTTCGTGGGAAGCTACGAGCCGATACCTATGAAACCGCCACGACTAGTACGGTGGCATCATCCTCAAATTCGCCGGCACAGAACTCGGTGACCAGGTCGAGCAAGAAGCGGTGCAGCGCTTCTGCCGAAAGTTGACGACCACGGAGGGAGGCCGCGACGAGCCGCTTCTCCCCAAATTCCTCCTCCTCTCCGTTTACTGCCTCGGTGACCCCGTCTGTAAACATCACTAGCCGGTCGCCGCGCCGCAAATCGACTTGCCCCTGGCCATAGGCGGCTTCCTGGAAGGCACCCAAAATCAAGCCACCCTCTTCCAGCCGGACCTGAGTCCCATCCTGGTGTGTCAGAGCGGGCGCATTGTGCCCGGCATTGGTGAATTGCAGGGTTCGAGCCTCCACGTCAACCACGGCATAGAACAGGGTAATGAACTTGTCCTCCGTGGTGTTAACCCACATTACGCGGTTCGCCTTCGATACGAGCTCGCTCGGCGAAGTGCTTTCCGTCGCCAACGCCTTGACCACCGCCTGCAGGTTGCACATCAGCAGCGCTGCCGGCATTCCCTTGCCCGACACGTCCCCGATACAGAGACCTAGCTTGCTATCGCTAAGTTTGAAGACATCGAAGTAATCACCCCCCACAACGCGCGCTGGACGCCAACTGCCCGAAATCTCAAGACCCGGGGCCTGTGGAATCTGCTTGGGCAGCAGCCTCTCCTGAATTTCTCGAGCCTCCTGATACTCCTGAGCCTGTTTGCGAAGTCCGAGGTTATAGATCGCCGAAGCTGTCGTGTCGGCTGCCGCGGCCAAGAATTCCATCTCGTCGGGCTCGAATTCCTGGTCCGAAAGTTTCCGACCCAAGCTGATAAATCCGATCGCCTCCTCTCCGCGTCGCATGGGCACAATGAGCGCCGTGCCGAGTTGCCTGACCGCCAGTTGCTCGGCGTCCGGTAAGTGGCTTGGTGGTCGAAACGCGACGCCAGCGGACGCCAGGAGAGGAGTGTTCGAGGCAAAGCGAAGGCCCTTCAGTAACGTTGTCGGCTCGATCCGATCATGGAGACCAACCTCCACGGCGGGCACGAAGGTTTGTTCCCGCAGTGACTTGCGAAAGATCACCGCATTGCGGACTTGCAGTACCTGCACGAGGTGTTCGGCAACAACGTTGAGCAGTGCCGGGAGGTCGGTGATTTCCGTGGTCTTGGCATGCAAGGTTCGCAGGGCGTGGGGGAGGTCCTCTTTTCTCCGAAAGAAGCGTTTGTCGACGATGTTTTGAATCCTCCTGCGGACTGGAACGAAGACCGCAACCGTCGCCAACGTCGCGCCTACCGTGATCCAGGTGCTGTGCACGTCTGCCCTGATGATGAGGAGTCCTCCCAGCCCTCCCGCGAGCGCGAAATACACAGCTGCCACGCATCCACTCACAATCGAGTAGGTAACGGTCTTGCGGATGACGACGTCGATCTCCATCAGCCGATACTTGAGGATGGCAAAGGCAAAGGACAGGGGGATGAAAACGTAGAAAGCTTTTTCAACTACTTCGGCCGCAAAGACGCTGTTCAGTTCAGCGGTGATCGGCAGAAAGCGTTGGAATCCAAACCAGTCAAGAAGGTCTTTCAATCCGTTTAAGAGAAGCACACCCGAAAGACTCACGATCGTTCCCCAGAGGGGCCAGCGCACCTGCTTTCTTTCTTCGATGCCGCTCTCGCGGTAGCTGCGATATAGAGCGACGCACGCGACGATCGAGTAGGTGACAAAGAAAATAATGTACGTGAATCCGAATGCGATGCCGCCAAAGGCCCAGCCAATGGTCTGGCGAGTAGCCTCCGACGGCACAAGCATGAGCACGGAATCCATGCTCGTAATGACTAGAAGCGCGACCAGGCCCAAGACCGTGACCGGTCGAGTTCGGAGCGCGCGCTTCCAACCCTCTGACGTCGCGCGCCTTGCTAGATACGCAACCATCATGAGTACCAAGAGCCAGAAACCAAAAGTCGCTGCGCGGAGGACACGCGGTGGCAAGGAAAGCGTTACGAAGGTTGGAAACCCGACGAATGTCAACAGAGGTGTCAGATAGAGCCAGCGCCACAATTGCGGGTTGTTCTCCAGGATGCGCCGACGCTGGGGGAAAACGAACGCCAAATGAACGAACAAGACCTGCACAAGATATCCGAGGACTGTCAGGACGAAATAGAGAACAACCTGATGCCGGGTCATCTGCGCGAGTGAGCTTGCACCGCGCGACGGAAACTCATCGACATAGACAAGCGGCCGTACGACGAAGAGCGTTGTGGCCGCCAGAGACAACAAATAGAAGATTAGAGCGCGCTCATCCTCGGGTTTACGTCGATAGACGATCGTGCCGAGAACGCAAAAGGCGACTGCCACAGCTAGACTGGTGATGGTGCTGACTTCGATCTGACGCGATCTAAGCGGGGAACTGAGTTGCAATCGCACCATCTCCTGCAACCCGTTTTTGCGCTGGACTTGATAGGTAATCTCATCATGGATTCTGAGTTGATCGTCGAGCTTAGCCAACCGCTCCCAGTCTGAAGTCGGAACGCCGTTAACCGTTAAGAGGACGTCACCTACTACGAGTCCGGCAGCCTCTGCGGGCCCACCCGAGAAGACACGCGACACGGCGCCCGGCTTGAAAAATACCGCCTTTCCTTTGAACCCCTCCGGCATCGCGGGCGCGTAGGAGAACCCGGCCCATCCCTCGTGCTGCCAAGCGACAAAGCGCGCCGCCAGCCAACTCGCTGTGACGACCAGAAGGGAATAGGTAACCGCCAAAATGGTATTTCGCCGTTGAGCCTCAGCCATGCGCGGTCCCGCGGGCACCCCTTTGCGCCCGCACTATAATCTGATGGTGCGCCATTGTATCAGGCCTTCTGAGGCGGCACTGTACTGGCTCCCGGCAAGGGGGTTGCTCTGCTGATGACTCTGCAGAGTTTTGGGTTGCTTCGACGGATCGTCGAGCCAGGGTCGAAAATCGTCCGCCTAGGTTGCCATAGCTGGCTGGGGGGTAGTCGGTTCGACGCGGTACCTAGCCTGCGGATTTCGCGGATCATTTTTGAGCGCGCGCCTGGCTGGACTTCTGATTGACGTCTGGGCCGCGTTCTTCGTAGCGCATTCCACGGTGCAATATCTTCCAAGTCAGGCGGCAAAGTTTGTGGGCAATTATCGCAATGGTGTGCTTGTGTCCGGGACGTGGCACATAGCGGCGATAGAGAATCTCGAAGATGCTTCCCTGCGGGCAGGCCTGATGAAGCCTGCGATGCCGCGCGGTAAGGCCGATCGATGAAACAGGAACTCGCCGAGAGTGTTCTGGTTAAAACCAGACCTGATAGGAATCCTCGCTCTTTCTAGCGCGGGGAGGATGTCAAGCGGACAACCTTCCCGAGCGGCGGCTCGGAGCATTCGGTATTGGACTCATCCTTTGCGGGTTTGCTCTGCAGTCCCTCCAGTATTGGCTCGCACTCTTCGATGTGGGCCTAACTTAGCAGCCGATGCGCCCCTCTTCCTTCGCCTTGACCGGTTGGTCGGCAAAGGTCAACCTGCACTACCCCCTGAACAGACTTGTGTGATAGAAAATCAGCTGCATCGTGCGGGTCGGTGTCGCCATGCCAAAGTCGCAACAGGCTCCCGTCAAGCGTCGCGACTTCCTCAAAAGCGCCGCCATGGGTGCAGCTGCGCTCGCGGCCGCTCCTGAGTTAGCGGACGCGAAGCCCGCAGGAGCCACGCCTGGCCCGCGCGTGGCCCCAATCTCTCCGGAAGCCGAATTCGGCACGCCTCCTGCGCTGGAAGTTCTCACGGCCGATCGCACCGGTTCCGATTTTATGGTCGACGTCATCAAATCTCTGGGGATCGCGTACGTTTGCGCCAATCCCGGCTCCGCCTTCCGAGGCCTTCATGAATCCGTAATCAATTACGGCGGTAACAAGGATCCGGAGTTCATCACTTGCTGCCATGAAGAATCCTCAGTTGCTATGGCACATGGCTACGCCAAGATCGAGGGCAAGCCTCTGGCCGTCTTCGCCCATGGCACCGTTGGAATTCAGCATGCCGCGATGGCGATCTATAACGCTTATTGCGACCGCGTACCCGTCTACATCCTCGCTGGAAATATCCTAGATGCCACGAAGCGTATTAACGCCGTCGAGTGGGTACACAGCGTCCAGGACGCGGCAGCAATGGTTCGCGATTATTTGAAATGGGACGATCTGCCGCTTTCTTTGCCCCACTTCGCAGAATCCGCAGTTCGTGCCTACAAAATCGCAATGACTCCGCCGATGATGCCCGTTCTCCTCATCGCCGACGGCGAACTGCAAGAAAATCCCATTCCCAACGATCTGCCGTTGACTATTCCGAAGCTGGCCTTGGCGGCGCCTCCTCAAGGAGATTCTGGGGCGATTGCCGAGGCTGCTCGCCTGTTGGTTGCTGCCGAGAATCCGCTCATCATCGCCGATCGTGCAGCCCGCACTCCTGTTGGCCTGACGCGTCTGATCGAGTTGGCCGAGACGGTGCAAGCTCCGGTAATCGATCAAATGGGCCGCATGAATTTCCCTTCCCGCCATCCTCTGAACCAGACCCAGCGCAGCCGCGAACTGGTTTGCGGCGCCGACGTAATCTTGGGTCTGGAGTGCAGTGATTTCTGGAACGCTCTTCATTCCTTCCGTGATCAAATCCATCGCACGTCGCTACCGCTCACCAAACCAGGAGTGAAGCTCATCAGCATCACCGCCGCCGATCTCTTCTCCAAAAGCAATTACCAAGACTTCCAGCGCTTCCCGCAAGTCGATCTGGACATTGCGGCCGACGCTGAAGCCACGCTGCCATCACTCACCGAATCCATTAAGAGCCAGCTCACTTCTGACCGTAAGCGCGCCCTCGAGGACCGCCGCGCACAATGCGCCGTCGCTCGTCAGGAATCCCTGGAGCGTGCCCGGGAGGCCGCCGGCTACGCTTGGGACGCCAGCCCCATCAGCACGGCGCGCCTCTGCGCCGAGCTATGGGCCCAAATCAAAGATTACGATTGGTCGCTCGTCTCCTTCACCACCTTTGTCAATCGCTGGCCGCAGCGCCTCTGGTCCTTTGACAAATACCACCAATATATTGGCGGCCACGGTGGTGCTGGAATCGGTTACGGCGCTCCCGCCGCGGTGGGCGCCGCCCTGGCCAACCGTAAGTATGGACGGCTCTCCGTCAACATTCAGTGTGACGGCGACCTTATGTATGCGCCGGGCGTTCTCTGGACTGCTGCGCATCATCGCATTCCGCTTCTCACCGTGATGCACAACAACCGAGCCTATCATCAAGAAGTCATGCAGGTGCAAATCATGGCTAATCGGCATAGCCGCGGAGTTGATCGCGCCGGAATTGGGACTATGCTTGACGATCCCGCCATCGACTACAGCAAACTTGCCCAGAGCATGGGCCTACACGCCGAAGGACCGATCACAGATCCCAAAGATCTCGGCCCGGCAATTCGTCGCGCGCTCGAAGTTGTCAAGCGCGGCGAGCCGGCTCTCATCGATGCGTATACTCAGCCCCGCTAGCGCGAACATGCCCCGATCATGCACGTTCGGCGGAGGGTTCTTCGAGGCATCTCTTGCCCTGCTGTGTTGCGCGACGGTAGCTCTGGCGTTTCCGGTCGGGAACACTCAAAAGGGAAAACTCGCGTTCGAAACCCATGGCTGTCCGCAATGTCATGGCAATCAGGGCCAAGGCTTCTCCAATGCGCAAACCCAGGCGCCGCGCATCGGTCCGACTCGCCTTTCGCAAGCCGCCTTCGTCGGCTTCGTCCGCCACCCTGTCGGTAGAATGCCCAGCTATCCCAGCCAGGATATTTCCGACGGTGAGCTCGCTGACCTCTATGGCTTTCTTCAATCGCTCGCGCCTGCAGTCAAAGCCGACCCTGCGTCCGCAAACGCGCAGAATGGGAAGCGCCTTTACATGAGCGATGGCTGCTATGAGTGTCATGGCAAAGAAGGCCAGGGCTCCACGCAAACCGGCGGCTCCCGCATTGGCCCCATCCAGATTCCCTTCCCGGCGTTCGTTGCTTACATTCGCGAGCCCAGTGCGGAGATGCCGCCCTATTCGGCTAAAGCCGTTTCCGATGCCGACCTCGCCGATATCTATGCCTTTCTGCTCACTCGCTCGCAGTCCACACCGGCTAAGTCGATCCCTCTGCTAAACCGATAGGCACTCTCGATCATGGCCCTTTCTCCGCGCTAAGAGAAACCAGTGCGCGACACGATGAGGGCTACCGCCAGCCCTCGTCACCACAAACGACCAGACATTCCCCGAGAGAGAGGCGCTGGAGCGTCTCTTTCAAAGCCGCGCCGTCAACCGTGCGTCTATTGGAGTGAAAGACGATACAGTGCGCAACCATGAGCAGGTAGCGAGAGATCAAGCATGCTCGCTGCTCCTATGTCGTGCCGCTTCCACAGATCCCGAATTCTGTATTCCTTCGACGGCAGACCCAACTCGCTCCATGCATACCGAATCTTTTCCGGACTGGCGGAGATATTGAATACGGCGAGGTAATAGCCGTCCCGAGAAGCGGGCTCTGATAGCCAAAGCACGGTCTTTGCGGTCGAAATGACCGGGTGACTGCCCGTAGACTGCTGGTCAACGGCAATGACCTCACGATTGGTAAGCAAAGAAACGGTCCACTCGTCGGCCGCAGGCAGGTCTCCTCCTATCATGAGTGGCGAGCGGAAAATCGACCATAGCGTGAGCAGCGTTTGCTGCTCGTCACGAGTGAAGCCAGTATCGCGAGGCTTTCCCCAGCCCGGCGCTGGCCCTAGTCGCCCAACCGGGAGCATGTCGGCGTCGGGCCATCCGCCTGCTTGCGTGAATGGTGCCCACCGGGCGGCGTTTGCAAACTGGTCTCCCACTCCTTGTGGGTACGGACGGTCGCTGTGCCATAAATCCCAAATGTCATTGGAAATGCGCCACATTTGCGCGTACTTCCGTAATTCGTCGATCTTCTCTACGGGAGCAGGGCCGGGGGAAAGGCTCAACACGATTGGCCTTCCCGTTTTGTTGAGTGCTGTGCTCAACATCCGTATTTCGTCGCCTCGGTAGGGATTGCTGCTGATACAGTCTGCTTTGACGAAATCCACGCCCCAGTCGGCGTAGAGTCGGGCCAACGAATCGTAGTAGGCTTGCCCCGCTGGCTGGCTGGCGTCGATGCCATAGTTGTCGTAGTTCCACGGGCAGGTGTCGGCTGTGTTTGCGGCTTCGGCCGCACGGTATGGCGATCCGGCAATCGGCAAATTTTCCTTTACCGCTTGCCTGGGAATACCCCGCAGAATGTGGATGCCGAACTTCAATCCGAGTCTGTGCACATAATCGGCCAGAGATGTGAAACCCTCCTCCCCGGCGGCTGAAGGGAATCGGTTCAATGCAGGCGTGTAGCGACCAAAGCGGTCCATGGTGTAGTGCAGCTCCTGAGAGTTGCCTTGAACAGGGTCGGTTACATACCACTCCTCATCAATGACGACATACTGCCAACCGAAGGGTTTTAAATGCGCGGCGAGCCAATCGGCGTTAGCCTTGAAAGCGGCTTCGTTGATCGTGGTGCCATAGCCGTCATAGCTGTTCCAACCCATGGGCGGTCGACTGGCCGTCTGATTCGGTGCAGCAGGTTGAGCAAAAGCGCTCAATGCACTTACAGCGACGGCCAGCACAGTGCACCTAAGTGCATGCTTTCGAGCCTGCTGCATTCGCTAGTTCTCCGACCGCTTGCTGAGGTCTCCAGCCACGAAGCTCGCGACCCACCTTGTACACAGGATCTGAGTGAAGGTGTCGACGACGATCCTCATTGGCGACCCAACACGAAAGACTTCTACATCTCACAGCCCGCGAAGTCAGCGATTTTAGCAGGGAATTTTAGGCCACACTACGAGAGCAGCGGAGCTCGCCTCCCGATGACGGAGTTGTCCGTAGCGACGA
>Ga0182036_10000552_pt1 | contig 16844 bp, 14 predicted proteins | sample sta12Cox44000080_FD_125966 | JGI IMG/M metagenome (GOLD analysis project Ga0182036, IMG submission 125966) | Lab enrichment of tropical soil microbial communities from Luquillo Experimental Forest, Puerto Rico - statoxic.12C.oxic.44.000.080 | ecosystem: Environmental > Terrestrial > Soil >...
CGCGTATCGCTGCGCATAGCGACCAAATTCGACGAGTTTGGTCTTCGCCTCTGCCAGGGTCAAGCCAAACTTCCCCAATCTCTGGCGCAGTACCTCCTGGACACGAAGAGCATCCGCGCGATATTGGAAACACAGCACAAAGTCGTCGATGTATCGCACCAGGTAGGCCTCACCCCGCAACCGAGGTTTGACCACACGCTCAAACCACAAATCGAGCACATAGTGCAGATACAAATTACTCAGCAAAACGCTGATCGAGCCACCTTGTGGAGTCCCTTCTTCGCTCGGATGGAGTTCCTCATCTTCCAGAACGTTGGCTTTCAGCCAGCGCCGGATCAGGCTGATCAGACGCGGGTCCCCTACTCGATGCTCGACGAAGCGGAGCATCCATTCATGACTCAAGCTCCCGAAAAAGTTCTTCAGGTCCGCCTCCAGAATCCATTCCACCTTTCGCCCGGCAACCACCTCATGCAGTGTTGCCAGTGCTTGATGGGCACCCCGCCCAGGCCGTCCCCCAAACGAGCAGGGCAGAAAATCCTGCTCGTAAATAGCCGAGAGTACCTGAGCAGCGCTTCTCTGGAGCGCCCGGTCCGCGACACAAGGCACGCCCAGTGGGCGTTTCTCTTGCTTTCCGGGTTTCGGGATATACACTCGCCGAATGTTCGGCGCTTGATATCCCTTGCGGTGAATAGACTGAAGCATCGGTTCAATCCACTCCCCAAAGCTCTCCTTCGCCTCCGGCACCGTCTGTCCATCCACCCCGGGAGCCGAGCTTGTCCGAATCTGACAGAGATTCTCCCAAACCCGCTCCTTGGTAATGTGATGGGCCAAGGAGGTAAACCGAAGCTTTGGCTCACGCCGAGCTTTCGCTGCTATTCGTTCGAGTCCTGTTGCCATGGCTGGCGATTCTTCTCTTTGCATAGAAGGCCGAATCCTCCCTTGGTATGGAGCCCATGTTTCCGTCGAACGACTCATCTTCCGCTGGCCGCTTCCCCATGTAGTCGGCTCTCCCGACCGCAGAGTACTATCAGCCAGTCTGACTTCCGTCAGGTCGTCAGGTCCTTCTTGCCTTGCTGGCTTGTCGGACCTTACAAGCTACGCTTGAACCTGACAGCTCTCCCTTGTTCCCATGTAGTTCTTTGGTTGCATGCCGGCGGTACGAACCCCGGAAGCATCTCTGGACACTCGCTATACCGCATTCAGAGATTCCGCCTTCCCCATAGAGGGATAGAGTCGGCTACTCCGATCACGATCGATTTCGGGGCTATCTTCCCGTTTACTGATGTTCCGGCCTACAGCCTCCCTGTCTACGCTTCGCAGTGCCGTACAGGCCCCCACGCAAGACTCGGTACGCGGCTGCCAGCTAGGCTTTGCCACGGTCACCATTTCAGGCGACTGAACTTCATGAGCTTTCAAGGCGCAACCCTCCACGGATCCGGACAAGCGGAGCTACCGCATCCGGCTCTTGCCTTAGGCAACGACGCCCATGCGGCGCAGGGGATAGGGATGACAGACAGTAGTAGCGAAAAAGAGAGACAAATCGCTTTACCCAACCAGCTTAGCAACGCAATAAAAGCACGAACGTTGAGCCCACGTCCGAAGCTTGGGCAAAGCGCGTGGCCTCAGCCAACAGTCTTTGCGAGAAACTCCTTCATGGCAAGAGCGATCTCTTCGACGTGCGTTTCTGTTGCAAAGTGTCCAGTATCCAGAAATTGGATGGTCGCATTGGGATTGTCTCGCCGATACGCCTCTGCACCTGCCGGTATGAAGAAGGGATCATGTTTACCCTAGATAGCGAGCAAGAGTGGCTTCTCTTTCCGGAAATATTCCTGGAAGGACGGATAAAGCCTGATGTTGTTTGCATAGTCTAGAAAAAAGGTCCAGCTGAATGTCCATATTTCCGGGGCGAGCGATCATTGCGGCATCGAGTGTGTAACCTTCCGGCGCGATCGTTTCTGGGTAAGGAACACCGAAGGTGTATTGGGAGCGAATCCCTTCGGGGCCTAGCTCCTTGCGGACAGCCTCGCGATTTTCGATCGTCGGTTGGAGCCAATAGCGCTGAATTGGCGCCCATGCACCCCCAAGGCCTTCTTCATAAGCATTGCCGTTCTGCGAAATGATTGCAGCCACGCGTTCTGGGTGCGCCATCGCTAACCGAAAGCCCGTGGGAGCACCATAGTCGAAGACGTAAAGCGCATAGCGCTTGAGACTGAGCACGTCCGTGAACGTAAGCATCGTGTGTGCCAACGCGTCGAAGGAGTATTTGTAATGACGCTCTTCAGGGACCACCGTGAAGCCGAATCCTGGAAGATCAGGAGCAATGACTCGATAGCGGTCGGCCAGTCGTGGAATGAGCTCCCGGTACATGAACGACGATGCCGGGAATCCGTGCAACAGAAGCACTGTGGGTGCCTCCGGTGGACCCGCATCTCGATAGAAGATGTTCACACCGTCCGCTTCGATATGGCGGATAAACGTATGAGGCACCTGGGCATTCGTGACTGTGGATGCCACAGCAGAAGCTACCCCCACGCCTGCGATGGGATTTCCACTTTGAGAAGCCTTTTGTAGATTCATTGAAACCTCCTCTACCCTGCGCCGGTGGATGGAATTTTGGCAAGGAACAGGGTTTAGCTCTAATTTATTTGTTTTGATGAAGTATCATCACAATACCCGCCAGGACGAAGGCGCTGCCTGGAATGGCGGTTAACGGAACCTTCTCGCCGAGTATCAGATACGCAAATGCGCCTGCGAATAACGGAATAAGGAGTGAAATTGTCGCTGTGACCACCGCTGGCAACCGCTTCGACGCGAAGGCGAAAGTGAAACTAGGGATTGCCGTGCACAAGACACTGAGGGCGACAAGTAACAGTAAGTTACTACGGTGCAAAGCGTACGTTGGGATTGCAGCCGGCATCGGCGACACAAGAGCTATCAGTACGGCGCTTCCCAAGACAAAGGTCATGAAAGTGACACTTGAGGGTTCAGGAGCGGCACCGTTCTCCGCTATATGCCGATAAAGATAGGCATAGCTGGCCGTCAGCAATGCCGCGCAGACTGCAAGCGTGTCACCGATGAAGCGTGCTTTGACGGCACGTTCAGTGAGCGCCAGTTTTGGAGCCAGAATGAAGACGATTCCCGTGACAGCCAGACCAGCACCGAGGAGTTCAAAGACCGTTGGAGCGTCACCTCGGATTCGACGTAGTGCGAGAACGAAAAGTGGCGGAGTGCTAAGCAAAAGAGCTACCTCAGCCACGGGTGCGAGCTGGAATGCGGCTGTCGCTAACAAGTAATAGCCCGTCAAGAGAGAAGCAAAGACGTATCCAAAGGAGTTTTTCAGCGTTTCCAGGAGGCTCGATCGCTTAGCGTTGGAAGCCGCAAAAATTGGAAGAGCTACGAATAGTGCTCCCCCGAGCCGACCTGCCGTCAGGGCTAATGGTGAAACAGGTGGCAGCAATCGCACGAAAATACCGGTCAAGCCCCACATTACAGCGGTCAGACCTGCTGCCAGAATTGCTCCTCGCTCTATGGTGGTCGAATGGTTCACAAGACCCGTCACGTATCACCGTTTGTTATTGAGCCGTGGTAAGAACAATAAGATTACTTTTCTGTTGTGCTCCGCCGACCATAATGGACAGCAAGGAACAACGAAGCGCCGAGGAGCGTGACATCCTTAAGAACAAACGAACCCATTCGAGACGTGTGCCACATGCCGTCTGCAAAGGCGATCATGCCGGGAGTAGTCAACATGAAGGTTGATGTCACTGTGAAGATCACAACGGCGAGGAGGCTGCCAAGTAGGCCGATGAAAGGGCGGAGAGTTCCGAGCAGGATGCCGGTTGCCGCTATGATTTCTGTGATTCCAATGATGTCCGAAGCATTCTGGATCGAGAAGAAGTGATACATCCAGCTCGTGAAAGGGCTGTGCTCGACATAGACCATAATCTGCCTGCTCTCGGTCGGCGTGAATTTGAAGGCCCCGATCCAGAACATGATGATACACAGGCCGAACGTGCTGATGAGAGATGGCAGGTGCAGACGTTCGATCCATTGTGCGATGGTTATGGGAATATTCATTATGGACATCCATTCGTCCTTCGTCTGTATGGGCTTTTCTCGTTGGTAGCTGTTCGTGACTGTCGGTTCATTCATGGTGTGATCCTTGTTGGTGTGTTCCGCATCGCTTGGCGCTAGAGCTACGTCAACTGACGAAGCAGGCCCGCAACTTTTGAGGTGTCATAGTTTCCATCAGTGTTGATTGAGAGCTGGCGCCAGCTGTCGATCTCTGCGTGCATGTCAGCAAGCTTTTCATCAGCCACCTTGACAGCAACTGCTCCTGCGAAGAAGCGCAACGGTGGTCTGGCTTCGTTCGCGAGGCGCACCATAGCCTCGGCCAGTTTCTCCGGATCGCCCGGCTGTCGGCCATTTCGCTCCTCCATAGACGCGCGGATCTGCCTGCGCGAGTCTTCATACTCCGCGATGGGCTTTCCTCCGAAGCGCAGTGACTCTGGCTTTAAAAAGTCGGTGCGAAAGGGACCCGGCTCGACAATCGTTACAGAAATGCCGAATGGTGAAACTTCTTTCGCCAGCGATTCCGAAAATCCTTCGAGTGCGAACTTGCTTGCGCAGTACAGCGATGCCATCTGCCCACCGACGAAGCCGCCGATCGATGACACGTTGAATATCCTGCCCTTGCGTGCGGAACGCATGAACGGGAGCGTCGCCCACGTCACACGGAATACGCCAAACAGATTCGTGTCGAACTGTTCCTGCGCATCTTTGATCGTCATCTCCTCGAAGAATCCCATGTGGCCGTAACCAGCGTTGTTCACGAGCACATCCATGCCACCAAAGCGACGAACGGCGGCACCTACTGCGCCCTTCGCCTGCATGGCATTGGTCACATCCAACTCAACGGATAGAAGCGAGTCGCTGTCTGGCCCTAGCTTCTCGGCAATGGCTGAGCGCTTGCGGCCGGCAGCAACGACCCGGTCGCCTGCTCGCATGGCTGCTTTTGCAATCTCGGCTCCAAGCCCGCGACTCGCCCCCGTGATAAACCATGTTTTCGGCATTGGTCATTCTCCTTGGAATCTTTGGCTATCCTTCTGTTGCCGAGTCATTGGATGACTGGGACCGTAGCGGCGGATAGACTCATATGCTCAATGTCTTGCATAATCCTCTGAGCGCTCCTAAACCAGCTATCTTGCGTCCTTGGTGGTGCAGCAGCAGATGGATATTTACTAACTGCGGCGTGGGATGCATCGCCAGACGGAGATGCATTCCACACGCAAGCAATGTGAATCGTTTGACTCGCCTACTGGCCATTGCCCTCAGTCAACTCCGCTGAAACCGCCGTCAAGTAGCCGAACAAGCCTCCCGATCCGCGGTTGGGTCCTGCCGTGAAATACACGTGTGCGGCAGGCTCAGCTGCGGCATCGTTATTAGCTGGGCTGATGTTCCCTGCGCTAAGTGCCCAAATGCCGTTTATCGCAAGAGGGCTTCCGGTTGCATTTTCCAAGAGACCATCAAATTTCCCTGTTGCAAGATCGTACGCGGCAATCCACCCGCTGGACTGCGTATCGCCCCCGCCCGCGAATTGTCCGATGAGCAGGTCGTGACTGAATCGCCCGAAATCGAGCGGAGCCAGCGCGACTCCCCATGGAGCGTTCAGCCAGTCGCCGTGTTCGAGACGCACTAAGAGGCGGCCTGTGGAACTATAGATGTCCACGAAGCCCAGACCCGGGCCATCGGTTTCAAATCGCGAACCTTCCTCATGGAGCGCGTAGGTGACAACGATGTCGTTGCCGATGGCCTGCACGTTGAAAGGCATGTAAGAGGGCGGCAACTTTTCGTCCACGAAAGAGTCCTCAGAATCGCTGTCGCCAGCAACGGTATGCTCGCCAAGATGCGTTTTGGAAGCGTTCACCAGATGGAAGGAACTGTCATAAACATCCACGCGGCCTTTGGTGAAGTTCGCTGCATAGAGGTAAGGCTTGCCATCAATGAATGCGCTGGTGAGGCCGGTGTAGCTGGAGTCGTCCGTGGTTTTGACCATGGTCACAGCCTGGGTCGATGGAGGCGCGGCCCCTTGAGCTACTGCGACGGCTGGGTTCCACCCCGCGATCGTTCCGTCAATCGTCGAGAACAGGAAGATAGCCGGTTTACCGGGTGCCAAAAAGAAATCGGTCTGGCCGCCGTTAAAGATGGTGCCGGTTGGCGAGCCTATCGGCGTGTTCTTGTTCGTCGGGTCGGCTGGCGGGATTGTCACAATTAGAGACTGCCTGGCTCCCGCGCCGTTGTAGAGTGTACTGACACCGGTCGCGTTGTCTGAGACCCACCATGGGCTGCCGGAACCGCGCGATAAGCCCCAGGGATTGGTCAGTTGCGGATCGGTTACAGCAGCCCCTGAGGTATTGGAAACAAGATTGGTTTGGTTGTAGTGTTGCCCGAAATTAGCAATTCCCGTTATCAAAATCAGGACGGTGCTCACTGCAAAACGCATTAACAGTTTCTTCATTCGCTATCTCCTTTTAGATAGTCCTCTCGCAACACGACCAGCGACCCACACGAGGAATGTAAGTGGTTCTCTGGGCCAAATTGTTTTTTAGTCTGAAAACAAATACGCGAAGGAAATTGAAGAACTATTTCAATTCAGTCTTCGCGCTGAGCTGCGTCCGCGCTTTCGCCCAGATCACGCATGAACTCAAAGAACGCGGCCGATTGGCCGATAAAAAGGCCGTCCGCAGTCAGGCCCGCCAAAGCTCCCGTTGCAGCTCGGTTCGTTTCAGTCGGACGAATGATCGAGCATGCAGGCAATTGTCTGCTGAGGAATGTAGTGGGCTCGGGCATGATGAGATTAGTTTGAAAGTCCTCTCCGCCAAACGGAGCTGAATTCAAGTCCGGAAAAGTGACTTTCACACCTGTCACGGGATCCACCACGTCAGTCAACTGCGGTGCGTTGCCGGCCTTATCATGCCAAGTCTGAAAGTGGGCGATCTCCACTCCGCCAATGCTGAGAAGGATGCGCAAAACCTCGACACTGCTGACTCGTTGCGCGAGCTGGGGGTAGAGACTACTGCCTCCTTGCTCGATGAAAGCAAAATGAAAGCCAGCTGTGTTCGCGATTGCCTGCAGGAAGTTGGGGTTGGCAGTGTCCTTATCTGTCCGGGGGATCGCCGGATGTTGGCCAACGGCTAAGGATGGAATGGCTTGCGGAAATGTATCGCCCAAATCGGGGTTGCTATTCCGGCTGCGATAGCGTGTCCACCAAGAGGTATCCACGGTCAGCTGCGTCAAGTTCGTAAGCCGACCGAATTGGTTCGCGCCTGTTGCCTTGCTGCTCGGCAATGTCCGGAAGTGGTCCAAATCAACTGCCGGTGCGCCCTTCGAGGCGAGGTACTTGTTGATGAAAACCTCGTGCGTTAGTTCATCTTCAGTGTTGTCGTGAATATACTGCGGCATATCGCCGTCGAGCGGCAAAAGGTCCTGCACGTACGATGGGTTTCCGCCAGTGGGTTGTGCGGGATAGCCCGGAATCAGCTGACTTGCGAGTTTGGATACTTCGTCGTCCTGCACTCCTCCCAACTCCTGATATTGCAGCCACAGGTCGCTTTCGATGATTTCTGCTGCGGCCAGGAACCTCAGTATCGCCACGTCTCCTTTCGTAAGTCTCTCGTTACCTTCCCCTTCTTGCTCCGCTAACACCGAGGGTGCTCCTGTAAGAAGGCCCAGACTCGCAGTCGCGACGGCGCCGGCTGCCACACTCTTCTTCAGGAACGAGCGCCGGTTTGTGAGGCTTTGCTCTAACCGTCTCCTTTGGCCTTCATTGACCGGCGAACCAGTGCCACTCGAGCTAACTTCGCTTGCCGATTTTCGGTTCATTTCGCGTGCTCCATTTCCTTTCTCATGTGTGACTCGTGTTCAATGCTTCGACCTGAGCAAACCATCTCGTGGACGCGATATGTGAAACACGCGCCCCGCATGTTTATTCCAGCGAAGGAAGAATAGTGTTGTTGCCATCCGGGCACTCGCTCCAATTCGTCGACTCGCTGCGTCATTCATGGATCGCTGACTCAACCCAATCTCGATCCTCAACTCGACAGATGTTGTGGCGAGGACGCCAGATACGGACGATTGCAAGAACTCTGCAATTCGTCGCCCTTTTCTGGTTATTTCGCATTTTCATGAAAGGAGCGGCGGCAACGAACGCACAGAGCGGTCGCGAGGATCGCTACGGCGGAATGCCTCCGCGTGACTCGAATTGGCCACGTAGCCATGCGGCCTAATCGATCAGGAGACAGCAGGGCGGTTATGGTCTCTGATGAAACCACTCATGAGGGGCGACGAACGCGGGGATATATCGCGCGATCAACAATGAATTTTTCATCGCAGATACTATTTAGATTTTACAATCGCGACCACGGTGGCATTGACGGCGCGGATGTAGTCTCGTGGGGCCAGCACGATCTGCAATCCCCTAATGCCCGCGGATACGGAGATCACATCGCAGATTTCCGCGAGCTCATCGATATACACGGGGTAGTCTCTCTTGCAGGCTAGAGCGGTAACGCCTCCCCGAATGTACCCGGTAGCAGCTTGAACTTCCTTCAAAGCAAGCATTTCGATCTTACGCTTGCCGGTCAGTTGCGCGATGGCCTTGAAGTCCAGCTCCTCATTCGCCGGGATTACAGCCAAGTAGATTTCGTTTCGATCGCTGCGGATCGCAAGTGTCTTGAAGAGCTGCTCGGGTGGTAAGCCAACCTTCGCCGCCACCGTTTCGGCCGAGAAGTCGCTAGGATCGACCTCGTAGTCGCGTAACTCATACTTGATCCCGAGTCGGTCTAGAACCCGTGCTGCGTTCGTCTTCACGGCTCGACAGGCCTCATTTCTATGCGGTAAAGCCCTGGATCGGTCTCGTTACAGAAAGAATTGCGATACCTTGTCTGATGACTCCCGCAGATGCTTCCAGCTTTCCGCTCCCAACTATTGAGCGGAACCGACAACACACGCACGATTCCGTTCCGACCAACGACGCTTGGTAGAGACAAAGAGACATCACCCAGTCCCAGCGATTCAGGGACCCGGCTTGAGACTGCCAATATCCCATGTTCGTCTTGCAAAATCGCACGAATGATACGAACCAGCGCGGCTCCGATCCCGTAATAGGTGGCACCCTTTGCTCCTACGATCTCCGAACCGGCATTACGGGTTTCGTTTGCGATTTTCTGGAACACGTCCTGGTCTTGAGGCAGCCCTAATTGTTCGCAAAACTCTTCGAGAGGAAATCCCGCGATACGAGCCGACGAAAATGCCGGCAATTGGCTGTCACCGTGTTCTCCAATTACGTACGCGTGCAGATTCGCAGAAGAAACGCCGTAGCCCTCCGCGAGCCGGCGCCGAAGCCGGTAGGTGTCGAGCGCTGTTCCTGAACCGATGACACGGTTCGCAGGAAGTCCTGACCACTTCCATACCGCATAGGTCATAACATCGACGGGGTTTGATGCTACAACCAGAATACAGCGTGGATTCTGAAGACAGACCTCGCTTACAAGGCCATGGAGTATCGCTCCGGTATCTTGCAGTCCTTCTGACCGAGATTTCTGGCCACCTTGACTAACTCCCGCTGTGATGAGAGTTACGTCGGCAGAGCAGCAGTCAGACAAATCGCCAGCAAATATGCGCGTCGAGTGAGAAAACACTTCAGCATCGCGTAAATCGTTTACCTGTCCCTGAGCACGGCGGAGGTCGCGATCGATGAGTACAATCTCGGCCGCCATCCCTGACATCATCAGTGCATATGCCGTGGTAGATCCTACTAAGCTCGAGCCTATAATTGCGACCCGAGGGATTGTGGCGACCGACGGCTCTGGCGTTACCGCTGATCTGGTTTCATCGTTCCACCTTATTCTCAATGTTCCATTCACCTGAGAGGCTTGCCATGCCTCATGCACCACCTTGGCATTTGTTCGCCTGTAAAAGCGCGACGGCTTTCATTCTCTTGGGGCAAGCAACTGCCGATACTTTCCCGCGTAGAAAAGGAGTGGTTTATCATCACGGAACTCGAAATACTCGACGCTGCCGACGTATAGAGTGTGGTTCCCAGCTGGGTGGACATCTACGACCTTAACGGCGAAATAGGCTACGGCACCATCCAGCAGTACTGCGCCGGCTCGATTTGTGAACTTGATCCTCGCATCTGCTGCTGCCCGTCCGGCGAAGTGGTCGCTCACAGTTCTCTGATCTTCTGCGAGCACGCTAATGCCGTATCGCCCGGCCATCGGGAGGACTCGGTGCATTTGTGAGCGATTGTCCAAGGATACCAAGACAAGAGGCGGATCGAGTGAAACCGACATAAATGCATTAGCGGTCATGCCATGCGTTTTCCCGTTCTCAAGCGCCGTGACAACCGTAACGCCTGTCGCGAAGCGAGCCAACGAATTGCGAAACTCGCGGGGGTTGAAGGTCTGATTCGTCACGTTAGGCCGTCTTGGATAAGGGGTTAACTTCGGGAGTTAATTTCTGGCGATGAATGCTGATGTCGTCAGAATTGACGAGATCGGGGACGGTCCAACCGTTGAGGTCGTACTCGGAGAGGCACTGCTCGACGAGGTGACGATATGTTTCAGTGAGACCAGTGGCTTCCTGCGCTTCGAGTATCTCTGTTCGGATGGCTTCGTGATTCCCGCCGTAGTTGCGCTCATAGAGCGCGTGGCGGCCCCCGAATTCGGAGCCAATGGCATCCCACAGAAGCTTCAGCACCTTTACGCGATTCATAGCATCGTAGCCGTTGGAGCCGCGAAGATATTTGTCAAGGTATCGGCGGATGTCGGGATTCTTAAAGTCGCCGACGTGGGAGTTCAAGTAGATGAGGGCGCTGCCGAGATCCTGCTCGATGATTTCCTTGACGCGCGGGTATCCGACGGTCATGAACCAACGATACGCAAACGCGCCGTTTGCGTTCGGCAGAACGGCATCGCCGATCCATGGGTCTGGATTGTGGGCCATCGAATCCGTCAGAGACCACATCATGTTGCGCCAAGCGAGGACCTCCCCCAAACGGGCCTGCACGCCCCGGAAGCCCTTAGACCCTGTGATATCCAACGCTTTCAGAAGCAGTCCGGCGAGAAAATCAAGCTTGACCGCAAGCCGCGTGCAGCCGTGGAACATGGCGCGCGGGAAGAAGCCTGACCGCGCGAAAAATGAACTGGCCTTCTCAAGATCTCCGTAAACAAACACATTTTCCCAAGGGATTAGGACACGGTCGAGAATGAAGATGGAGTCGTTTTCATCAAGCCGGCTCGATAGCGGATAGTCAAACGGGCTACCCATGACGGCAGCGGTCATGGAGTAGGATGGGCGGCAGATGAGCTTCATGCCTTGTGCAGCCATGGGTATGGTGCAAATCAGCGCGAACTCCTTTTTCTTGAGAGGAATGCCGTAATGCGCAATGAAGTTCATATGGGTGAGAGCTGAGCCCGTCGCGACGACTTTCGCGCCGCTGATAATCAACCCGTTATCTCGTTCCTCTTCTACATGAACAAAGACGTCGGCTACTTCATCGGGCGGGCGGTTTCGGTCCACCGGCGGATGGATAATGGCATGGTTCCAAAACAAGACTTTCTCTTGCGATTCTCGATACCAGCGCCGCGCGTTCTCCTGAAAGGGATCGTAGAAGTCAGCATTGGCTCCTAGAGTGCCGAGGAATGAGGCTTTGTAGTCCGGGCTACGTCCCATCCAACCGTAGGTAAGCCGCGCCCAAGTTGCAATCGCGTCGCGGTCACCCACAAGTCCCTTCGCCGAGCGCGCGGACCGGAAGAATCGCATCGTGTAGCCCTCACTCCCGGTGTCTGTGGGGCAGGTCAGCACTTCACGACTCTTCGGATCGTGGAGCGCATCGTAAAGGCGGGCCAGCATGCGCGCAGGATTGCGAAATGCTGGATGCGTCGTAACATCCTTGATGCGATCACCGTAAAGATAGACCTCTCGCCCGTCGCGGATGCTCTCAACATATTCTTCGCCCGTCATCGGCCGGGCGGACCTGCCCATTGTGGTCGCCTGAGCGGGTTTATCTTCCGTGGTCGCTACACCCGAATTAACACCCTCGCGGGGAGATGCACTCGTTTGTTTCGTTGTCATAAGACCCGTTTCTTCCTTTCACCGTTCGTTCTGGACTTATTGACAAAACACACCGAAGGTTGATTTATTCCAGGAAGGAAGAAGAAAACTTCGGCGGTTTGCCTCGCAGGGGCGCAAATTCCCATAAACATCCAATGGTCAGAACGCGGCCCTTTTGATTGTTACTCCAGCCGAATACTGGCGGGGTCAGTGACTTGATGTGACCCGATCGAGGAAACAGGCATCCAACGAGGGTGCGATAGAGTCGCCAATATCCTTGGTCCAGTCGAGTCGAGCAAATGTTGATTGCGTCCCATCTCAAGACTTCATCATCTCCCCTCGCTCGTTTGACACTTCCATCTTCGATTGTCCATTCAAGCGAGAGCCACAACTGGGACGGTTTTGTTCTTGAAGATCATCTCGTTCCTGTCGGGGAAAAGGTCGAGACCGTAACAAATCGGCACGTTCTGTGGCTTTGGACAACGCCCTCTTCCGGCGAATACGCGCCATCTCGTGGGCGCTTCGTTCAGTGCAAAGAAGGGCCTGGAACAATAGCCGTGACACCAGCAGGAGTCGTGCCAAAGTGGCAATGCCATGAGCCTGGCGAAGTTGTCCTTTGCGCTTTGGATTCGACCTATGTTGGGAATATTTTGTCTGAGATGGACCGGCGTCCTAATGTTGAACCGATCATTCGTTCCAAGTTCCACAATCCTGCAATTCGACGAATCATGACACTTCTCTTTGAAGAAGTTCGAATGGGAGCGCCCTCAGGGAGGTTATACGCCGATTCGCTCGCTCACGCTCTGGCAATCCGATATTTGCAATTAGGTGAACGCGACGAGAGCCCGAAACCGGCCTCGGCCGTATCTGCCCTTCCGCCTTACATCTTGAAGCGTGTTCTCGACCGGATCGAGCATACCTTTCAGTCCGCGGTTAGCCTAGTGTCGCTCGCGCAAGAAACGGGCTATAGTCGCGGACACTTCCTTAAAATGTTTCGCGCCTCGACAGGCATCACACCCCATCGGTATGTCCTTAACCGACGAATCGAGCATGCTCAATCCCTTTTGAAACTCCGGAAGATGTCTATTATTGAGGTTGCCGCTGAGTGTGGATTTTCTAGTCAAGCCCACCTGACACACGTTTTCCGTGAACATGTAGGAGTCACGCCGGCCGAGTACCGCCGCACTCAGTAACACTGTCCTGCAAAAACCTTGCTTTCCTGTAAGACGCGGCACGACAGACCCTCTATGCTGCGGCTATGGTGCTACTGGAGTATCTCGATGGACTGTTTAGCTATGCTATGGCGCTTACTCGGAATTCGTTTGAAGCCGAGGATCTAGTCCAGGAAACATACGTCCGTGCCATAAAGGCCATGGGGCGCCTCCGCCAAGACAGCAACATTAGGGCTTGGCTTTTCGCCATTCTCAGGAACACTTGGCTGAACCAAATACGGCAACAACGTACCAGACCCCAGTTGCTCGAACTTGACATCGATGAGAAGAGTGCAGGTCTCGCGGTAGAAACTGCCAAAGATCCTCACTCGCTCTACGTGAAGAAAATCGAGACTGACCAAGTACGTGAGGCGCTCGAGCAACTCCCTGAAGAGCTTCGCGAAATCATCGTGCTGCGTGAATTTGCGGAGCTTTCATATCAGGAGATTGCTGCGCTGCTGCAGTGCCCGCTGGGAACAGTGATGTCACGCCTCTCCCGAGCGCGCGTCAAGCTGGGAACGCTGCTGTCTCCGTCACAGTCAATTTCGAAAAACAAGGTTTTATCTCAAGGGGCTTTGAGTTCTCAGGCCTCCACAGTTGGGCTTGGCGAGATCATCGGCACAATCACTGAATAATTATTGGGGGAGGATGGAAGCAAGCAATGCAGGATAAACGATTTAGAGACAAAGTGGCTCTCGTAACGGGTGGCTCAAAGGGCATTGGAGCAGGTATTGTCCGGCGCCTCGCAGCCGAGGGTGCTTCTGTTGCATTCAGCTACTCAAGTTCCGAAGAAAAGGCGCTCCAACTCGCGCGCGAAGTCGAGTCCGCAGGAGGCAAAGTCTTAGCTATCAAAGCCGACAGCGCTTCGGCCGACGAACTCCGCGCCGCTATCAGGAGAACCGTAATGGGGCTCGGCCTACTTGACATCTTTGTTAGCAACGCCGGGATTCTTGCTAGAGGTACGATCGACACCTTCAGTCTCGAAGATTTTGATCGCATGCTCACGATTAACGTGCGCGCCGCGTTCATTGGAATTCAGGCAGCCGCAAAAGAGATGAAAGAAGGTGGTCGAATCGTGATCATTGGCAGCAATACAGCCATCCGCACTGCCTTCCCTGGCGCAAGCGTGTACAGCATGACCAAGGCTGCGCTCACGGGCCTTGTCCGAGGCGCTGCAATCGATCTCGCCCCACGCGCCATCACAGTCAACAACGTTCAACCTGGACCAACGGCTACGGACATGAGTTCACCGCATGCAGAGCTGGTCAAAACGCTTATTCCCTTGAAGCGAATGGGAGATGTCTCGGAGGTCGCGAGCTTCGTCGCCTACCTAGCATCAGCCGAGGCTGGGTTTATTACCGGGGCCAGCCTGACTATTGACGGCGGATACGTAGCATAGATTAATCGCTCGGTGGTTGAGCTGTTGAGAGGATTGCGGAATTCAAGAGCTCTTACTCCTTACGCTGCGACAAAAGCTAGTCGAGTTATCGGTGGGTGATGATCGGTACTTAGGGAGGTCGTAATGGTCTGGGTCGGCAGTTTCAAATCTCTGCAAACAGCGCTTCGGACTCGTTTCATTCGCACTCCGTTTCAAGTTCACACTTGGATACGGACTGAAATCACCGTGATTTCGCCGGTCGTGGACTGGTTCATGACTCTGATCGTTGCTTCTCGCTGTGTCGCAGGAAAAGAGGATCTTGTTGCTCTTGCGCTTCAAGAAGCATTGAATAACGCCATGCTGCACGGCAATTCCTTGGATCCTCGCAGGTTGGTTCATATCCGTTGCTGCTGCGATCATAACAAGGGAGTGCTGTTTATCGTCAGAGATCAGGGACACGGATTTGATCCCAATCAGTTGCCGGATCCTCTGGCTTTGGAAAATCTGCTTGCAGAACACGGGCGCGGTATTCATCTAATGAAATTGGCTATGGACGAAGTTTCATTTCGACGAAACGGCGCGGAGATTCACCTGCGCAAACCACCCGAGCAAAAGCAGGAAGGCTTTCCGCGCCGTGCGCACGAGAAAGTTCCAAAGTGGATTGTCAGACCCTCGCTCCGAGCATCGTTTTGTCGAATGGCGCTAGCACCCCGTTAAGGATACGGGAATCTAACCGCCCATTGGTCTGCCGTACGCGCTGTATGTCGCCTCGTAGATTCCTTCAATATTTGTTCCTGACGGTTCCAAACTGCGAAGTGGCTGCGATCGGTGCCGCGTAGTTTCAGGTACGAAATAGCAGTGCGCTGTCACGGCAGCGGCGACTCACGAGCCTCTCGACAAGGTAAGCGGAGATGCCACGATGGCGTGATACTCGGCCTTAGTCTTTTTTCTTCGGTCCAATTGACCGAATTTCAGTCCAATAACCGGTTGGACGAACAGTCGGCTTTCTTAGCACTGACGCCCATTCACTGGAGACGGCTTCGGTTCAGCCATTGCGGAAAAGTTGAGCTCTCAATGTTTAGAGGGTCCAATTGGACGCACTGGGGTCCATTTTGGGGTCCAAAACGATCCGATTTTGCAGTGGATTCAGGTAGGTTAGCCGTGTAAGACCAATTGGGACATCGTGATTTATGGAGCGGGCGATGGGAATCGAACCTATCGCCAATTCACTAAGTCCCGTTGAATCAGTTGGCCTTACACTCCTCGAAGACCTTATTTGGGCATAAAAAAGGGGGATTTTGCGCCCAAGTTGCGCCCAAATTTACCCATCGCCCAAAATTTTGGGCGACGGGAGCGAACCAAAAACTCGCTCAGATTTGGGCGCAATTGGGCGGCCTCGCCAGGTAGTTTTGCAACGAGGGCACGTCCATCGGCTCAACGAAAATAGCCTTCTAATCGGAAGCGAGGGAGATGTCATACGGCTTCAGTGTGGTCATAAATTTGGTCATTCGGTCAGTGATAAAATATCGCGCATGCCGCTTACGAAAGTCGAACAAGACATTTGTCAATTCGTAGTTCATCACTTCCTAGAACAAAGTGATGTCACCCGTCGACACGCTTTGCTCAAGAAATTCAAAAGTGATCTGCCCGATGCCCTGCGAAGATTAGTGGATCGCGCCGTTCTCAGGTCCGTGGAACAGGTCTCGAACAACGAGACCTATCTTCCCAGGGCAATTGCGTTTCATTATTGTGGCGACCCTGACGCATTGGCGTTTGCAAAGAAATCTACTGAAATCGTTTTGCAAGCGCTTCTTAGCCTGTATGAGCATGAGTTGGACAAGGAACCTCAAGAGCAACGAAACCTTTCACCTTCGGATGTGGAAGCGGAAGCCCGCAACTTGAAATTCGATGTCGATGAAAAGATGGTCCGTACCGGACTGTATTTCGCGGAAGAATTGAGCGTCTTTTGGACGATGCAAAAGGAAACAAAGCAAATCTTTCTAACCTCCTTCCGGGTTAGCGAGCGAATTTACGAAGTGATGAAAGTCAGTAATCCCTGGGATGTGCAGATTGAGCGAGGCCGGATGAATATCGAGAACCATCCATACGGCAGATCGTTAGACCGGCTCGATATTTCTGAG
>Ga0182036_10000557_pt1 | contig 16808 bp, 18 predicted proteins | sample sta12Cox44000080_FD_125966 | JGI IMG/M metagenome (GOLD analysis project Ga0182036, IMG submission 125966) | Lab enrichment of tropical soil microbial communities from Luquillo Experimental Forest, Puerto Rico - statoxic.12C.oxic.44.000.080 | ecosystem: Environmental > Terrestrial > Soil >...
ATCAGCGAGCGCGGTCTGATCGGCGACGATAACACTGGTATACGCGACGGTGCCGGCCAGATACTGGTTGTTGAGGATCCGTGCGGCCTCAAATGCCGCGGCCACGGCCTTGTCCTGAACCTCGGCCTCCTGCGCGAGAATACGCATGGCCGCGAGCTGATCCTCGACCTGCTGGAACGCAGTCAGAACGGTCTGCCGGTAATTCGCGACGTCTTGGTCAAAGACGGCGCGGGTCTCTTCGACTATCGCGGCGCGCGCACCGGCGTCGAATACGGTTTGTACGAGGTTCGAGCCGAATGCCCAGAAGCGGCTCGAAGTAGCCAGCAGACGGTTCAGCAGCACCGCCGAAGTCCCGTAATCGCCCGAAAGCGTGATATCGGGATAAAATGCCGCCACCGCGACGCCGATCTGGGCATTGGCCGCGGCCATCTGGCGCTCTGAGGCGGCGATGTCCGGACGGCGTTCCAAAAGCGCGGACGGCATCTCTGGCGGTATCGCAGGCACCGCGATCCGCGCTTCCGTTGGCGGGATCGAAAATTCGGCGGGCGGCTTGCCTATCAGAACCGCGATCGCATGCTCGAGTTGGGCGCGGGTCACGCCGGTTGCAATCGCCTGCGCCTGTGTTGCTTGGAGTTGCGCCTCAGCCTGGGAGACGGCCGACTGGTCCGCGGTGCCGTTTTGATACTGGTTGCGGGTGATCCGCAGCGATTCGGTATAGTACCCGGCCGCTGCGTCGAAGAGACGCTTCAGCTCGTCTGACATTCTCAGCTGCAGATAGTCACTGGCCAATGTGCCCTGAGCCGACAGGCGTGCGCTGGCGAGGTCGCCGGCACTTGCCTGGGCGCTCGCCACGTCACCCTCGACGGTACGGCGGATCTTACCCCAGAGGTCCGGCGTCCAGCTCGCCGACGCGGAGGTGCTGAACGAGCTGCTGAGGAACCCGGATCGGCCGGCGCCTGTGGTACTAATCGACCCCCCGCCGGTTCGCGAACGTTGCGCGCTCGCGTTCAGATCAAGGGTCGGGAAATAGCCGGCGCGAGCCTGCGCGACGATCCATTCCGCCTGCTGAAAGGCCGCCTCGGCGGCTTTGAGGTTCTGGTTGGAAATGTCGATCTGTTTTTCCAGATCGTCGAGCAGCGGGTCCTTGTAGATCGACCACCAGGCGCCACGGTCGATCCCGTCGAGCGGCTCGCCGACTTTCCAGCCCGCTTCCTTGTACTGCGCCGGCACAGGAGCCTCGGGTCGCTGGTAATCCGGCCCGACGGTGCAAGCCGAGACCCAAGGGACCCCGGCCGCGATACCTGCAAGCAGGCCTCTGGTAAACATTGTCGCGCCGCTGATGCCCGCTATATGCGAACACTTTTCCTTTCTTGGCACTTCGGTCACTGAAATGTGAGATGCGCTCTGCTCGGTGAGAGTCTATCTCTGCAGCTGTTACAAACAAGCAATGACAATTTCGGGGGAGAGAGCTGTCATGCGCATGAAATACCTTCTCACCGCCATCGTCGTAACTATCCTGGCCTTCCCGGTTGCCGCGCAGAACCCGCCGACGCGTATCCGCGGCACGGTCGAGAAGCTCGACGGCCAGGCCCTGACGGTCAAGTCGCGCGAGGGACAGCAAGTGACGATCACCCTCGCCCCGAACGTCGCCGTGGCCTATCTCGTCAAGAAAAGCCTCGCCGATATCAAAGCCGGCGACTTTGTCGCGTCGACTTCGATGAAGGGGACTGACGGCAAGAATCATTCGATCGAGCTGCGCATCTTTCCCGAGGCGCTGCGTGGCGTGGGCGAGGGACAATACGCCTGGGATCTCGCTCCGGAGAGCCTGATGACCAACGCCACAGTGTCCGGCGTCACCGGTGCGCCGCAAGGTCAAACCTTGAAGGTCACCTACAAGGGCGGCGAATCGGAACTCGTCGTCGGACCCGAGACGCCGATCTTCGGTTATGGCACGGGCGACATGAGCCTGCTGAAACCCGGCGCGGCGGTTTTTATCGTGGCCCAGAAGCAGGCCGACGGCACTTTGACGGCCGCCCGGGTGACGGCCGAAAAGGATGGCGTCAAACCGCCGATGTAGCGGTTGCGCGACGCTGTTCAGCGCAAAATCGAAAACGTCGAAGTTGCGCAGCCGGCGCGTCGCCGCGAGGCGGTGGTATTCGGGGGACAGCCGCCGCGACACGATAAAGGGCACGCGCTGCTCGCCGAGACCGAGCGGGGCTGGGGGCTCTTCATCGCGACCGGCTTCGGTCGCACACCCGTCCAATCGCCGCTTTCAGCTCGTCGGAGCGATACGGCTTCTGCAATATGGGTCGATCGCAGTAAGCCGGGTGCAGGCCGGCGCTGCCGTAGCCTGTCGCGAAGATAAAGGGAATGCCCCGCGCTTCGAGCGCCGCGGCGATCGGATAGACGTCGCGGCCATTGATATTGACATCCAGCACAGCCAAGTCGATCGCCTCTCGCTCGACCATTTCCAACCCCTTTTCGAGGCGTGCGACGGGTCCCGCGACTTGATGGCCCAGATCGGTAAGCATCGTCTCCAGAAGGAGGGCGACCATCATCTCGTCCTCGACCAGAAGAACGCGCAATCCACACAAACTGTCGCCGCGCTGCTCAGCCGACATGCCGCCGCTCCGCATTGCGCAGGGGTATCTCCATCTCGCAGACCAATCCTGTCGGGGCGAAGTCCAGCTCGACGCGGCCATCCAGTTCGAGAGACAAGCTGCGCTCTATCACGGTCAATCCGAAGCCTCTGCGTTCGGCTTTTTTCACCGGGGGACCGCCGCTTTCGCGCCATTTCAATCGGAGCGTACCCTCCTCAAGCGGCCCCGAAATGTCCCACGTCACGCAAACTTTGCCTCCGACTGTCGACAGAGCCCCGTGTTTTGCGGCGTTTGTTGCCAGTTCGTGTAAGGCCAGACCCAGCGCCAGCGCCGTCTTCGGCCAAATCTCGAAGTCGGGGCCCTCCACCGTGAGGGGCGCACCGTCCGCGGACCGAAACGGATCGAGTTCTTGCAACAGCAGTTCGCGCAACGATGCTCCCTCCCAACTCGTGCGCGCGAGGAGATCGTGCGTTCGGGAGAGCGCGATCAGGCGAGCTTCAAAGCTCTCTCGGCTGTCCATGCCGGAGGAACCGGTCAGCGTGTGCACGGCAATTGATTGGACCGTCGCAAGGGTGTTCTTGACCCGGTGATTCAGCTCGCTGAGCAGCAACTGCTGTCGTTGCTCCGCGCGCTTGCGCTCCGATATGTCTGTAACCGACGCAACCCAACCGCTGATGCTGGCATCGTGCTCTTCGTAGGGCGCGTAGACGACGTGTATCCAGTTTGGGCTATGAGCGCTCCAAGGAAGTTCGGCTTCATATTCGACCCGCTCGCCCTTGAGCACCCGATCGATGTAGGGGCGGATCGTTTCGAACGCCTCCTCTCCCATTACGTCGACAATCGGACGGCCGACGATGTGCTCGAGCGGAACGCCGGCCAGCTCCGCATATGCCGGATTCGCCCAGACATAGCGCAGGTCGCGGCTGCAGTGCGTGAGACCCGTGGCCAGTGTATGGGTAGTCTGTCGCAATTCGGTTGCAAGACTTCGTAAAGCTTCTTCGGCGCGTTTTCGCTCCAAATAATCCGCCGCTTGGCGCGCCAGCAGGTCTGTCAGCTGTAGCTCGCCTTCCCTGGGCCGATGCAGCGTGTCGAAGTGCGTCGAAAGCATTCCCAGGATTTCACCCGCGCTACTGATCAGAGGCGTGGAATAGACTGCGCGCACCCCGGCCTCGATCAGTACGTCGAGCGCCGGTTGCCCCTCAAAAATCTCGCTCTGCCTGACGTCTTCGACAACGATGCGCTTTGCCGTTTTTAATGCAGCACCGCAGGTTGCCGCTTCCCCAGGTCGAACGTTCGCAAAAAAGCTTAGGAACGGCTTGTCGAACCCGCGCTGCGCGGCGAGCACGAGCGATCCGGATGCGACATCGAGCAGCTGAATATTTCCCTTGTCCGCGCCGGTTAAGGCGATCGCCGCCTCCAGAATTCCAGCAAGACAATCTTCGAACCGGCTATCCGCGCGGACGCACAGATGGCCGACTTCGAGAAGCCGCGTCATCGCTCGTTGGTCCGCGGCGATACGCTCCTCCAGACACTGGCGTGTTTCCTCGCCCATGTCGGAGCTGTCCTGAACCATCACCATCATTCGTTGGTGATATCCCACGGCCTCTCCACCATCTCTGTTTTCGAGCCGATCCACATCGCATCATATCATGAGAAGGCTATCATCTGCGATGTCCGACCCAAATCGAAACAAAAGGACGGGTTCCACCCGCCGCGACGTCAAGTTGGGCCCCTGGCAATGAGTGCTATGAGGCTTTGTCAGGCTAACCGGGCAGCCCGAAAGCGAGGCCGAGGGTAGGCTGGCGCGACGGCTGAAACACCATGGAGCCTGCGTTGACTCACGTAGCTGTTGCTTTTATTGGGGTTATCTCTTTGGGTGGTTCTCGATGATGATCCGAAACATCCGAGGAACTAAACGTGCCGACACCTGAGGACGATCCAGCGGGGCGGTTTGGCGGCACATCGGAGCACCAGCCGGAGGACAATCGTGGCGTCTGGTTGTGGGTGATCTACCGAGCGGACATCCATGTGCTCGGGGCCATACGGCGGGCGACACGTTTGCATTGGAGTGCCGATGGGGCCAAAGAGGAAGTCTGTGGGGTGGTTAATCGGCTTTGGTCCTCTCGGGGGGCCGAAACTGAAGCGCGCGATTGGGACCGTGCGGACGAAGCCACCTGGGTGTGGCGGTCAAAGGATTATGTCTCTGTAGTGTGGAGCATTCGATTGCCCGAGGGACAAGCGAGCGACGCCGAGCGCGTGACTGGCTGATTTCCGTAAATCTGTCCCATCGGGAATGGCACCGTCATCCGATGGACCCGGACTCAGGCCTGCGCCGGTTTGGGCCGTTTGCCAGGTAATGTCGCAACATCCGCCGGTCTCGCCGAAAGCGATGCGCATGTGATCCGTAATGCTAGCGGTCGCGCCATGGTATTCCGGCACGGTACCTTTACAGCGCCGCCTCGACAAAGCGACGATTGTCACGGGCGGTGGCACCGACGCCCAGCTTGCCGGGAAGCAGGTCGTTGATCCGTTCGCACTGGTCGTCGCGAAGTCCATAACGGGTCATGCGCCAGCCTTCTACAAAGCCGACTCTGCATAATTCACATAAATTTCCGCTGAGGTAGACTCTTTTTATTACTATGCCGCTCGCCTGCGGCGGACCCGATACGGTTTCCAATCTCCAATGGCTAACAGTTGCCGACGCCAAGACGAAGGATCAATGGGAACGCAAGGCGTGCGCTCGTTAGGACAAACTCGCTTTGGACGGACGCAATTACTTAACATTTGATCCATACTTTAACGGATGAGTAATCGCCTTCTGGCATTCCGTGCTCATGCCAGGACAAAATGGCAGCGGCGGGGCAACACAGTCAGCGCGGCCCCATATAGCCGTTGAGCTCGCGGCCGATCGCCTGCTCCTGCCGGCCCAGACCGGAGGGGTTCTGCTGCATCAGTTCGCGCTGGGCGCCCATGAGGCTGGTGGCATATTCCTGCCGCATCTGATCCTGCAGCGGGCTGTTCGTCGGCGCCGTCACCGAGAGACTGGGATTGACTGCATGCAGCTGCGGCATCGGGCCGACCTCGCGCTGCTGGGCCGAAACGGGAGTATTGGCGAGAGCGGCCAGGAGGGCCGCCGCCGCGGCTGTGACAGATAGGATCCTCATTGCACCACCTTCTTGCATTTCGGCGCCGACATCGAACGCCCCCCACCCCTCCTGGGACGTCGCGCATGCCGGCTCGGAAAGAGCCCGGTCATGATCCGCAACGTTTCGCGGCCGCGGGCCACGCGCGAGCGCACCGTGCCGACCGGCAGCTTCACGATTGAAGCGGCTTCGTCGTATTGCATGCCATCCAACCCCACGAGCAGGACCACCTTCTGTTGCTCCTCCGGCAGTTTACGAAGGGCGCGCTCCACGTCCCGCACCTCCAAGCGCGCGGCCTGACCCGGCAGGCAACTGACGGCCGGAGCATCGTGCTGCAGTTCGATCCGGGCCCGCTGGCGCGCATTGCGGCGGGCGAGGCTTACATGTTGGTTGTGCAGGATCGTGAATAACCAAGCTCTCAGGTCTGTTCCAGGCTCCCACAGGTGAATTTTGCCAAGGGCACGGACAAGACAGTCCTGAACCAGGTCGTCGGCGGCGACGACATCGCGCGTCAGGGTTCGCGCGTAACGCGTCAGACGAGGGATAAGTGCTTCGAACTCATCATCGAGGTCTCGGTTTTCCCGGTTCGGTCGCCTGGCTCGCTGGGTACCAGGACCACCGTGCTGACCGTTATGCTCACTCGGGCAGGTAGCCGCCAAATCCATATCCGCCACCAAGGAGTTGCCACGCGTTGCATCAGAGCGTTTCGGCAAAGATCTGTTCAGATGATGCGGCGAACCAGTTAACTAGTGTGAACTGAGGTAAAATTCGGTCAAGGCGATCGGCCAATGCTCTCGGTCGCGACGCCAATGCCGGCATTTAAGTTGTTGAAGGCCCCCGCTCGAGCGTGAACTTTACCAATTTCCGGCGGCGCCTGCTCGCCACAGTGTTGCATGGCCAGCAGCGCCCTAGAGGCGCTCTATCGAGCCGGTCTAGGCCCTCTTCTTCCAGATTACAGAAATGCAGCCCGTCCTGATGCAAGGACCGAGTACCGGTGTGCCCGGTGCGGGAGGAGTATCGGCGGGCCGGTTGACGTGGGTGTCGCTCTTCGGCTGTGATGACATCGCCACCGCCGCCCGTTTCAGTCACCGTCTTCAGTCGTTAGCCCCGATTGATGCGATGCAGGGGCGATTGCCGACAGCTGCATGGAAACCAGGTTCGGTCAGACCGCAGCCTTGGGCGCGGCGGACGCTGGCAGATGTCCCCCATGGTATTCGTGTATAGAGCGCCGGTGAATCGATAACCGCGGCCGATTTCCGTGCGGATGAGGTCGCGGTCCGCACCGAGCGCTTTTCGCAGTGCGGAAATTTGAACCTTGAGGTTTTCCTCCGACACCACGATGCCGGGCCACACCCGGCTCATGAGTTCCTCTTTTGAGACTAGCGAGCCGTCAACCCCCAACAGGGCCAGAAGGAGATCGAAGGCACGGGTGCCGAGCTCGACTGGAACACCGTTGGCGAGCAGCTGCCGCCGGCGCAACAGCACGCGGAAGCGGCCGAATTCGAGAGTGGCCTCGACCGCCGCAGCACTCGGCGGGTCATCATCGCGCCGCAGCGGTTGGGTGTTCGTCGTCATTTCAACCCATCGGCTTGGATCCCGGCGGTTGGCAATTGAGCGCGACTTCGTGCGGTGCTGGCGTATCTGCATGACGGCTCTTCCGGCACAAAGGAAAAAGCTCTCAAAGCTAAGCCGGCGCCACGAACCGCGCTATTGTATCCGCGGATGAGCGGATCGCACTTGCGGATCGCTCTTATTAAACTTTGGTATAGGTCCGCTGAAAAGAGCGCTGGTCGGCCGCTATATGCAGCCTAGCGGCTTTGAGACTTTCGCTGGTGAGATCCAGTTTGTCAGCCATCCGGGCCAAATCGGGCAGAGAAGCCGCCCGCATCTTGCGCATGACCTGGGCACGATGGACTTTACCGTAATCTCGCTGACGCCGATTTCGTAGGCGATCTGCTTGTTGAGACGTCCAGCCACGACCAGCGCCATCACCTCACGCTCGCGCGAGGTGAGGGTCTCGAACCGCGCACGTAACGCGACCATAGATTTTTGGTATTCGAGCCGGGCGCGGTCGCGCGCGAGGCCGAGCTGGATCGCATCCAGCAAATCCTGGTTACGGAACGGCTTGGTTAGGAATTCGATCGCTCCACCCTTCATCGCCGTGACTGACATTGAAATGTCGCCATGCCCGATGATGAAAACGCTCGCCGCCGCGAATATGCACCTCCCCATCGTTCGTCAACTCAGCCCCGAAGTCACCGCGTCCGGTGACGATACCTTCCGCGTGCGCGTGGCGGATCGCCGCGTGATAGGCGTCGAGGTCAGAAAATGTATGAACGGCACTGTCAGGCATACTGAAAGGTCCCGTCCTTATTCTTTAATCTGCGAAGGATAGCTCCTCGAAAGAGGCTCGGCTCCGCTGCCATTCTGCGCGGCGTCGCGGCCCGATACTAGGGCTTACATAGTCCCCGACGGGTGACGGTTATGTGACACTCCGGTGCCTGGATCGACGGGGCGAAGGCGAAAGTTGCGCCAGCGACGTCTCAAACCCATATGAGAACGTTTCAGAAACATACGGTGCTGTCGATGGTGTCCTCCTCACCTCCCCCTTCCCTGCCAATTCCCTGCCAGGCCGCTTGGCAGGGAGCGAGAATTCCCTGCCGGGCTCCGAAATCGGCTCGCAAGTGATTGATTTCGCTGGTTTCATGCTGGAAAATCGAGAAAAATTCCCTGTTATACCGGGTCAGCAGGGAAAATCGTCTACGTCGCGAGTTCGGGCCGACCGGGTTACGGCCGAAAAAGGATGGCGTCAAACCGCCGATTTAGCTTTATTCGACACCGTTCAGCACGAAGTCGAAGATATCGAAGTTGCGGAGCCGGCCCGTCGCCGCGATGCGCTGGTATTCGGGGGTCAGCCGCCGCGACACGATAAAGGGCACGCGCTGCTCGCCGAGACCGCCATGCGAGCGCAGACGATGGCCGGCGAGCCCCGATAGATCGTGCTCGGAGCGCGACGCGCCGATCGCGGTATTTTCATCGCCGAGCACGACGAAATCGGCCTCGCGGTCGCGCGGCAACTCAAACCGCTCCGCAGCGGCTGCCGCGTCGAGCACCGCGGCAATTCCCGGCAGTGCGGCGCTCGCGGCCATCAGTGCCGGAATGTCAGGGGCCTCTCGGGCATAGACGCGGACAAACGATCCGAGAGCGCCGTGGTGGCGCACAAACGGGTCGGTGATCGGGCAGATCACGCGCACCGCCGCGGTGCCGAACCGTCCGTTGAGCTCGTCCTCGAGAAAGATCACGTTGGGCTCGCCGTTGGCGAGCGCCTTGTCGTTCATGCCGTGATCGGCAACGAGACCGACGGTGGCGCCCAGTTCGGCAAGATGCCGCACATGGTCGTCGATCGCCCGATGGAAGGCGTCGGCCTCGGGCTGCCAGGCGCATGCGCGTGCTGCACGTAATCCGACAGCGACAGGTAAATGAGTTCGGCCGCCCCGCACTCGACTAGCTTCACCCCCGCATCGAGCACAAACAGTGACAAATCGGCGGAGTACATGTCGGGCCTGGGCCGCCCGACCATTGCCCCGACTTCGGTATCGGCGCATTCCGATGAAAAACAGATGCCGCCGAGATTGCGTCCGAGCAGCCTACGCAATTTGTCCTTCGCGGTGACCGCCGCTGTCGCGACACCCGCACGCCGCATCACCGCCAGGATCGTCTCGCTGCGCATCAAGCGCTCGTCGGTCATCATGACTTCGCGCCCGGCCTCGCGGTCGAGATAGTAGTTGCCCGCGATCCCGTGAACCGAAGGCGGGGCGCCGGTAACGATCGACACGTTGTTCGGATTGGTGAAGGTTGGCATCGCGGCGTCGGCCGTTCCGAGGTAGCCGTCACGCGCGAACGAGGCGATTGTCGGCAAAATGCCGTCGGCGATACCACGCTCGATGTATTCGGGGTCGCACCCATCGGCGCAGATGACCACCGTTGTCCGCTGCGGCTTTCGGTATCGCCGGCCATTGAGTTCGATAATTTCGGACATTGCTGCTCCTGCCGCTCGCAAACGACGATTATCGCCGTGTAACCGAGGGCGCGCTAGATTGGCCGCTATTCGACATCGGAGCTAGGGGTGAGAGCCAGAGCGACGCTTCCTCTATCATCGTATCGCGCCGACGACGGGGCGGCCTATGAGCGGTTTCTCGGCCGGTGGTCGCGATTACTCGCTGGTCCGTTTGTAGATTTTGCGAAGCCACGTGAAGAAGGCGATGTGCTCGACATCGGATGCGGGACCGGGAGCGTCGCGCTCGTCTTGGCCGAGCGGGGATGGCGCGGACGGACGATGGGCATCGATGCCGCCCATCCGTATGTCGCCTTTGCGCGCTCACAGCAGGGCGCCGCCGGCATAGATTTCGTTGTCGGGGATGCCTGCCGCCTCCCCTACGTCGAGCGCAGTTTCACCGCGGCGCTGGCGCAACTCTCGCTCAATTTCGTCGGCGACGCGGCGAAGGCGGTGAGCGAAATGCGGCGGGTCGTCTCTCCCGGCGGCGTTGTCGCGGCAGCGGTGTGGGATTTTCGCGGTGGGCTCGTCTTTCAGCGCCTGTTCTGGGACACGGCAGCCGGTCTCGACCCGGCAGCCGGAGCGGCCCGCGACCGGCTGTTTTCGAGCCCCCTCGCCTTGCCCGACGGGCTCCCGTTGCTGTGGCGCGGGGCGGGCCTCGCCACCGTCGAACGGGGCTCCATCACAATCCGCATGGAGTACGCCGATTTCGCCGATTACTGGGAGCCACTGCTTGGGGGTCAGGGACCGGTCGGCAGCTATGTCCTCTGCCTGCCCCTAGAGCGCCGCCGTCATATCGAGGAGCAAGTGCGCCGCGCCTATCTGTCCGGCGCGCCGGATGGCCCGCGTTCGCTGACCGCGACGGCGTGGGTGGTGCGCGGGATCGTATCGTAGCGCTGCTCACCGGCAAACTGGTATCGTTTCCCCCTCACACAGAGGAGACATCGCATGAGCTCGAACGGCAAAGTCGCCCTCGTCACCGGCGGTGGCAGCGGTATCGGCAAGGCCTCGGCATTAGCGCTCGCCGAGGAGGGGTTCGCGGTCGTCGTCGCCGGCCGGCGTCCCGAGCCGCTGCAGGCGGTGGTCGGCGAAATCGAGAGCAAGCAGGGTCGCGCGCTCGGCGTGCCGACCGATGTCGGCAATCCCGAGGCGGTCCGCGATCTTTTTGCCAAGACCAAGCGGACCTACGGCCGGCTCGACGTATTGTTCAACAACGCCGGCTTTGGTGCGGCGGGGCCGATCGAAGAACTCCCCTATGAGCGCTGGAAGGGGGTCATCGACTCGATCTTGAACGGCTCGTTCCTGTGCACGCAGGAGGCCTTCAAGATCATGAAGGACCAGAAGCCGATGGGTGGCCGGATCATCAACAACGGCTCGATCTCGGCGCATGTGCCGCGGCCCGACTCGGCCGCCTATACCTCGGCCAAGCACGCGATCACGGGTCTGACCAAATCGACCTCGCTCGATGGCCGCAAATACGACATCTCCTGCGGCCAGATCGACGTCGGTAACGCACTGACCGAGATGACCCAGCGCATGACCCGCGGGGTGCCGCAGGCCAACGGCACGGTCGTGGTCGAGCCGACAATGGACGTGCAGAACGTGGCCCGCGCCGTTGTCTTCATGGCGACGGTGACGCCCGAAGCCAATGTCCAGTTCCTCACCGTCATGGCGACCAAGATGCCGTTTGTCGGCCGCGGCTGAGAGAGATCATTCGTTTTCTTCCTCGATCGCGCTTTCGTGCCAATGGCGCAGCAGCAGGCGGGAGAGCGCATCGAGCAGCAGGTAGATGACGATTCCGGTCACTGAAAGCAGAAACAGCGCAGCGAACAGGCGGGGAATGGCGAGGCGGTAGCCTGCTTCGAGGATACGGAAGGCGAGACCAGTCTCGGTGCCGCCGGTGCCGGCGACGAACTCGGCAACGACGGCGCCGATCAGCGCGAGGCCACCGCTGATCCTGAGACCGGCCAGAAAATAGGGGAGTGCTGTCGGCAGTTTCAGATAACGCAAGGTCTGTGTCTGCGAGGCGCTGTAGAGCCGGAATAGCGTCAGCAAGTTGCGGTCGGCGCTGTTGAGGCCGACCGTTGTGTTCGCAACAACCGGGAAAAACGCGACGATCCACGCGCAGACGAGAAGCGCCAGAAAGGGCTGTCGAACCCAGATAATGATCAACGGCGCGATCGCGACGATCGGCGTCACCTGCAATATTACGGCATAAGGAAAGAGACTGAGCGCGAGGACGCGCGAAAGCGAAAACAGTAATGCGATCCCGCCGCCGATCACTGCTGCGGCGGCCAGTGCCGCGAGAGTGATTCGCAACGTCACCAGGAGCGAGCCCAAGAGGCTCGGCCCGTCGGTCCACAAGGTCTCGGCGATCAACATGGGGCCGGGCAGGATGTAGGGGGGTATTCCTTCCAACCGAACGATGGCCTCCCAGATCGCGAGCGCGCCTGCCCCGACCGCGAGCGGTGCAGTTATGCGCCATAATCGGGCCCGCGTTTGCCTCACCGCGAGCCTTGGCGTCATCGTGTTCCCGCTGCCATCGCCTTTGCCAGATGACGCGAGACTGTCGCGCAGAGTGTGGCATAGTGGGGTGAGGTGCGCAGCGCGCGCTCGCGAGGCTGTGCGAGTTCGATCGGCAGGTCGGCGACGATGCGGCCTGGGCGGGACGTCATCACCGCGATCCGCGTCGACAAATAGACCGATTCGAAAACACTGTGCGTGACGAACACGACGGTCGGCCGGCGGCTATCCCATAGTCTCATCAGATCGTCGTTGAGCGCCATCCGGGTGATCTCGTCGAGCGCAGCGAAGGGTTCATCGAGGAGCAAGAGGTCGGGATCGGTGACGAGGGCCCGGGCGATCGACACCCGCATGCGCATGCCCCCCGACAGCTGGCGCGGATAGGCTCGTTCGAACCCGGCGAGCCCAACCGAGCGGATCTCCGCCGCGGCGCGTTCGCGCGCGACAGCCCCAGCCTGGCGCGCGAGACGAAAAGGCAACAGCACGTTGTCGAAGACCGTACTCCACGGCATCAAGGTCGGGTCCTGAAACACAAACCCGATCCGCCCTGCCGACGCATATCCCTCGCGATTGGTCTCAAGCGACAGGCGGCGGATACCGGTGCTCGGCTCGCTCAGGCCGGCGATGATGCGTAAGAGAGTGGTCTTGCCGCAACCGGACGGGCCGAGAACGCCCAGAAACTCGCCCCGACCGACATCGAGATCGACCGCTTCGAGCGCCCTGATACCCGAGCCGAAACGCTTGGCGACGCCGCGCAATGTGACGATCGCATTCGACGTCGTCAGGGCCGCATGCCCACTTTCTTATCGACAAACCGCAGCGTGAAGGCCTTGCGAAAATCGAGGTCCTGGGGATAGACGCCGGCCTTCGCCATCATGTCGAAGAAGTCGTGCCAGCGCGCCTCAGTCATTGCGCCAATGCCGTCTGTCTTGGCGTCCCCGCTGTCGACAATGCCGTAGTTCTTGATCTTGGCGATGCCGTAAGCAAGCAACGCATCGGTCATTTCCGGGTTGTCGCGTTTGATCAACGCATTGGCTGGGGAGGGGTCAGCGTAGAGATAGCTGTACCAGCCCTCGACACTGGCGTCGACAAAGCGCTGCACAAGATCCGATTTCTCGCGCACCAATTTTTCGGATGTCTGGATCAGCGAGCCGTAGCTCGAATAACCGGCGTCGGCGAGCAATAGGACGACCGGCTTCACCCCTTGCGACTCGATCGTGAACGGCTCGCTCGACAGATAGCCCTGTTGAATCGCCTTGGGATCGGCGAGGAACGGCGCAACGCTGAACGTGTACGGGCGGATCTGATCGTCGGTGTAGCCGTATTTGCTCTTCAGGAACATCCAGCTGGTGATGTGCGTGTCGGCGCCGATCATGATCGGCTTACCTTTGAGCGCGGTGAGGCTGTCATTCCCCTGGTCCGGATGGGCGATCAGCACCGATGGATCCTTCTGGAAAATCGCTGCGACCGCGACCATCGGGATGTTCTCCCGTACAAAATTAAGCGGAATGAAGGAGTTCGGCGCGAGGTTGAAATCAAGCCGCCCGGCGGCGAGCAGTTGCGCGTGATTGACCTGCGGCCCGCCCTGCCGCAAGGTCACCTCGAGCCCGTGCTGCCGATAAATCCCCGTGGCGATCGCTTGGTAATAGCCGCCGTGCTCGGCCTCGGCCTTCCAGTCCGTCCCAAAGCTGACTGTTTCTGCCGTCGCTGCATCACGGCACAGAGCCAGGCAGGCCGCGGCGCCGATCAGCCATCCGATCAAAACACGCTTCACTGGTATCCCCCGGTTGGCCCAATTCGGCGAGTGTAAATAGGGGCCGCGCCCGCGTCGAGCGCGCAACACTCGTAAAAGATCGCGGAACCGTGTAGTATACGATTACGAGGTCTGCTCAAATCGGGCGAAGCGAGCGCCGGGAGCGCGCGATGAAGAACTTGCTGACGGTCGTCGGTGACGGGAATGCGGGGCCGGTTCTCGACACCGCCTTGATGGCAGCGCAGCGGTTTAACAGCCACATTGTTGGTTTGCACAGCCTGACCACCGAATATGCCGTGGTTTTCGGCGGCGAAATGGGGTTTTCGATCTCCTCCGAAGTCGACCGGACCCTCGAGCGCGAGGGACACGAGAGGCGCGACCAGGCGCGCCGACTGTTCCGCGACTTCATGGACGGCAAGGGTGTGCCGATCGGGCCGGTGTCTGCCGGGCACAATGGCCCGAGCGCTTCCTGGCGTGAGGAAGACGGCCGGCAGAATGCCGTCGTCGGGATGATCGGCCGGGTCTATGACCTGATCGTTGTCGAGCAGCCCGAAAAGCTCGCCTCGATCGCCGAGGCGACCCTTGAGGATGCCTTGTTCGAAAGCGGCCGCCCGGTGCTGATGGTACCAAAGCGCCCGTTGCCGACTCTGGGCGAGGTCGTTGCGATTGCCTGGAACGGCAGCACCGAGACGGCGGTGACGGTGGCGATGGGAATGCCGTTTCTCAAGCAGGCGAAGAAAGTCGTGATCGTCTCGGTGGGCCCGCAACACATGCCGGAGCCGGGACCGGAGGGCGAGGAGCTGGCCCGCACGCTCGAGCGGCACGGCCTCGACGTCAGCCTGCGCACGGCCTACGGCCGGCAGAAGGCCCAAGGCGAGTCGTTTCTGAAGGAAGCGACAGCGGCCGGCGCTGATCTGCTGCTGAAAGGCGCCTACACGCAAAGCCGCATCCGCCAGATGATCTTTGGCGGCGGCACCCGGCACATCATCATGGAAGCGCAACTGCCGGTGTTGATGGCCCGCTGACCCTCGTGCCATCCGTGCCAAACCCCGACAGCCGGCCAAATCCCGCCGGGTCGAACCCGAGGCGCACGGCAGCATAGATGACGTTGCGGGCGGTGTGCGCGTGCACATCGGTTACGAGATCGTAGCCGATTCGCAACTCGAGGTTTTGGTATCGCGCGAGCGGGCGGACGGCCCAGCCGAGATCGGTATCGATCAGCCGCGGGGAAGCGGCGCTCCGTGCAGTAATCTGCTGCCCCGCGTACAGATATGATGCAAGCCACGAGATCGGCAGATCGCCGGTCAGATAAGAGCGCGCGAACAATCCTGGGCGGAAGCTCGCGCCGTCGCCGCCGACGAGGTCCTCTGTCGGGATGTAACCGAGCCCGAGAAAGCTGGCGCGGCCGACGTCGTAGAGATTTGAAGTGGGAAAGTAATAGCGGTCTTCGAGCTTGATCCCCTCTTTGCCGCCAGTCCCATTGTTCGAGGAAACGCCGCGATTGAGATTGTTGAGCGCGTAACCGGAGCCGCGCAACTCGAAGGAATCGAAGTAATTCCATGCCAGCCCGAGCTCTGAATCCAGCTCGCGCTTGCTGAAACCGAAGGATCCTTGAGTGACTTGCGGATTGGAATGCTGCGCCCAGAAGTCGCCCTCCGAGAAGATATACAGCTGCTTTTTCGGCAGCAGACCGAGATTGAGGTCTTCAGTCACGGCGAAAATGGCCCTGTAGGACACGCCGTTCGGACCCATGCGATTGCCGGCCGCATACACGGGCAGGCCGACGACGCCCCATGTTTCCGGCCAGCTCACCGAGGGTTCAGACGGCGATGGGCTGGAGGATCCCAGTCCGAAACCGATCCGGAGGCTGCCATAAACCAGCTGCCGGGTTACGTGCGCCTGGACATCGTCGTTGCGGTCATAGCCGACCCGCAGCTCGATGCCCTGTTGCTCGGCGAGCGGGCGGACCGCCAACCCGAAATCGGTATCGAGCAGCCATGGGGTGGCCGTATTTTCTGCGGTCACCTGCACCCCGGCGTAGAAATAGGAGCGAAACGGCGCCGGTAAATCCTGGGTCAGGTATCCCCGAGCGAACAGACCCAAGTGAAAGTCCTGACCATTGTTTCCCACCAGAGTCTGGGTCGGATAATAACCGATGCCGACGAATGGCAACTTGCCGACATCGTAAGCGTCAGTCGCGCCGAAATAATAGCGGTTTTCGATTTTCGAACCGTCCCTGTAGCCGTCCGGGCGGGCAAGCGAGAAGCCGCGATTGAGGTTGTTGAAGGCATACAGAGATCCCCGCAGTTCGAGAGCATCGAAATAATTCCAGGCGAGACCGAAATCGGCATCGAACTCGCGCTGGCTCGTCGCCGGGGCGCCGGCGGCGCTGTGCTGCACCCAAAGATCGCTGTCCAAAAAAAGGTATAGCTTCTTGGCCGGCAGCAGGCCCACATTGAGATCGGAGCCGAGCGCAACCAACGGATTGAATGCCAATCCGTTGGGTGCCTCGTGGCTACCGGCTGCGTAGCCGGTGAACCAAGCTACACCCCACACCGGCGGGCCCGGGGACGGCTCCCCGGCAAGCGCTTCGGACCTCACCCAAAGCGCCTGCAAGCCGATTACAGCGCAGACTGCTATTCTCCGCGCGAGCCCGCCCCTCACCGCCACGCCCCGCGGGCCGCTCCGTTACGCAAACCGCGAGACGTCGACCGCCTTCTCGGTGATGAACTCCA
>Ga0182036_10000565_pt1 | contig 16771 bp, 2 predicted proteins | sample sta12Cox44000080_FD_125966 | JGI IMG/M metagenome (GOLD analysis project Ga0182036, IMG submission 125966) | Lab enrichment of tropical soil microbial communities from Luquillo Experimental Forest, Puerto Rico - statoxic.12C.oxic.44.000.080 | ecosystem: Environmental > Terrestrial > Soil >...
CAACTTTTCCAAGAGTCGGATGCTCGCGCCTGACGGTCGCTGCAAGACCTTCGCGGCGGCGGCGGATGGGTTCGGCCGTGGTGAAGGCTGCGGCCTCATTGTGCTCCAGCGGTTGTCTGACGGCATGCCTCACCAGGATCAGGTGCTTGCCTGTATCCGAGGATCCGCGATCAATCAAGATGGTGCGACCAGCGGTCTGACAGTGCCCAATGGGCCTGCGCAGCAAGCGGTCATTCGAGAGGCGCTGAAAAACGCCGGCGTCAGCCCGCACCAAATCCATTACGTGGAAGCTCATGGGACTGGGACCAGTCTAGGCGACCCAATTGAGATTGGGGCACTCAACGCCGTCTTTGGGGCGGCGCGTCATCCAGACGACCCACTTGTCGTGGGATCGGTGAAAACTAACCTGGGCCACCTCGAGGCGGCCGCCGGGATCGGCGGACTCATGAAAGTTGTACTCGCACTTAGGCATCAGGAGATTCCCCCTCATCTGCATTTCAACACGCCTAATCCCCATATCCCCTGGGAAGAGATGCCGATCCTCGTGGCCAGTCGGACACTGGCTTGGCCCTCGGGGGGAAAGGCGCGGCTTGCCGGTGTTAGTTCCTTTGGCTTCAGCGGCACGAATGCGCACGTCGTTCTTGAAGAAGCGCCACCGACTGACGACCGCGGATTTGGGTACGAATGCGCCCGGACCGCCACGACGCCCGACCTGGAACGGCCTGTCCATATTCTCACTCTGAGCGCTCGTTCTCCCGAGGCACTGCAAGCCCAGGCCAAGGCATGCGCCGCCTGTCTTGCCGAGCCTGACCGGGTATCTCTTGCGGATGTTTGCTATACGGCGAATACGACGCGCTCGGTGTTTGAGCAGCGGTTAATAGTCGCCGCCGCCGATAAGACGGAAATGCGGATCAAGCTCGAGCGCTTCCGGCCGGGCTGTCAAGAACGGTGGGTGGCCCATGGTAGAGTTCGAGACGCTGACCCTCCGCTCTTGGCGTTTTTGTTTACCGGGCAAGGTTCTCAATACCCGGGGATGGGCGCCAGTCTGTACCAGACGCAGCCGGTCTTTCGACAGGAGGTTGATGATTGCGCCAGCATCCTTGACCCTTTGCTCGGTCAATCGCTTACTACTCTCTTGTTTGACGAAGCAACGTCCGATCTGCACCAGACGGCTTTTACTCAACCGGCACTCTTCGCCCTTGAATATGCTCTGGCCCGGATGTGGCTATCCTGGGGCGTTCAACCGGGCGCGGTCATGGGGCATAGTGTCGGCGAGTACGTGGCGGCCTGTATTGCCGGGGTTTTCAGTGTTGAAGATGGTCTCCGGCTGATCGCCGAACGCGGTCGTCTGATGCAGGCCCTTCCCCGCAACGGCGCGATGGTTGTTGCCTTCGCCGGCCAAAAGCAGATCGTTCCAATCATCAACAAGCTTCGGGCTGATGTGTCGATTGCCGCCGTCAATAGCAGTACTGAAACCGTTGTGTCCGGCGAACAAACTGCCGTCCAGCTGCTGGTTGCCCGCCTGACCGCCGCCGGGATCCGAAGTCAAGAACTCATTGTGTCACATGCGTTCCACTCGGTCTTGATGGAACCCATGCTGGCCGAATTCGACCGGGTCATCCGCGGCGTATCCCTTTCCCCGCCTCGCATCCGATTGGTTTCCAATATGACGGGAGATTTTGTGAAGCGGGAGGTCACTGATCCTGCCTACTGGTGTCGTCATATCCGGATGCCAGTGTTATTTGCCGCTGGTCTTGCTAGACTCCGCCAACACGGGATTAGGGCGTTTGTGGAAATGGGACCGCATCCCGTACTTGTGGGGATGGCGCGAGCACAGGCTTCGGATGACCCGGCGCGGTCTCGGGAGTTTTATCTGCCTAGCCTGCGCAAAGGCCAGCCGGATTGGGCGATGTTGGCAAACAGCCTGAGCGAGCTCTATCTTGGCGGCGTACCGATCAACTGGGTGGGCTTCGATTCCCCGTACAACCGACGCCGGACAGACCTGCCGACCTATCCTTTTCAGCGCAAACGGTATTGGTTCAGCGACAGCGCGGTTGTCCGACGACAATCCTCCCCGGCAGCTTCACCACTTATCCGACTTTTGAAACAAGGCGACGCAGAAGCTCTGGCCCGGTATCTCGAAGCCGGTTGCGAGCTCACGGCGGAGGAGGCGAAGTTTCTGCCGAAGTTCAGCGATTTGTTGATTCGACAGCACCGTCAAGCGCCAAGCGAAGCGCAGAACGGGTTGTGCTACCGTTTAGTCTGGCTGGAAAAGGCGAGCGCCAATGAGAGGCGTCGGGATGCATGGTCTACTAGGGACCAGGCCGGAGCGTGGGTCCTTCTGACAGACAATGAGGCATTCGAACTGGCTCAACCTATGCGGGATGTCGGGCAACGCGTCATCCGCGTTGTCCCGGGCCGCGCGTATGAGCGCGCTGCGGCCAACTTATGGACCATCGATCCAACGAACGAGGGCGAGTACTGGCGCCTCCTGGAAGAAATCGCGGCCGAGACCGCGCTCGAAGGGGTCGTTTATCTGTGGCCTTCGGACCCTGATCTGGAGCGGCCATCTCAGGAACTGGGAGAGAGGAACCTAATACAGGTTGTTCGGCTCGCCCGAACCCTTGCCCGCTGCAAGACCCCGCCCCGCCTGTGGCTGATGACCCGGGCAGCAACGAGTGCCGGGGGTTCGGGTCTATCGTCTCCCTTCCCGTCATTATTGTGGGGAATGGGTCGCTCTTTGTTCCTGGAGCACCCCGCGTTGAAGGGCGGATTGATCGACGTGAGTCCGGAGCCCAGCGCCGAGGAAACGCAAGCCGTCTTGCAGGAACTACTTGATCCCGACGGGGAGGACGGTATCGCGCTGCGGGGCGGCAAACGCTATGTCGCGCGACTCCAGAGCTCATCGCCTATGACCTCGGAGCTCCCGCGTCTCAAGTCAGATGGGTCCTATTTGATCACTGGTGGCCTGGGTGCATTGGGGTTGCACGTAGCGCGTCTGTTGGCGGAGCACGATGCTGGGCAGTTGGTTCTGGTGGGTCGTCGCGGGGCTGGTGGGCAGGCGCGCAAGACCCTGGACTTCCTCCAGCAGCAGGGAACACGCGTCTTGGTGACTCAGGCCGACATTACCGATGAGGCTGCCGTTCGAGGGATTCTCGATCAGATCGAGGCCAGCAGGTTCACGCTCAGCGGGGTGATCCATGCGGCCGGCGTCTTGATCCCCCGGTCGATAAGCGAGGTCGACCCCGGATGCCTGCACGACGTACTTGCTCCCAAGGTGGACGGGGCCTGGGTGCTGCACCGCGTGACCCAACATCGCGCGCTCGACTTTTTTGTCTCCTTCTCGTCTGTCTCGTCTGTCTTGGGCACGGCCTTCCAGGCCCATTACACGGCGGCTAATGCCTTTCTGGATGGCCTAGCTGAGTACCGCCGGGGACTTCACCTTCCCGCTCTCAGTATCGGCTGGGGGCCGTGGCAAGGAGGTGGGCTGGTTGACGACATAATCGGCCAGCGCATTGCGGACAGCGGTTTCAAGGCGCTGCCGCCGCAAACGGCACTTGCCTTGCTTCGCCGTCTTCTCGGAGCTGATCAGAGCCGAGAGATCGTCGTGAATGCGGATTGGACGCGCGTGAAAAGTCTGTATGAGATCCGCGGCAGGCAGCCCGTGCTCGAGTTTCTGGGCACGGTGGTTCACGGTGAAGGGTCAGTTGAATCGTCTGCCGTCCTGGATGAATTACGCGCGACGGCGGTCCGGAACCGCTTCGATTTCTTGGTCTCTTATCTGCAGGAGCAAGTGAGCGCAGTGCTGCATTTCGAAGACAAATCCCTGCCTGATTCCAGGCAAGGATTCTTCGATATGGGCCTGGATTCATTGACCGCCCTGGAGTTCAAGGGTCGGGTTGAGACCCAATTGGGTTGCCCTCTGCCTTCTTCGGTAGCGTTCGACTATCCCAATATTGAAGCGCTCGCCGGTTATTTGCTTGAGCTTTTTTTCCCGGGCGGGCCAGGGCCGGACCGGACGGGGCCGGCCGCGAAATTAGCGAACGCTGCCACGGCAGAGGAGGCCCAAACCGAGATCGATGTCCACCATCTTTCCGATACCCAGATCGCGACATTCATTGACGATGAGCTCGCAGCTCTGGTCGGAAAAGGATAGGGGACGTGACAACAACCCCCTCCGACGAGTTGACTCCCCTGCAGAAGGCGTTCGTTGCCATCAAGCAGCTGCGCGGGAAGGTCGAGCGTCTCGAGCAGGCGGGAACCGAGCCAATCGCTGTTATCGGGATGGGATGTCGCATGCCCGGTGCAGATGACCCGGAGTCCTTCTGGGAGCTGATCCGGGACGGTCAGGATACGGTCACTGAGGTCCCGCGCGAGCGCTGGGATATTGAAGCCTATTACGATCCAGAGCCAGGCCGACCTGGCAAAACGTATACCCGGCACGGCGGCTTCCTTAGCGCGGTAGACCAATTCGATGCCGCCTTTTTTGGAATTTCTGCGCGTGAAGCACAGGGCATGGACCCCCAACAACGTCTCATCCTGGAAGTGGCCTGGGAAGCGCTCGAAGACGCTGGCCTTGTTCCCGCGCGACTGATGGGGAGTGCCACAGGCGTATTTGTAGGAGTCACATCCAGCGATTACGGTGTGCTCCAGATAGAACAGGAGGATCAGAAGCAGGCATATCCCTATTTCAATACCGGGACGCCGTTGAACGCCTGTGCGGGCCGGCTGTCTTATATTTTAGGCTTCCAAGGGCCCTCTATGGCTGTTGATACAGCCTGTTCTTCCTCACTATCCGCCATTCATCTGGCGTGCGCAAGTCTGCGGGCCGGGGAATGCGACCAGGTGCTCGCCGGTGGGGTCAATCTTATCCTCACCCCGCGGCTGTACGTTACGTTATCAGCTGCCGGCATGATGGCGCCGGATGGGCGTTGCAAAACCTTCGACGCTAGCGCCAACGGCTATGTCCGCGGTGAAGGCTGCGGCATGGTGGTGCTCAAGCGTCACTCCGATGCGCAAGTGGCAGGGGATCGGATCCTTGCTGTGATACGCGCCTCGGCGGTGAACCAAGACGGGGCCAGCAGCGGATTTACCGTTCCTAACGGAGTTGCTCAACAAAAATTGATACAGCAGGCCTTGGCCAAGGCAGGAGTGGCGCCGGCGGAGATCGATTATGTGGAAGCGCACGGGACGGGAACAGCGATCGGTGACCTGATCGAGGCCCGAGCGCTCGGTACTGTCCTGGGACAGGCCGAAGGCCGGGACCACCCGCTGCTGGTGGGGTCGGTGAAGTCCAACATTGGCCACCTCGAGTCGGCAGCGGGTGTTGCGGGTTTGATAAAACTAGTGCAGGCCTTACGCTACGAACAACTCCCGCCGACCCTCCACGTCGAGCAACCCAATCCGGAAGTGTCTTGGGAGGCGCTGAAGATAAGGCCCGTGGCTGATTTGACACGATGGCCTCGAGGCCAGAAACGCCGCCTGGCCGGACTGAGTTCGTTTGGTGCCAGCGGCAGCAACGCGCATCTCATTCTTGAGGAGGCACCGCAAAGCAAGCCGCGTCGTCCAGATGTCGACCGCACCATCCATATCCTCACCCTGTCGGCCAAATCTGAGCTGGCGCTGCATGATCTGGCGGACAGATATGAGCGGTCGTTCGCCCAAGATCCGTCCGTGGCCTTTGCCGACCTCTGTTTCAGCGCCAATACGACTCGCACCCACTTCAAACGGCGAGTGGCCGTGTGTGCGGCCGATAGAGAACAGGGACGCGAACGGCTGGCAGCCTTTCGCGCGGGCCGGTCAGCTCCAGGCCTTGTGGTGGGCGGTGAGCCGCCTGCCAAACCCCTGCGGCCCGCGTTGCTGTTCAGCGGACAAGGCGGTGTCTATCCGGGTATGGGACGCGAACTCTATCAGTCTCATCCGAGATTTCGGCGAGCGATAGATGATTGCGCGGAAATCCTCAAACCCATGCTGAAAAAGCCGCTGCCGACCATCTTGTACCCCGAGGAGGATGGGGATTACCTGGAGAAGCTTCTCAAAGCGGCGGTTCATGTCCAACCAGCGCTGTTTTCGCTGCAATATGCCCTCGCCTGTTTATGGCGTTCGTGGGGCTTTGAACCCGAGGCGGTGTTGGGCCATAGCCTCGGCGAATATTGCGCAGCCTGTATTGCGGGGGTCATGAGTCTCGAAGACGGCCTCAAGCTGGTCGTGGAACGCGCGCGTCTCATGCAAACGCTGGCTGAGCGCGGCAGCATGGTTGCCGTTTATGCCGATTACTCCCGGGTGGCACGGGCACTGGCTCCGCATTCTCACGACCTCAGTATCGCCGCGGTCAACGGGCCGCAGAACGTGGTGATTTCTGGTCGGACGCCAGCACTGCAGCAAGTCCTCAGCGAGCTTCATGGAGAAGGCATAGAAACCAGCCCATTAAAGGTGACCCACGCTTTTCATTCCCCAGTCATGGACCCTATCCTGGAGGCCTTTGAACGCACTGCCAGCAAAATCGACTTTCAAGCTCCAAAATTGCCCTTGATCTCGAACCTGACGGGCCAACCGCTGGCCTCAGGGGTGGTTCCGAATGCTGCTTATTGGCGTCGACACTGCCGCGAGCCAGTGCAATTTTTGCAAGGCCTGTCTGTCTTGCTTGATCGGGGCCTTGGACTCTTCATAGAGATCGGCCCCAGCCCCGTGCTGACATTTTTGGGCAAACGTCAGAAGCCATCCGCGGTCTGGCTTCCTTCCTTGATGCGTCAAAAGAGCGATTGGTCCGTGTTGTCGGAAAGCGTAGCCGAAGCCTATGTCCGGGGAGCCGATATTGACTGGTCCGGCTTTGACGCGGCTTTTGCCCGTAATCCGGTTTCCGTCCCTACCTACGCCTTTCAACGCAAGCCGTATTGGATTGCCGCAAAGGTACCTGCCATGAACGACAGTCAGACCGTTTCCCAACCAGCCCGCGATAGTCGGAAGGCGCAGCGCGTGGCGATTTTAACCTATACGCGCCAGCTCGTTGCCGAAACGCTCCGTGTCGACCCCTCCGAGATTGATATTCATGCGTCGTTCGTAGAAATGGGTGCTGATTCGCTCGTGTTGGTCGAAGCGGTGCGAATCGTCGAGGATAAACTTGGCGTCAAACTCGAGATCCGCCAGTTCTTTGAAGAGATCACAACGATCGAGAGCCTTGTCGATTATTTGGTAGACCGCACGACGTTCGGACTTCCGCCATCGGCGAGCGCGGTGTGGCCCGCCCCGACCGCGTCTTCCGTCACCCCGACGGCGGCTGTACCCCTTAGCCGTTCACCCGCGGTATCCAACGGTGCGGCCGCGGCTTCACAACTCGGTATGAGATCAGACGGAACGACTTTGGAGCAGATTGTGCTCGCCCAGACGCAGCTAATGATCCAGCAATTGTCCCTGTTGCAGGGCGTCTCGCCTTCGGCTGTCGCTCCGCCACAAATCCAGCAGCCCGTCCCCGCCGAAACCTCTCCCACCTCGGGGGGGCGCCCTCTCGCGTCGCAACCCATTTCGGGGCCCGCCCTCTTACCAGAGTCTCCCCCGCTGCCAGAGGCAGCCGAGGATCGGTCTTCTCCTCTCAGAGCTCTGGCCAGTCCGATTTCTCCGAGCCCCCGGAGCATGGACCCGCGCCAGGAAAAACACCTCGCGGCTCTAATTGCGCGATACGAGAAGAAGACCCCGAAATCCAAAGCGCTGGCACAAGCCTGCCGGCCAGGTTTGGCCGACAGCCGGGCCACCATCGGGTTCCGCTTCTCGACTAAGGAAATGCTCTATCCGATCACCGGGGCCGAGGCGCTGGGTTCCCGGTTGCGCGATGTCGATGGCAACTCGTACATCGATCTCACCATGGGGTTTGGCGTGCTGCTGTTCGGCAACCGCCCTGACTTCATGAACGGGATCATCGAGGCGGAAATCCAGCGGGGTTTCCAGCTCGGCCCGCGGTCTGATCTGATGCAGGAGGTGACAACCCTTTTCACAGAATTAACAGGACACGAGCGGGTCGCATTTACCAACTCTGGCACCGAAGCGGTCATGATTGCTCTGCGTCTCGCCCGCACGGCAACTGGCCGCTCCAGCATAGCCCTATTCGAAGGCTCTTACCACGGGCATTCGGATGGAACCCTTGCCAAGACGGTCCACGCCAACGGAGAACTTCGGTCTGAGCCGGCGGCACCTGGCGTGCCGCCAAACGTCGCCAAGGACGTTCTCGTGCTCGAATACGGGACTGCGGAAACGCTCGAAGTTCTACGGGCGCACGCGCACGAACTGGCGGCAATTCTGGTGGAACCCGTCCAGAGCCGGCGTCTTGACTTTCAACCGGTCGAGTTCTTGCGGCAATTAAGGACCCTGACCGAGCAATCGGGCACAGCCCTTGTTTTTGACGAAATGATCACAGGGTTCCGTGCTCACCTCGGCGGGACACAGGCGATGTTCGGCATCAAGGCCGATATCGCGACCTACGGCAAGATCCTCGGCGGCGGGATGCCGATCGGTGCTGTCGCCGGAACAGGTCGTTTCTTGAACGGCATAGACGGCGGTCTGTGGCAATACGGCGACAGATCCTACCCGAGCGCCACCAGGACCTATTTTGGCGGCACCTTCTGCCAGCATCCGTTCGCGATGGCCGCGTGCCGAGCGGCTTTGCGCCACCTCAATGCGCAAGGGCCCGCTCTGCAGGAACGACTGAACCAACGGACAGCGGATCTAGCGAACACGCTCAATGCTTATTTCCAAGAAGAGGAACTGTCCCTGCGGGTTTCCCATTTTTCCTCTGTCTTCCGGCTGGAGTTTTCCGGAAACCTGGAGGTGCTGTATTACCACCTGTTGGAAAAGGGCGTCTACATTTGGGAATGGCGCAATTGCTTCCTCTCTACCGCGCATACGGACGCGGATCTGGCGTTTGTCGTCCAAGCGATCAAAGATAGCGTCGGGGAGCTGAGGCACGGTGGATTTCTGCCCGAGCGACGATCCGCGCCTTGGCGGTCCGGGCCATACCGGAATGGAAGCGGAGAGCCGGTGGCAACCGGGCCAGCGGCGACACCGGCCCCAGCCGCGGCCAATACCGTCCGCTCGGCAGACCCACGCGGGTTTTGGTTTCGGCATAATTCCAAACTGAGCCATCGGGATGCGGTCGCCGCTGAACCGTTGCCGAGGCAGTCGGTCGGACAGAAACACCGAAAGTTGGCCTTCGGGCTTTCCTACTTCGGCCCTTACCCCGCTGCATTTACCGACGATAAATACGACCTGCTCCTGGAGAGCGCGCGCTATGGCGATCGCGAGGGATTTCACGCCATATGGGTTCCCGAGCGGCATTTCCACGAATTTGGCGGATTTTCGCCCAATCCTTCCGTCCTGGCTGCTGCGCTGGCGCGGGAGACCAGGCGCATCCAGCTGCGCGCGGGCAGTGTGGTACTACCTCTGCATGATCCGATTCGGGTGGCCGAAGAATGGGCACTGGTCGATAACCTGTCTGGCGGACGAGTTGGCGTCGCCTTTGCCTCGGGCTGGCATCCCAACGACTTTGTCTTTGCTCCTGATGCGTATGGGCACCATCGGGAGTTGACCTTCGAGGGTGTTGAAACCGTACGTCGGTTGTGGCGGGGAGAAAGGATCACTAGGCGAGGCGGCCAGGATTGCACTGTCGAACTCAACATCTACCCTCGTCCCAAGCAAACCAGTCTCCCCTCTTGGCTCACCATCGTGAACAACCCCGACACTTATCGCAAAGCCGGCGAAGCGGGTGTTGGCGTTCTCACCAATCTGATGGACCAATCGATTGATGACCTCGCCGCCAATGTCGCCATATACCGGGAAGCGTTGGCAGCACACGGGCACGAGCCCTCTGAAGGGAATGTGGCCGTGCTGATACATACCTACCTGGGCGCCGACGCTGACCAGGCCGTCGATACCGCGCGCCAGCCCATGTGCGACTATCTCCTGTCCAGCATCGGCCTGTTCCAAAGAATGGCTCAGAGCGAGCGGAAGGCGATGGATATTGACCGCTTGACCCGGGCAGACAAGGCCTACCTCGTGCAGAGCGCTTATGAGAAATACGTCGCGTCGAGCGCTTTGATTGGCTCTCCGAAAAGCTGCACTCCAATTCTGGACCGTCTCGTCGATATCGGCGTTAACGAACTTGCTTGTTTTGTGGATTTCGGCATCGCCCGTGAGTCTGTGCTCGAGGGACTGCCCTACCTCAACGAACTCAGAAGACAGTACCTGGGAAACAGCACCGCCCGTCTCAGTGCGCGCCTCGACCAGGAACTTCCATCCTTTCCGTTGAGCGAGGCGCAAAGACAGTTGTGGGTTCTGGCAAGGCTCACCAATGACGGGTGTCGTGCTTACAACGACCCGGCAGCTTTTCTATTGCGCGGCCAGCTCGATGAGGAAGCCTTGCGGCAGGCTTTGGAGCAGGTTGTTGCACGGCATGAGTCGCTGCGCACCACCTTCGACCAGACCGGCGAGTACCAAATAATCCATCCGCCTGAGGCGATGGAGCTGGAGATTGTTGACCTTTCCCGCGAGGGCAATCCTGAGGCTCACCTTCACGATTGGCTATCGGAACATACCGAACATCTCTTCGACTTTGTGAAGGGTCCACTGTTTCACGCCCTGCTGTTCACGCTCGAAGCGGAGCGACATGTCCTGATCCTATCGGCCCATCATATAATCAGTGATGGACCTTCAATGGGGGTCATCCTCAATGAACTCACGGCTCTCTATGAGGCGGCTCATCGCGGTCAGATCGCCGAGCTGGAGTCACCGATCCAATACCGCGACTTTGTTCGTTGGCAAACAGAGAACAAAAATGCTGAAGCCATGGCCGGGCACGAGGCCTATTGGCTGCGACAATTCGCGGGGCCCATTCCGGCTTTGGAACTGCCGAGCGATCGGCCACGCTCGCCGGTCATGACTTATAACGGCGCCCGCGAATGGGCAGAAATCGCACCCAGGCTGCTGCAGGCAGTCAAGAAAATCGGCAGTGCTTATGGCAGCACTCCGTACATGGTCCTTTTCGCCGTGTATTCTGTCCTGCTACACCGTTTGAGCGGCCAGAACCAGGTGATCATTGGGGCCCCGTATGCTGGCCGCGCGCTTGCGGGCGGCAAGTCGCTGGTTGGCTATTGCATCCACCTTCTTCCCATCGCGAGCACGGTGACCGAGGAAATACGTTTTAGCGACCATCTGCGTGAGATCCGACTCACCTTACTGGACGCGTACGAGCACGAAGACTATCCCTTTGCCAGACTGATCGACAAACTCAACCTGAAGCGGGACAGCAGCCGCTCTCCGCTCCTGAGCACGATTTTCAACCTGGAACGGCAGTTCGATGGGCAGGCAATAGCAGGGCTCGAGGTCGAAGGCTACCGACAGCCGATCGGCTTTACCCGTGTCGATCTGACCCTGACGATATACCTGGCAGGGCCGAAAGCAGTATTGGAATGCGATTACAATACCGATCTGTTTGATGCCGCGACAATTCAGCGACTGCTTGGTCAATATCAGACCTTGCTGGAATCGGTCACGGTGGATCCGGATCAAGCGTTGGCGACACTACCATTGCTGACCGAGGAGGAATGCCGTCGTCAGGTCCGCGAGTGGAATAAAACCGAACCGGTAGCCGTAACCCGCTGCGTCCATGTGTTATGGCAAGCGCGAGTAGCACAACATCCGGATCGGGTCGCGCTGGTGGAGGAAGGGGGCGACGTCCGATGTTTCACTTACAATGATCTCAACCACCGCGCCAACCGGCTGGCTCATCACCTTCATCGCCTTGGGGTTAGTCCCGACCAACGGGTCGGCATTTGCCTCAAGCGCTCGTGGCAGCTCATGGTTGCGCTTCTGGCAACCCTCAAGGCCGGCGGCGCCTATGTACCGCTCGATCCGGCGTACCCGGGCCCGCGTCTGGCGCTGATGCAAACGAATGCGCGAATTGCCGTTTTGCTCACCCAGGAAGATCTTCTGGCGGAATTATCCGAGCTCCCGGACCGAGTGTGTTGTCTCGATCGAGAGTGGGACGAAATCGAGCGCGGATCAGCACAAAATCCCGACAGCGGAACAAGTCCTGACAATCTGGCCTATGTGATTTATACCTCCGGCTCGACTGGGACACCCAAGGGGGTGATGATCACGCACCGGGGTCTGGCGAACTACCTCGAATCGGCCGTCCAGACCTATTCTGCGGAAGAGGGAGACGGCGCGCCGGTTCTCGGTTCGATCGGTTTCGACGCCACAGTGACCAGCTTGTTCGTACCGCTCCTGGCCGGACGCCAGGTCGTGTTGCTGGCCGAGCGCGGAGAACTCGAGGCTCTGGCCGCATTGCGCCGCTCCGCGCGCATGTTCAATTTTATCAAACTGACGCCAGCCCACTTGGAAATACTTAACGGGATGTTTGCTGGCGAGCCTCCATCCGCCATGACGCGCTTGGTGGTTCTCGGGGGAGAGGCGCTTTTAGGGGCTGTCATAGAGCCCTGGCTTCGCCATACCGAGACGCGAATGGTCAACGAGTACGGTCCGACTGAGACAGTGGTGGGTTGTTGTACGCATGAGGTAACTCGTCCCGTCTCTGGCGTGGTACCCATCGGTCGCCCAGTCCGCGGGACTCGTCTATACATTCAAAACCAACATTCGCAGATTGTGCCGCCCGGGCTTCCTGGAGAACTGTACATAGGTGGAGTCGGGCTCGCGCGCGGGTATCTTGGCAGCCCCGGTCTCACCGCGGCGGCCTTTGTGCCGGATCCTTTTGCTGAGGTCGCTGGCAGCGAGGCCGGCGCCCGCCTGTACAAGACCGGTGATCGCGCGCGCTATTTGCCCGATGGTCGGCTGGTCTTTCTCGGACGGATCGACCGTCAGGTCAAACTTGACGGGTTTCGCATAGAGCCTGGCGAAATAGAGGCAATTCTCGCCCAGCGGCCGGAAGTGGGAAATGCCGCGGTCCTGTTGCGTGAGGATCAGCCGGGCCGACCAAGGTTTGTGGCCTATGTGTGTCCAGCCCAGAATCCCGCTGGTCAGGCGCTTGTCGTCGAGAACCTGCGGGAGACACTCAAAACGAGCTGCCCCACTACATGGTTCCCGCCGTATCACTCACCAAGATGCCGCTGACAGCGAATGGCAAGATCGATCACCAAGCCTTGCCGGCGCCTGACCGGGTCCGTCCCAATCAGGCAGCCCTCTACACGCCGCCTCGCACCGACGTTGAACAGCAAATGGTTCGGGTGTGGCAAGAAGTTCTAAATCTAGACAGGGTTGGGATTCACGATAATTTTTTTGACCTCGGGGGCAACTCTCTCCTCTTGCTTCGAGCTTACAATAGACTGGAACATCTCTTCAATCACGATGAGATGGGGATCGAGTTCTTCAAATACCCGACGATCGCGTCGCTGGCGTATTATCTCAGAAACAACAAAACCGCAGAGCAACCCGACTACAGCCAGATTCAAGCCCGCATCGGCCATCAGCGGGCAGCCATCCGCCGGCAAGCCTTGCGAAGCAAAGCACAGCGTGGACAAGGGGCTCTTGGGCGATGATTTCTGAAGAAACCCGGGAAGAGCAGGAAGGCATTGCCATCATAGGCCTGGCCGCGCGAATGCCGGGCGCGCCTAACCTGGACGCGTTTTGGCGCAACCTCTGCGGCGGAGTAGAATCGATTTCGCTATTCTCCGAAGAGGAGTTGATTGAATCGGGGCTGAACCTGGCAACAATCCGTCAGCCCAATTTTGTTTCAGCCAAGGGCGTCTTGGCGGATGTGGATCTGTTCGATGCGTCCTTCTTTGGCATTTCGCCAAGAGAGGCAGAGCTTATCGACCCTCAGCACCGGCTGCTGATGGAGTGCGCGTGGGAAGCGCTGGAACACGCCGGTTACGATTCCGAGACCTACGATGGCCGTATCGCTATCTATACCAGCACCGGCATGAACACCTATCTGCCCTTCAACATCCTCTCCAATCCTAGTCTGGCTGCACGCATCGGCGGCTTTCAACTGTCGATATATAGCGATAAGGATTTTGTTCCGACCCGGATTGCCTATAGCATGAATCTCAAGGGGCCAGGTGTCGACATCGGCACTGCCTGTTCCTCCTCTCTGGTCAGCCTACACTTCGCCTGTCAGAACCTCATTACCTATCAATGTGATATGGCCCTTGTTGGTGCCGTATCAGTTCACTTCCCAGTGAAGGTCGGCCATCTGTATGAGGAAGGGACGGCCTATTCGCCGGACTGCCACTGTCGTCCTTTCGATGCGACCCCAAGCGGTTTGATCGATGGAAACGGCCTCGCTGCGGTAGTCCTCAAGCGTCTGGCGGATGCCCTCGCCGATGGCGATTCCATTTACGCAGTGATCAAAGGCACGGCCGTCAATAACGACGGCTCGGCGAAAGTGGGCTATGCCGCACCCAGCGTTGAGGGCCAGGCCAGGGTCATTGTCGAGGCCCAGACGATAGCCGGCTGCCATCCCGATACGATCACCTATGTCGAGGCGCACGGTACGGCCACACCGCTGGGTGATCCCATCGAGGTTGCCGCTTTGACGCAGGCCTTTCGGGCGCGGACGAATAAAACGGGCTTCTGTGGCATCGGCTCGGTGAAATCCAATATTGGGCATGTCGATAAGGCAGCGGGCCTCGCCGGTCTCATCAAAACGACGCTGGCACTCAAATACGGGACAATCCCTCCCAGTCTCCATTTCACAAAACCTAATCCCAAGCTGAACCTGCCAAACAGTCCGTTTTACGTGGTCGACGCTTTGCAGACGTGGCCTAAAATCGGAAAAACTCCCCGTCGCGCCGGCATCAGTTCCTTTGGAGTCGGGGGGAACGAATGCCCATGCGGTGATGGAGGAAGCGCCGCCGGTAGAGCCCGGTTCGCCCTCCCGCCCCTTACAGCTCCTGATGCTCTCAGCCAAAACCGAGGCCGCGTTGGCGGCCGCCACTTGGCCGCGTTTCTTGAACGGGAGCCAGACGTCAATCTCAGTGATATTTGCCACACTTTGCAGAGGGGACGCCGCGCGTTTGCCTATCGACGGGCCGTCGCTTGTACCTCGGTCGGCGATGCCGTGACCTTGCTTCGTACCCCGCAACAGGTGCGGATCACCGATCGCGCTAATGGCGGCATAGTGTTTTTGTTCCCTGGCCAAGGCAGCCAATACCCGGGCATGGGGCGAGATCTCTATCTGCACGAACCGGTCTTTCGCGAGCAGGTTGATCAGTGCGCGCGCCATCTGGAATCGGAGCTCGGGTTGGATATCCGCTGGCTCCTGTTCCCCGCGGCCGCGGATAACGAAGAGGCGGCTGCGCGATTGGAACAGACCGCGCTGACCCAACCGGCGCTGTTCACGATCGAGTACGCGTTGGCACGGTTATGGATGAGCTGGGGACTGCAGCCGCGGGCTATGATCGGGCACAGCATGGGAGAATATGTCGCGGCGTGCGTCGCTGGCGTTTTTTCCCTGCCTGATGCCTTGATGCTGATTGCGGCGCGCGGACGTCTGATGCAGCAACTCCCCCGTGGCGCCATGGCCATCGTTCCGTTGGCTGAGGAAGAGCTGCGGCCCCTTCTTGGACGCGGCGTTGACCTTGCCGCAGTGAACAGACCAAACCTTTGTGTGATATCCGGGCCCGAGCAGGCGGTTACTGAACTGCAGGAGCGGCTCACCATGCGGGGGCTCTCCTGTCCGCGTCTTCATACGTCTCATGCCTTTCATTCCGGAATGATGTCACCAATGCTCGAAGTTTTTACGGAGCTGCTGGGGCGAATCGAGCTGAAACCGCCGCAGGTTCCGTACATCTCCAATCGAACGGGAAAATGGATTACTCCGGAGGAAGCAACCCAACCCGAATATTGGGCACAGCAACTGCGCCAGCCCGTGCGGTTCGCCGCCGGCCTTGCCTGCTTGCTCGACTCCGGGTCCTCTCTGCTGTTGGAGGTCGGACCGGGACGGACCCTGGGTGCCCTCGCAGCTCAGTCCCAGAGTGACGAGCGGCCGCGGTGTTTTGCCAGTCTGCCTCAGGCTCGGGAGAAACGAGAGGCACAACACTTGCTCCTTCATACGCTCTCCGAGTTATGGATGGCAGGCGCGGATATCGATTGGGCCGGCTTTTACCAACACGAACGACGTCTTCGCGTGTCCTTGCCCACCTATCCCTTTCAGCGACGCCGCTATTGGATCGAGCCGGGAGATCAGCCGGCACGAGACACCTCAGCCGTCAAGAGACCGGATGTCGCCGACTGGTTTTACCTCCCCTCGTGGAAGGCTGCGCTTGCTCCCCGACCGTCGGTGGAAGCGGGCCCCAAGAAAGGCTTCTGGCTCGTATTCTATGACCAGTACGGACTTGCGGAGGCCCTCGATGCCGAGTTGAGGCTTCTGGGGTACGAGGTGGTGAGAGTGCGGGCAGGTGCCGTCTTTGCGCGGGAGGATGCGCGGACCTATACCCTGGACCCGGCCCAGCCGGCCGACTTTACAGCCCTGTTTGATGACCTCTACGAGCATAAGGCGCTCCCGCAGCGGATAGCCTATCTATGGGGAGTTACTGGCGAAAATCTCGCTGGGAGAGATTGGGAGAGGGTTGGGCGGTATTGCGGCAGCTTACTGTCCCTGGTGCAAGCGCTTCTACCCTCTCGGCGGGTTGAGCTCATCATCATAGCTGACCAGATGCGAGATGTCAGCGGGGAAACGTCAATTGATCCGGCCAAGGCGGCCCTGCTCGGCCCCTTGAGCACGATTCCGTGGGAGTATCCCGGTCTTACTTGTCGCGCTATCGATATC
>Ga0182036_10000566_pt1 | contig 16766 bp, 14 predicted proteins | sample sta12Cox44000080_FD_125966 | JGI IMG/M metagenome (GOLD analysis project Ga0182036, IMG submission 125966) | Lab enrichment of tropical soil microbial communities from Luquillo Experimental Forest, Puerto Rico - statoxic.12C.oxic.44.000.080 | ecosystem: Environmental > Terrestrial > Soil >...
CGCTGCCTGTACTGCGGCCTCTACAATCGACAATCCCTTATCGCGCAGTTGCTCGGCGAACTCTACGATTAAGATGCCATTCTTGCTGGCGAGTCCAATCAGCATCACCATGCCGATCTGGCAATACACGTCGTTCAGCAAGCCTCGCAGCGACTGCGCGCCCAAAGCGCCCAGCAGCGCCATCGGAACACTAAGCAGGATGATGAATGGCAGCACGAAACTCTCGTACTGTGCCGACAGCGTCAAGTACACGAACAGCAACCCCAAGCCGAACAGGATTACCGACTGGCTGCCCGAGCGGATCTCCTCCAGCGAGAGGCCCGACCAAGCATAGTTGAATCCCAGCGGCAGATTCTGTTTGGCTACCTCATCCATTGCCTGGATCGCCTGTCCTGAGCTGTAGCCGGGCGCCGCCGACCCGTCAATCTCCGCCGAGCGGAACAGGTTGAAATGAGAAATGACCTGCGGCGAAGTCGTCTCGCGAATATCCACCACGTTGTCCAGCGGAATCATCGTCCCGGTGTCAGAGCGCACGTAAAAATTGCGAATGTCGTGCGGTTGCCTGCGGAAATCCTGGCCTGCTTGCACGTAAACGCGATAGGCACGGTTGTTGAAGTCAAAATCGTTCACGTAAGCCGAACCCATGTACACCTGCAAGGTGTCGCTGATCTGCTGCAGCGGCACCTGCATGCTGCGGGCCTTTTCGCGGTTGATGTTCACCAGGAATTGCGGATCGTTGGCCGTATAGGAGCTGAACAATCCGTTCAGATCTTTCCGCGAATTGCCCGCGCCTACCACTTTTTGTGTGACCTGGTGCAGCTCTTCCAGCGAACCGCCACCCTCTTCGAGCACCTGGAAGCTGAATCCGCCGAACGCCGCAACACCCGAAATCGCCGGAGGCAGGAAGGGAAAAGCTTGTATGTCCGTGATCTGCGACAACGGCCCGCGTAGCCGATCTACGACGGCAGCAGCTGAATGTTGTTCCCCTTTCCGGTTGTCGGCCAGATTCAGGAACACCATCCCACGGTTCGCGCCGTTGCCGGAAAAGCTGAACCCGGCTACGGTAAACGCACCTGTAATGTCTTTTTCTTTGGCCAGCACAGCTTCCACCTGCCGCATCGCATCAGCCGTGTACTCCACCGACGCCCCCGGAGGCCCTTGCACCAGCACCATGAACCAACCCTGATCTTCGTCGGGCACAAATCCCGTCGGCACGCGTTTGTACACAACATACGTCGCGAATAAACCGGCAAAAAACACCACCAGCGCGAGGTACCGTGCGCGAATCACTTTCCGTACCGAGATCGTATACAGCGTCGTGCCCTTCTTGATCACCGTTTCGATTCCGCGGAAGACGACGTTCTTCTCCTCGTGCGCCTTTTCCGGCCGCAGAACCAGCGCCGACAGCGACGGTGTAAACGTAAGCGAATTGAACGCGGAGATGGCGATCGAAAAGGCGATCGTCAGCGAGAACTGCTGATACAGCAACCCCGTCGTGCCCGGGAAGAATGCCACCGGCACGAACACCGCCACCAGCACCAGCGACGTTGCTACCACGGCGCCCGTCACTTCTCCCATCGCTTCCGATGCCGCCACGTGCGAATCGCAGTGCTCCTCGCCCATGTGCCGCTGAATGTTCTCGATCACCACAATGGCATCGTCCACCACCAATCCTGTTGCCAGCACGATGCCAAACAGCGTCAGCGTATTGATGGAGAATCCGAGAATCTTGATGAACGCGAACGTACCGACCAGCGATACTGGAATCGTCACCGCCGGAATCAGCGTGCTTCGCCAGTCCTGTAAAAACAGGAACATCACGATCATCACCAAGATGATCGCTTCCACCAACGTCTTCAGCACTTCTCGGATCGAGTCCCCGACGAAAGTTGTCGAGTCGAACGCCATGGCGTATTTCAGTCCCGGGGGAAAACGCTGCGACAGTCGTGCCAGCTCCGCCTTCACCGCCTTGTCCACATCCAACGCATTGGCTGTCGGAAGCTGCGAGATGCCGATACCAATGCCTTCATACCCGTTGAATCGCAGCTTGCCGCTATAGTCTTCGGCACCCAATTCTGCCCGGCCCACGTCCTTCAGAAGAACCAACGCGCCATTGCCTCCGGGCTTTAGGACGATGTTGTCGAACTGGGTCGGCTCGGACAGTCGCCCCATGGCTCGAACGCTGATCTGGAATGCCTGGTCCTTCGCCGTGGGCTCCTGGCCCACCTGCCCGGCTGCGATCTGCACATTCTGCTGCTGCAAGGCCGACACCACATCCGACGCCGTCAATCCACGAGCCGCCAGCTGCGATGGGTCCAGCCACAGCCGCATGGAATACTTGCGCTCACCGAAGATCTCCACGTCGGCTACGCCACGAATCCGCTTCAGGGCGTTTTTCACGTAGATGTCGATGTAGTTGCTCATGAACTTATCGCTATACCGGTTATCCTCGCTGTAAAAGCCCACCGCGCCGATAAACGAGCTCGCCACCTTGTTCACCGTGACGCCTGTGTTCTTGACCTCATTCGGCAACCGCCCGGTCACGCCCTGCACGCGGTTCTGCACATCCACCGAGGCGATGTCCAGGGGCCGCGTTAACTCGAACACCACCGAAATTTGGCTCGATCCGTCGTTGCCGCTGATGGAAGACATGTAGCGCATGCCTTCTACGCCGTTGATAGCTTCTTCAAGAATAGTAGTTACCGAAGTCTCAACAGCCTGCGCGTTTGCTCCGGTATAAAACGAGTTCACCGCAATGGTGGGGGGAGCCAGCTCGGGAAACTGCGCAACCGGCAGCAGTGGAATACAGACTGCACCCGCGATGACAATGACCAGCGACGTCACCGTCGAAAACACAGGCCGTTTGATAAAGAAATCAGCAAACAAACCGCGAACTTCCTCCTGGAAGTTGGGTGCCCCGTTCAAGAGCAGCTTGAGTAGGGATTTTTCTCTCCCGTGCTGAGATTGTGGGTGCTCCCACTCTCTCCTTCTTTGGACAGAGCGGGATTAAGGAGCACCTCTGAAAGCTAGCTGCTAATTACCAATGACTGATCACCGGCTACCAGAGCCAGCAGAATTCTTCTTCTCCGTGTCCTCCGGGTTGAGAACCTTTCGCCTTATTGTTCGACCTTGATCTGCATCCCATCCGCCAGGTTCTGCCCACCCGACACGATCACTTCATCCCCCGGCTTCAATCCGCTAATAACGCGATAATTGTTGCCCGAGATTTCGCCCAGCGTCAGCGGAACCTGCCGAGCCACTTCTCTGCCCTTCTCTTTCTCGGCCACAAAGGCGAAGAACTGCCCACCCAGCCGCGACACCGCGACCACCGGAATGGTCACTCCCTCATGCGACGCCCACGTGATGCGCGCCCGCACCAGTTGGAGATTCCGCAAACTGTCCGCCGCCTGGTCCGCCGGAGCCTTGGCCAGAATCGTCTGCGTTGCCGTGTCCACTTGCGGTGAGATGAAGTAAACCTTGGTGTTCAGAATTACATCCCCATTCGACGCCAGTATCTGCACCGGAGCCCCCATCTTCAGATCGTGCGCGCGCTCCGTAGGAATCGGCAGGTACACCTCCAACCCCTTCCGCTCATCGATCGTGGTCAGCGGCGTCGTGTTCGTGACGCGGTCCCCTACACGCACCGGAATGTCGCCTACGACCCCCGCAACCGGGGCGTGCACTTTGAAGTAGCGCAATTGCACACTCTGTTGGTCGATGGTTGCGTCCATCGCCTTCACATCGGCTGCGGCCGCTTCATAGTTCGCCTCCGCCTGGTCCAAGTCCTGTCTGCTGATCACTCCGGAAGCCGCCAACCCCTTGGCTCGTTCAAGCTGCACCTTGGCCAACTGTAAGTTCGCTTGTTTCGACGCCTTTTGCGACTCGTAGTTGGAGACAGTTGCCGCCTGCCGCCGCGGATCAATCTCCATCAGCGACTGTCCGTTCTGCACCACATCGCCCGACTTCACATAAATCGCGAAAATCCAACCTTCCACGTCCGACATGATGGTGGCTGAATTGCGCGACTTGATCGTGGCCACATAATCCGAAGTGACGCCCAGCTCCTGTGATCCGACCTGCCGCACCTTCACCGGCATCACCGGAGGCCCCTGCGGACCCTCGGCCGATCCTCGATTACACGAAGTCAGCATTGCCACGACCACTGTGGTCAGCACAAGACCGAGCCCGGCACCCGCCGCCCAGATCGTCCTGCCGCGCGTGGAATCATTGAGACGCATCGAAATCGTCTACCCATCTCTCAAAGAGGGATTATGTGTTTGCACAACTCCGGGACCCGGAGTTCTCCCCTAGCTTACTAAATTGCCACCTTGGCGGAAGGCAAATCTTACGCTAGGTAGCCCATATATCTCCGGTTTTGGGATATGTAGGTTGCCGGTAGCGGTTGGTGGCTACCCCACCCGGTCCCCGTCTTTGCGGGCAGGGTGGGATTGTCTTTCGCGCTGGTCTCATCCTGAGCGAGGTCGCCGGGCAACCCGAGGCGAACGGGCACCTACCTCGCCGGGCCCGGGCTCGCCCGTCAGAAGGGCTTTTAGGTCAAGCCGTCAAGCATCGCTCCAGACTAGTCTTGTGCCATTCACCGCGCTCTAGGGCGGCTTCCCTCACTCCGCTTTTGCCTCCTCCACGATGGCCCCGTGCTCCCGCACAACGACCTTCGTGAACTTTGTTCCTTCCTTCACGAACTCAAATGTCAAGTCGCGTTCTACAGTGAAGAACACGCCGTCTGATTCAGGGTGTAGAACATACTTCTGATTGCCGGCGGTCAGAATGAGCAGGTTGTTGTCACGAGTCACTTTCAGTCTGCCGGTCTTGGAAGCGACGTAGACGCCAGTGTATTGCTCGAGCACGTTAGGCGAGACGGTTAGTTCCTTTCGCTTATTCTCATAAGGCGGCGCATGGTGATCGTAGCTTACGACCCGCGCCATCTTCCATGTTCCATCTTTCACCAGCCACAGGTGAAAGAACTTCGCCACCCCGTCAAGGTACTCCGGCTTGCCGTTGTCGTTGATGTAAAAGTAGTGCTCACCGGAGAGCACTGCCCCGTAGGTCATGCCGTTCTTTTGCAGCGGAAAGAACTTGACCGTTCCGGGTACGACTTCACGCCGCAAGCGGAAATTCGGATTCCCGCAGAGGTTCTTCTGAAAGGTCTCCGCGAGCCGACCCAATCCGATGGTCGGCCCGCCCTTGTCGTGATAGAACTCGATGTCGGCCCAAAAGAACTCGGACATCTTCTGAACGTCGCAGCGGTTGTACGCATCCCAGAATACCCCATCTTCGCGCAGGATCGTCTCCGACAAGCTGTCTTGCTGGTCCTGGGCAAACAATGGAAGAGAGAAAATCAACAACAACCCCAGGCACAATCTGACACACGACTGCATTCTCATTCGCTCCTCGCAGTTCAGGCAGAAGGAAATACGTGGAGGGACGGATGCTGGTTCCACTCCTCCCGATTTTTGCCCCGGTCGCAGGCGACGACGGCTCTTAGGCGAAGGCGTCAGACAAGTTGTCACAACCAGAACAAAACAGAGGACGCGGTGTCTTTCAGCACTACGCCGGTTTGGGGATCACAGCCTTGGGGATGACATTCACCATCCCGGTCGCCGTCTTTTGTGATCGCCGGCTGCCCCCGGTCAAGCGAAGCTTGAGCAGGGGCTTATCTTCCCAATGACGAAGAATCTGGGTGCCCCACTTTGGCGAAGTTGTGGGACCCATTAACTCGCGCATCGCTATTGCTAGTTGCTAATTCAGTCGTTCCGGTAATTGATCAGCGGCTTCTGGTCCGGAGGAATCGCCGTGTAGTAACTCTTCCCTGCAAGCTGCTTCTTGAAATCGTCCTTCGCCGCCTGTACCAAGGCCGGGTCGGTAAACAAATCAAGGGCCGTCAGAGCGATCGCTTTTGCCGCAATCACCATTCCCTGCTGCCCAATGCTCATGCCGGAAGTAGCGGCCGCTTGCCACGTATGGGCTGCGGTACCTGCCACCCACGTAGCCGCCGAGAACCCAATCGTCGGAGCGTTCCAGCTCACATCGCCCACATCGGTTGATGCGGAGGGCTGGTTGGGGTCGAATTTCTTCAGCGGCTCGATTTGATTCGTCGCGGCAAGGCTCGGCGGAGTGTCTATTACAAATGTCTTCTGCAACTCCTCGGCAAACTTCCTCTGGTCGGCATCGAGCGTATAGCCGCCCACTTCTTGCAGATTCTTCTGCGCCACCGCGGCCAACGGGTCATTCGGAATGATGTTGGCGTCGCTGCCAATGTCCCTGATTTCCAGCGTTGTGCCGGTCATCAGCGTCGCGCCTTGCGCAATCTTCTGGATCCGGTCCCACACCTCCTTCAAGGTCGCATTCGACGGGCTCCGCGCCACCAGCTCCATCTCTGCGAGGTCGGGAACAATATTGGGCGCCGCGCCCCCCTTCGAAATGATGTAGTGAATGCGCGTGCTGCTGGGCACGTGTTCGCGCATGAACTCGACACCGCTGCCCATCAACATCACTGCATCCAGCGCCGAGCGGCCCCGGTCAGGCGCCATCGCCGCGTGGGCTGCAACTCCGTGAAACGTGAACTTGGCCGAAACCACCGCCAACATGCCGCCGTTGTTGACCGAATTGCGGTCCGCCGGGTGCCAGTGCAGCACCACATCGACATCCTTGAACGCACCTTCACGGACCATGTAAACCTTGCCCGATCCGCCCTCTTCGGCTGGCGTGCCGTAATAGCGTAGCGTTCCCGGCAGGTGGTGCGCCTCCATATATTGCTTCAGAGAAACAGCGGCCAACGCTGCGCCTGCCCCCAGCAGGTTGTGCCCGCATCCGTGTCCAGGCGTCCCCGCTCTTACGGGATCCTTCTCTGGCACCGTTTGCTGCGAGAGTCCAGGCAGCGCATCAAACTCGCCGAGTATGGCGATCACCGGTTTCCCCTCGCCATAGCTCGCGATGAACGCCGTCGGTTCGTCGGCCACGCCCGCCTGTACCCGGAACCCTGCCGTTTTCAACTGCTCCTGCAGCAAGGCAGAGCTTTTGGTCTCGTGATAGCCAAGCTCGGCATAACCCCAGATTTGTTTCGAAACCTCTTTCCAGACTGGTGCGTTCTGCTCCAGGAGCTGCATCAATTGCGCATGGGCACCGGCAGCCTCCTGTGCCGCTGCCGTGCCTGCAAACACCACCGCAAGCGCAGCCATCCGCAGCAGCATGCTGATCTTGGAATGCAAGGAAGGCGAAACCGGGGAAGACTTCTCCATTGGCAATCTCCTCACACGCTGGTCACGAATACAGCTCTCAAATTGCACCGAGTGAAAAAATCATGCCACATATGTAGCCCTCGAGCCTAGCCCACCAAAGCCGCGCCAAGCCCCAGAATGTGCTCTTTGTGAGGTTGGCCTTGATTCTTGAACCCATAATTGTGGGGCAATTTTGTTGACTGCAGCTACTTACTCGTGCAGGCCTTGCAACAGACTATTGGGTACGTGGAACGGAAATATGACTTCCGAGTCGTCCCATCCTGTCCTCAAGAAGAGCTTCAACGAAGGTGGTGATATAGGCGCCCGCTCAACCAAGATCCTTCTGGACTTCATGATGGCTCATCTGCCGCTTGGAACTGAGTTTGCACAGGGAGCGCTTGTAGGGAAGAAGCTGGGCCTCACCAGTTATTACCAACGCTATGCCATAATGCGATTCTCTGGAGTGGGTCCTGTGTCGACACGGTTGCTGCTGTGGACGGTAGCAAGCGCGAACGCTCTCGTCGCCGCAATGACCTATGCGCTGCTGGGGTGGAGTCGCGCAAGTGCATATGCGGCAACACGGAATACGGCGCGATTTGCCGGTGTGTGCTTCTTGTTTGCGTTCGCCGCTCCAGCCTTGGTGCGCTTCGTCAGGCGATTGCCTTCAGAGGCAACATTGGTTCTCGCCTTTGTCGCAGCGCAGGGTGTTCACTTTGCCACGGTGATTGTGTTGCTATCTGCATTCGAGCGCGAACACGTAGCGCAAAATCCACTGCGCACCGCGCTCGTTTTTACCCTCGGCTTTGGGCTGGTGTTGACGGCCGCGCTGACTGCTCATTCTCGAACCGCGCGTTGGTACGCCGCACTTCGGACATTCGCCCTTTACGCGATCTTCCTCATCTTTACTTTGGCGTTCGCCTTCAATCGCCTGAAACCCTTGAGAGTTCTTGCGGTGCTGTTGCTCGCGGCACTCATCGCCCGTCTGACGTCACGGGTCCAGAGCCCTACTCGCTGGGCCGCTGGCGGCACCGGGATGGTGCGGTAATGCACTCGCTTTGGAACACGAGAACTTGCAGTCGGTTGTCCCCATCTCGAACTGTCTTAGCTGGCGCGAAGCAGGAGGCCAGCTGGGCGATCGTCCCCGCCGCGACCGACGATTCGGAGGACTTGCGTCGCCGTCCTTGGCGGTACGGGCAAGGAAGCCGGCTGCCCCAAGCATCGCCTTGTTTTGGGACACCTGGGAGTTGAATTAAGGGGCGACCCACCTACCCCTGAGCGAGCATCCGAGCATCGCTGCTGACATCTGAAAACTGCGACCTGCCAACCTAAAGCTAAATGCTAATTGCGGATCGCTTCTTTACAATCGCAAGGTGAAGCACTGGGACGTCGCCATCATCGGCGGGGGAGTCATCGGACTCTCGCTTGCTCTGCGCCTCAAAGAGCAATCTCTCACTATCATCATCGTCGAGAAGCGCGAGCCTGCCGGCGAAGCCACCCACGCTGCCGGAGGCATGATCGCCCACTGCGATCCTCACACGCCCGCGGCCTTGCTGCCCCTCGTGCGTGCCAGCGCGAAGGTGTATCCGGATTTCGTCCATGAGGTCGAGACCGAATCCGGCGAGAAGATCGATTTCCGTAACACCGGAACCATCGCTGTTCTTGCCGAACCCGGAGTGCCCTTGTGCGAGGGTGCCAGGCCAATCCCAGCTCTCGAACTGACCAACCTTGAGCCCAATCTCTGCCTAGGCGAAGACTCCTGGTTCCTCCCAGAGTCCTGCGTCGATCCCCGCGATCTCGGCCGCGCACTCGAAAAGGCCGCCCGCCATCGCGGAGTCGATTTCGTTACCGGCGCTGCCGTGCGTGAGGTGCTTACGGCTGGCGATCGCACAACCGGTGTCCGCACGGCACATGCCACCTATCATGCTGGACTCGTCGTCAATTGCGCAGGAGCATGGGCCGCTCAGATTGCCCCACTTCCGATTCCAACCAGTCCCGTAAAAGGCCAGATGCTGTGCGTGGTGCCACAGCCCGTGGGTGCCCCACGTATCCCCTCTTTTGGGATACGTGGGAGCGAGCTGCTGCACCACGTGATCCGCACGCCCCATATCTACATCATCCCGCGCTCCGACGGACGAATTCTCCTGGGCGCAACAGTCGAAGAGGCCGGCTTCGACAAGCAAACCAATCCCGAAACCATCAAGGCCATGTTCGAGACCGCTGTCCAAATCGCGCCGGTACTGAAGAATACTCGCATGCACGAGGCCTGGGCCGGACTTCGGCCTGGCACGCCTGACAATCTGCCGATTCTGGGAGAAACCTCCATTTCCCGGTACTTCGCCGCGACGGGACACTATCGCGACGGCATCATGCTCGCCCCCGCCACAGCTGAAGTAATGACACAACTCATCACGGGCCGGAAACCCGCGTTCGACCTCGCGCCTTTCTCCCCCCTGCGATTCTGACCACTGACTAACGGGTGCCCGGGCGACCCTCCTCCGGATCGTACCGGCACCTTTGAACGTCTTGACTCACAACTCCTCCGGAACCCTATGTGAGCACTGGCGCGCAGTATTCCCTCTCCGGCAACCATCTTCCGTCGCTCCGTCTATCGGCTCCCAGGCAGCTTGAGTAGGACCTACTCCAGAGCCTCCGGCTCCAGTGCTATGTCTTTTTCCCCTGCAGCTTTCTTCTCCCAGTACTTGCGGACCCAGGCTTCCCAGCTTTTGCCGGCGGCGGTGTCGCGTCCGGTAAACGCAAGGGCGGCGATGTCGGAATATGGAATGGAAATCTTCTCGCGGGAGTTCTGCGGGATGACACGCACCACCGAATCGGCCAGCGTGGCGGCGCTGCGCCGGTCGAAGATGTATCCCTCGATGCGCTCGCCGTTTCTGCGCGTGATGGTGACGTCTCCGCGATAGTCGAAGGCTTTCTCGAGGGCATCGCGCAGCTCGGCCTCGGAGGTGAGTTCGGGAACCCATCCTTCGATGCGGTGGTGCTCGGTGCCCTCGACTACTTCGAGGTCGTCGGCGGTGAGATGACGTTGGGGTTCGGACATGATGTCGGTATTCGCCTTTCGCTATTCTTTGAAAATCCACCACAGAGACACAGAGAAAATTGGGTCTAAAACTCTGAGACCGCCCTGCCTCAATTTCCCCGCTAGCGAAAAAATGCGTTTCGCCCTTGGTTAAAACGCTTGCCACAGAGGCCTTGCGGCACAGAAGATTTATTAAAACCTCTGTAACCACCTCGACCAGGTTCGCGCACTCGCACAAGACGTCTTTTTTCGCGATTATTAGCTTTTTTCCAGTGTCTCAGTGCCTCTGTGGTGAGAATTACTTAACTCTCCACAGTTCAATCGCCTGCATGCAATGACACCGCTGGCTCCTCGATCTGCACCAGTGGGTTGTAGGAATGCACCGGGCGGAACTCTTCGTTGAGCATGGCGGCGGCTTCCACATCCTTATAAGACGTGGAGAAGGTCGCCTTCACCGTGGCCCAGAATCCGTTGAGCGAGCCGAAGGTGTCGTTGACGGCAGAGGCTTCGTATCCGCTGTGCACCATGCAGTTGGCGCACTTGGAATTACCTGACTCGGTGCCGTACTTGCTCCACTCGGTGACCTGCATGAGCTCTTCAAAGGTGTCGGCATAACCGTCCTGCAGGAGGTAACAGGGCTTCTGCCAGCCGAAGAGGTTGAAGGTCGGCATACCCCACGGCGTGCAGGGGTAATCGCGCTTGCCCATGAGGAACTCCAGGAAGAGCGGCGACTGGTTGAACACCCAGCTCTGCTTGCGGTTCGAAAGCATGGCGCGGAACAGGCGGCGCGTGCGGGCGCGTCCGAGGAAGTGCGACTGGTCGGGCGCTTTGTCGTAGGAGTAGCCGGGCGAGAGCATCATACCCTCGACGCCGAGCTGCATCATCTCGTCGAAGAAGGCGCGCACACTGTTCGCGTCGGCGCCGTCGAAGAGCGTGGTGTTGGTGGTGACGCGGAAGCCGCGGCGGATGGCCTCGCGCATGGCCTCGATGGCGATGTCGTATCCGCCTTCGCGGCAGACGGAGAAATCGTGATGCACGCGTTGGCCGTCGACGTGGACGGAGAATGTGAGGTACTTGCTGGGCGTGAAGAGGTTGATCTTCTCTTTCAGTAGCAGCGCGTTGGTGCAGAGATAAATGTATTTCTTGCGCGCAACCAGGCCCTCGACAATCTCGGCGATCTGCGGGTGCATGAGGGGCTCGCCGCCGGGAATTGACACCATGGGCGCGCCACACTCGTCGACGGCACGGAAGCATTCTTCCGGCGTGAGCTGGTCTTTGAGCACGTGGGGCGGGTACTGGATCTTGCCGCATCCGGCGCAGGCCAGGTTGCAGCGGAACAGCGGCTCGAGCATGAGTACGAGGGGGTAGCGCTTGCGACCTCTTATCCTCTGTTTGAGGACGTATGTCGCCACTGTCCACATCTGCGAAACCGGCACTGCCATAAGTAAGATCTACTCCGCGAAATGCGATTCTTGAACGCGAACCCTAAAACACGAAACGCGAATCGTTATTCGTATTCTTAGCTAACTTGTGGCAGAATGTCAAGTTACGAGTTCGGCAGCCGGCAGACGAAACAGTGAGCTGAGGGCGAAATCAAGGGTATAGCCGCGATGATTGCGACCCCTCGTCTCGGTGATTTCCACGCTAACCTCGGAGTGCGCATGCAACGCCGCATTCGGCGGGCGACTGGCCGACGAGGGGGACATCCGAAATGACCTGACTTCTCTGTAGCTTGGGATGAAAGTCGACGAAATCGAGGTGCAAAGGAATCTCAGTGAACTGGTTGAGTCGAAATAGAGACCGATGATGGTAGATACAACGCGTGCGGAAGCGGCGATCCGGCGGGCGCCGCTGCAGTCACGGAGCCAGCAGACCGTGCAACGGGTGCTGGATGCCGCGAGTTCCCTGCTTAGCCAAATTCCCTTGGAGGATCTGACGACAACACGGATTGCGATCGAGGCCGGACTGTCGATTGGCGCCCTCTATCGGTTCTTCCCCGACAAGCAGTCGATCATCGATGCCATTGCCGTGCGGCATGTCGAACAGTTTCGCACATTGCTGGAAGAGACTGTCATACGCAAGCTGGAGCGCGAGCTTGCCGATCTGTCAGCCTTTAACCCAGCCAACCTGCTGAATGATGTGGTGGACGCATATATTGCCTATCTCGATGCTCGTCCGGATTTCCGTGCGATTTCGTTTGGGCGCCATATCAGCGCCGCGACAAAGGAGCGCGAGGCCTCGCCCGCGGTCGGCCTGCCGGCGCTGCTGAAGAACTTCATGCTGCAGCGACTGGGGATTCCGAATTCGCCAGAGTTGGACCTGATGCTGCGCGTGGTAAGCGAGGCGGGCGAGAGGTTGATCGCCTTCGCCTATGAGCAACCGACGCGCGAGGAGCGTGACCGCGTCCTCGGTGAGATGAAGAGGATGCTGGCGGGATATCTGTTCCTTACGCCGGCCAGATGAATGCGGCGAAGTTTCTGGAGGATGTGATACCCATGTCGGGTATCCACATGGGAGTCCTGATTTTCGCGCGCTTGCGTTGGGGCAGTTGATTAGCGCGGGGACGAAGGCAGGAAGCGCCTCCAATTTCGCGGGCTGCAGTCGGTGCTGAAGAGCTTCCTGCTCGAGCGGATGCGCATACCCAGCACTCCGAAGCTGGGTTTGACGTTGCGCATGTTGAGCGAGGTCGGCCAGCGGCTGACTGCTCTCGTGTACGAGCAGGCGAGGCACAAGGCGCGCAATCTTCTGATCAGGGAGATGAAGCGGATGTTGACAGGGTATCTGTTCGTCGCGCCGGCGATGTAAATCGGTTGTCAGTTGTCAGCAGTTTCGAGTTTCAAGAAATCCCACGTTAGCGCGCGTGCGCGGCGCGCGTCATTTGGCAAATTCAGGAACGGCTCCGGGGGCATGCACTTTGCACCCGGATCAGATTGAATCGGCAACAGTCCGAGGCCCGTCATCACTGCGGTTTCCGTACGAGGTGAGTACAATTGCACGGGATAGCTATGTCGACCAAGACAATCATTGAGCCATTTCGCATTAAGAGCGTTGAACCCATAAGCTGGACGAGTCGGGAGCAGCGCGAAGAACTTCTAAAAGCTGCGCACTACAACCTCTTTCTTCTTCCCGCCGACGATGTGTTGATTGATTTGCTGACCGATTCCGGTACGGGAGCAATGTCCACGCATCAGTGGGCAGGAATCATGGAAGGCGACGAGAGTTACGCCGGAAGCCGAAGCTTCGAGCGGTTTCGGGATTCGGTGCAGGACATCTTTGGCTACAAGCACGTGATTCCGACGCACCAAGGACGCGCGGCGGAGCGGATTCTGTTCAACGTGATGTGCAAGAGGGGTGATGTGGTGCCGAACAACACGCATTTCGATACCACACGGGCGAACGTCGAGTTTGTGGGGGCGGAGGCGCTCGATCTTTTACCTGTGGAATCGCGGCAACCGTCGGCGCGATTGCCGTTCAAGGGCAATATGGACGTTGCAGCGCTGGAAGAGGTAATTGCGCGTGTAGGGCGTCAGAAGGTTCCGCTGGTGATGCTGACGATCACGAACAATTCGGGCGGCGGGCAGCCGGTCTCAATGGAGAACGCACGGGCGGTGAGTGCGGTGTGCATGAAGCACAACATCCCGCTGTACTTCGATGCATGCCGCTTCGCGGAGAATTCGTACTTCATCAAGCTACGGGAGAAAGGGTACGAATGTAAAACCCCGAAAGAGATCGCGCAGGAGATGTTCGCGTTGGGAGACGGATGCACCATGTCGGCGAAGAAAGACGGGATGGCGAACATCGGCGGGTTTCTTTGCACGAATGACGACATCCTGGCGCGACAGGAACAGGATTTGCTGATCCTTACCGAAGGATATCCGACTTATGGCGGACTGGCGGGGCGCGATCTGGAGGCCATCGCGGTAGGCGTGCAGGAGTCGCTGCAAGCCGACTATCTTCGTTATCGGATTGCGTCGACCGCTTACTTAGGGAACCATCTTTCGGAGCAGGGCGTGCCGATCGTGGAGCCGCCCGGAGGACATGCGATTTATCTCGATGCTCGGGCGTTCTTATCGCACATTCCGCAGAATGAATTTCCTGGAGTGGCGTTGGCGGCAGAGCTGTATCTGGAGGGAGGTATCCGGTCGGTGGAGATTGGAACGCTGATGTTTGCCGATGCGGCCAAGATGGACTTGGTGCGGCTGGCAATTCCGCGGCGGGTGTATACGCAGAGCCACATTGATTACGTTGTGGAAGTGATCCTGCGGTTATGGGAACGGCGGGAGCAGATCAAGGGCATGCGGCTGACGTATGAGGCGCCGTTTCTAAGGCACTTCACCGCGCACTTGGAACCAGTGGGCCCATGGCTAATGGCCGGTGGGTAGTAGACATTTCGAGCACGTGCTGCTTTTGTACGTCACGCCCACAGCTAACAAAACTCTAGCCCTTCGGATCGGGCCTGCCGGGTCGTAAGGATTGAAACAGATCGATGTTGTGCCGCTTAGTAGGAAACGTTTGTTTCACTAGGTATGAAACCGTATGTAGAGCCTAGTCGAGCTTGAGACGTACTGCACCCCTATGCGAATAGTGCAAATGTACCAGGCGAAGAGTGTGCGGTTTTCTTGACGCCTTATGCGGCAGCGTGGCAATAGTTAAAAGATACTAGTTCCTTCCTTTTACCGTTGTCACATTCGTAGTGTTCACCCATCACCGACTGTGCAGTAATCAACTCACTAGGTTTACAGACACTAAGTGAAACGGTTGCTGCGGACGTGAACCCTCGCTGGAACGGACAATACTCGTGCTTTGACCTCGTGGCGCAGATGCCTGGGCAGCCACGAACTGTGCTGCGCATTGGCGATATTGCCATAGGCGGTGATGAGTTCGTGGTGATGGCGGGGCCTTGTGCCGTTGAGTCGGAGCGGCAGGTCATCGATACCGCCATCTCGGTGGCGCGAGCGGGCGCGCGCATTCTGCGCGGAGGCGCCTACAAGCCGCGCTCTTCGCCGTATTCCTTCCAGGGACTCGGTGTCGAGGGGCTCAAGATTCTTAGCAAGGCGCGCGACTACACTGGGCTCGCAGTGGTAACCGAGGTGATGTCAGAGACGGACGTGGATGTGGTGGCCGAATACGCCGACATCATGCAGGTGGGCGCGCGCAGCATGGAGAACTTCTCGCTGTTGGAACGGCTGGGGATGTGCGGGCGTCCAGTGCTGCTGAAGCGAGGCATGACGGCCACGCTCGAGGACTTGCTGCGTTCGGCGCAGGCACTTGTCGCCAGCGGCAATCCCGACGTGATTTTGTGCGAGCGCGGTATCAGGACTTTTGAGACAGCGACGCGCAATACGTTCGATGTCGCGGCTGTTCCGGTGCTGAAGATGGTGAGCCACTTGCCCGTGATTGTGGATCCAAGCCATGCAGCTGGGGTGCGGGTGCTGGTCCCCATTCTGGCGCGGGCGGCGGTGGCGGTAGGCGCGGATGGGCTGCTGGTGGAGGTGCATCCGCAGCCGGACAAGGCTGCCAGTGACGGCGAGCAATCACTGACCTTGGAGCAGTTCGACGCGATGATGACAGATCTTCAGCCATACCTCAGGCTGCGCGGAGCTGCAACGGGCCCGCTCAAGAACGGGGCACCCGGCGAGCGGGCTTATGCCGTCGCGGGAGGGGTCAACTAGTGCGGCGGTTGTTGTTCACTCTCTTTTTTTTGATCGCGATCGCAGAAACGGTTTGGCATGCCGTGCCCGCCCAGTCTGCCCCAGAGAAAGGACTGCCCTCTCTGCTCTATACCTCGGCCCCAACCTATGCGGGTGAAGCATGGCTGAGGGGTGGAGAGCGCTTCCCTGCCGGTGCGCAAGTTCTTTCCTTTGCCGGCGGAAAATCGCGGGCTTGGGTTGGTGGCTTCGCGGCGACGGCGGATGCAGCAGTTTCGTTCGATGGCGCGCGCGTGCTGTTCGCCGGCAAGAAGCAGCTGAAAGATAGCTGGCAGATCTGGGAAGTCGCAGTCCTGGGCGGGGAGGCAAAGAAAATCACCAAGTGCGCCGGTGATTGTGTGCGGCCGTTTTATTTGCCTGGCGGACGGCTGGTGTACTCCGAGAAGATTCAGGGCCGGTTCGTGCTACAGGGCGCTCCGCTGGATGGTGGGCCGGCATTACCACTTTCGTATGCACCAGGCAATGCCGTGCCAACGGACGTTTTGCGCGATGGGCGGATTCTGTTTGAGGCGGCCTATCCGATGGGTAGTGGCACGAGGCCGGAAATTTACACCGTGTATTCCGACGGCAGCGGGGTTGAGTCGTATCGGTGCGATCACGGAGCGCGGCGACAGGCGGGAAAGCAGAACGCAACGGGCGACATTGTGTTCGCCAGCGAAACTGGACTCGCTCGGTTTACTTCGGCGCTGGGGAAAGAGGTTGCGATGAGTGTGCCTGCGGGAGATTTCGCGGGCGATGTGACGAGCGTTACGGCGGGCACGTATGTAGTCGTGTGGCGTCCGGATGAGA
>Ga0182036_10000570_pt1 | contig 16710 bp, 15 predicted proteins | sample sta12Cox44000080_FD_125966 | JGI IMG/M metagenome (GOLD analysis project Ga0182036, IMG submission 125966) | Lab enrichment of tropical soil microbial communities from Luquillo Experimental Forest, Puerto Rico - statoxic.12C.oxic.44.000.080 | ecosystem: Environmental > Terrestrial > Soil >...
CGAGCCGTCAGCGTCGACCCAAGGGTGAAGACCGCAATCAAGGAGACAGAAATAATGAGGAGCCACACGAGTCTCAGCCGGACTTGAATCGGTGCTTTACAATTCCAAGTCTCGTAATTTTTGTTTCGAGTGTCGACCTTGGGATACCAAGCTTGGCGGCCGCGCCAGACGGACCTGCAATCCGGCCCCGGCTCTGAGCCAAAGCTGATTCGATGAGCTCTCGTTCCTGCTCAGCTCCTAGCCGAGCTAACCCATTACCTCTCTCATTGGCTCTCGCAGATTCAGGCTCCAGCCAGGATTCGTCCACCGAGAAGGTCTCGCATTCACACAGGATTATGGCTCTCTCAATTACATTTTGCAGTTCGCGAATATTACCCGGCCAACTGTAGGAGTGAAACAATTCCAAGGTCCTCTTCTGAATATTCTTGATTTTCTTGCCGGCCTTGCTCGCGTATCGCTCAATGAGATATTCCACAAGTAGCGGTATATCGTCTTTGCGGTCGCGCAGCGACGGTACAGTGATCGGGAACACGTTCAGCCGGTAAAACAGGTCACTCCGGAATTTGCCCGCTGCAACGGCGGCCTTCAGGTCGCGATTGGTTGCGGCAATAATCCGGACGTTGACGCCGATAGCTTGCGTTCCGCCAACGCGTTCTAGTTGTCGCTCTTGGAGCACCCGCAATAATGCAATCTGCGTTTCAGAAGGAAGGTCGCCGACCTCGTCGAGAAAGAGGGTACCTCCATCAGCAAGCTCGAAGCGGCCCAGCCGCCGGTGATCAGCTCCTGTAAAGGCTCCTTTCTCGTGACCGAACAGCTCCGACCCTATCAGTCCTGGTGGTATCGCCGCGCAATTGACACTGACAAAAGTCTTCGACGACCGCTGCGATCGCCTGTGAATAGCGCGGGCGATGAGTTCCTTCCCAGTTCCGGTTTCTCCATCGATCAAAACGGTGGAGTCAGTCGGTGCCACCTTCGATACTTGGACAAGAACGCGGCGAAGCGGTCCCGAAGCGCCCACGATTTCCTCGAACATAGAGGATTGATCAATCTCTTCCTTCAGGGCAAGGTTCTCGCGGTAGAGCTCGTCTTTGAGTTGCTTGATTTCCTGGAAGGCCTTCTCGAGAGCAGTTCTCGACTGATGCTGTTCTGTCACATCCATGATCGAACCAACCAACTCGGTAACCTCGCCAGCGGCATTGATGACCGGCCGACTGACGCAATGCGCGTATTTAATAGCGCCACCCGGATGAACCAATCGGAAATCAAACTCCAATTCGATCTTTTCTGTGGCCACTCGTTGCTTGTTTGCGTCGAACCTTTGCAAGTCCTCCGGGTGAATGCGCCCTCTTGCTTCCTGCCACGTCACCGGGCCGCCGCTCGGGTCGAACCCGAAAACCTCGAACGTTTCAGGAGACCAGTGGATGATTTCCTTGCGGTGGAAGTCCCAAGCCCAACTACCGGTGTGGCTCAGCCTCTGTGCTTCAGCCAAGTAGCCCTCGCTCCGCCGCAACGCCTCCTCGGCGCGTCTACGCTCGGTAATGTCGCGATAGATCGCGTACTCCGCGATCTGGCCCCCGCCCGGAACGGAGATCGGAACAGCCAGCAGTGAAATATGGATACGCTTCCCGTCTTTTCGGCGGCGGATGGTTTCCGCGTTCACCGGCTCTCCGTGGATTATCCGATGTGTGTACTCTTCCGCCTCGCCGCGGCGTTCTTCCGGCGCGATCAGATCATTAATGAAACATCCAATCGCTTCATCCGGGGTGTAACCGAAGATCTTCGTAAACTCAGGGTTAATCCGCAGTACGCGGTCTTCTACATCGAGAAGAACAATACCTTCCGGCGCTTGTTCAAACAGCTCATCGAGCTGCGCCTTTTGCGTAGCCAGCTGTTCAGCGCTTCGCACCAGGGCCGCCTCCGCCTGCTTGCGATCAGTGATGTCCGTCACCGCGCCCACGAACTCGAAGCGGCCGCACTTATCCGTTGAGGGATGACCGACTACGTGCACGTGTTTGACACACCCATTCGGTAACAGCAATCGATGTTCCACATCGAAGCCCGTCCTCTCGCGTGAAACGCGTTCGATAAGTTGCTGCACGGCCGGTCTGTCTTCCGGGTGAGTCCGTTGCACAATCAGTTGAATCGTAACTTTCGCTTTCGGTTCGAATTCAAATATCCTGAACGTCTCCGCAGACCAATATATCTCTCCGCTCGAAACGTCCCAGCCAAAACTGCCCGTGTGGCTGAGTCTCTGCGCTTCTGCTAAATAAGCCTCGCTGCGCTGCAAGGCATCTTCTGCTTGTTTCCGATCTTCGATGTCAGTCCCTGTGGCGTACCAGCGATCGATCTGCCCTTGCCCGTTCAAACATGGGTTGTAAAGGAACAGGAACCACCGATACTGCCCGTCTTTTCGGCGTATTCGCGCTTCAATGTTGAAGGGGATCCCGCGCGATATTCCACGCTGCCGAGATTCCAAATACGCAGCAAGATCGTCCGGATGAAATCCTTGTTGGATCTTACTTTCATCAAAAATGTCCTCAAGGTTCCAACCGAGAAAATCCAGAGCGACCTGATTGACATAAAGGCGCCGTCCCTCACCGGAAAGAACGGTCATGAAGTGAGGAACAGCGTTTACTTCCATGATGTGGTTGGCAGAGAGTTTTTCTGGACAAGAGTCTTCTCGAAAAGAATCGCTAGGTGAGTCATCGTGACACTCGGGTCTCGTTGCGGCGATTTCCGAAGCACGGTGCATTTCAGTTACAGCCTTTCAAGGAAAATCGGCTTTCGCTTGAGTATCCTGTTCGCCACCGGCGTGTGCGTTAGGGCCGAATCGCGCCATCCCAGGGACAACGACTTGCAATCCGGGGTTTCGGCCGTCATCCGCTTGGGATGCGCCGGAGGCCAACTTAGGTTTACTCTGGGAGGAGGTCAATAGATCGGCACTTGATTGAAGCTTGGTTGTTTCTAACGAAATAAAACGGGCTGTTTCAGAGACTTAGCGTCAGGGCTTGCAAGACTTGGTCAGGTTGCCGGCGGGTGTTACACTCTGCGTTTAACAGCGAGGACAGGGGCTCTGCAATGGTGCTTGAGAACCACTCTCCGGCAGTGCTCTGCTTCGGCACTTTCGAGCTTGACTTGCGCGCTCACGAGTTGCGCAAGCAAGGCGTGCGAATTAAGATCCAAGAACAGCCGTTTCAGGTTCTCACACTCTTCCTCGGGCGGCCGGGCCATGTGGTGACGCGGGAGGAACTTCGCTCACAGATCTGGCACACCGAAACTTTCGTCGATTTTGACAATGGCCTGAATACAGCGATCAACCGGCTGCGCGAAGCCTTAGGAGATTCCGCGGACAACCCGCGCTTCATCGAGACCATACCGAGGCGCGGCTATCGATTCATTGCTCAGGTCACCACCAACGACGCTAAGCCGTCCATCACCCCGAAAGGCAGGGAGGGCCGGAACCCCCGTACGTATCTGATTATTCTGGCTGCGACGGTGGCTCTCGCCATCGGAGGAGTTCTGAGCGGCCGATTCTTGTCGAGCAGAGCACAAGCGCTGCGGCTGACCGAGAAAGACACTGTTGTTCTCGCCGATTTTGCTAACTCCACCGGAGATCCGGTTTTCGATGGAACTCTCCGTCAGGGCCTGGCCGTGGAGCTCCAACAATCCCCTTTCTTCAGCCTTTTGACCGAGGAGCAAATTCAGCAGACGCTGCGCATGATGCAGCAGCCGCCCGATGTGAAGCTTACCTCGGAGATTGCTCGAGAAATCTGCCGGCGAAACAACAGCAGGGCAGTCCTTGATGGCTCAATCGTTCAGATTGGCACGCAATACAATGTGATCCTGAGAGCTGCGAACTGTTCGAATGCGGAATCACTCACAAGTACGGAAGCGCAGGCGCGCGACAAGAGCCATGTCCTACAGGCGCTCGGAAAGGCATCTTCGGAAATCCGCAAGAAGGTCGGCGAATCACTCGCGACTATTCAGAAGTTTGATACGCAGCTTGTGCAAGCTACCACACCCTCACTCGAGGCCCTTCAAGCGTACAGCCTCGGATATAGAGTGGGAACTGGAAGGGGAGATTCCGCAGCCGCGGTGCCTTTCTACCGGCAAGCCATAAAACTCGACCCCAATTTTGCGATGGCTTACTCCAAGCTTGGACTCAGCTACTGGAATCTGGGAGAGAACGTTCTTGCATCGGAGAATATCCGCCAGGCATTCGAACTGCATACCAATGTAAGCGAATGGGAAAAACTACAGATAGAGTCTGAATATTACTCCATTGCTGCGGGTAACCTTCAGAAGGCGGAGCAAGCTCTTGAAGTCTGGGCGCAAACCTATCGGAGAGATTGGGCGCCGCGAAACCAGCTCGGCATGGTTTACATGGTTCTTGGGCAACACGACAAGGCGCTCCCGGAATTTCTCGATGCTCAGCGCCTTTACCCGGAGAGCGCCTTGATACGCGGCAACATTATTTATGACTATATTGCGCTGAACCGCCTTGAGGAAGCCCGCGCCATTGCGGACGAAGCAAAGGTGAAGACGCGCGATTCTCCCTCTGTGAACATCAGTCTTTACCGGCTTGCTTTCTTGCAAGACGATCTAGAAGGAATGAAACAGCAGGTAGCCCTTGGTGCGGGCAAGCGCGGACTTGAAGATGAGTTATTGTGGAACGAAGCAGCAACGGCGGCCTATTTTGGAAAGCTAGAGAGGGCACGGGGGTTTTATCTCGAGGCAGTGGCTTCGGCAGAAAGAGCGGAGGAGAAAGAGGCAGCCGCGAGCTGTGAAGCAGGCTTAGCATTGACGGCGGCTTTATTCGGATATAGCCGGGAGCCGCGGCAACAGGTCGCGTATGCGCTGCGCGGTTCGCAGGGGCCTGATATGTTGTACCAAGCGTCGCTGGCGCTAGCCTTGGCGGGGGACACGGGGCGAACACAGGCGCTGGCTGAAGATTTGGGTAGGCGTTCTCCGGAGGACACAATTGTTCAATTCGTTTACCTACCGACTGTGCAGGCGCAACTTGCCCTGAACCGAGACAGGGCCACGAAAGCCATAGAGATTCTTCACGAAGCTGCTCCTTATGAGCTGAGCGTCTCGCTCCATCCTGTATACCTTCGCGGCCTGGCCTATCTCGCTGCGCATCAAGGCAGCGAAGCTGCGTCCGAATTTCAGAAAATCCTCGACCATCGGGGAATTGTGTTGAGCTCGCCGGTCGGTGCGCTCGCCCACCTACAAATCGGGAGAGCCTTCGTCATGCAAGGTGACATTGTCAAAGCCCGCGCCGCATATCAGGATTTTCTCACGCTTTGGAAAGAGGCTGACCCTGACGTCCCCATCCTGAAGCAAGCCAAGGCAGAGTACGCAAAACTTCAATAAATCCAGTGCACCTACCCTAGAGTGCGGGACCGCCACGTCCAGAGCCCCGGATACGGTGAATACCGCGAAATCCTTCTGGCAACTGTGGGACGAGCGGCGCTAGACTAGAAATCCCTTCTCCACCAATCCATTCCCCGGAACTCTCAATGTTTAAACGCAACTGTGTCGTGAAATACGTGGATAGTTTTGGCGTCGAGCACGCTGCCAAAGTCGAAGCGGAGTCTGTGTTCGAAGCTGCGATCCGTGGTCTATACAGACTGGATTCAAGCTTCTGGACGGAAGAGGATGTGTTCGACCGGATGGATGTCACGGTCGAGGTTCATGAAGAGCCGACAACCCACACCGTCAGATCGAGAAGCTAAAGCAATGGATAAAAACGCATGGCAGACATCCGCGTGAGGAGGCGAAAAAAGCAGAATTGAGGACGGTCAGAGCTCTTTGCGATCACTATGCTAAACGTTCATGTGGTCTCCTTCGGCATTTTTGATCATTCCGAACGGTGTCTCGCCACCGGCGTCTGTTTCGTTGGCCCCTGAGCCTTCTTCAATTGCATCCTCGCTGCTTCGCGCTCCGTCGTCAGTTTCCAGCCGAGATAGTACTTATATATATTGCTGACATAACCGACCGTCTCCGCGCCCACCTTTTTTGCAACGGCGTACTCCACATTCTTGAACCAGATGTTCGGATCGAAACCCATATCTGCGGCTAGTTGACGGCACTGCTTGATGCGTGCTGGTCCGGCATTGTATGCGGCGAGGGTCATCAGCGTTTTGTTCAGAGGGTCCATCGGGTCCTTCTTGAAGTAATCATCGCGGATGAATTTGAGGAGTCTCACTCCAGCATGGATGTTGTGATCTACATTCGTGACGTCCGGGATGTTCACGGGCGAACTTGCGGCGGTCGCGGGCATCACCTGCATCACCCCGATCGCTCCTACCGCGCTCTTGGCGTTCTGGTTCAGGCCAGACTCCTGATAGGCCTCTGCAGCAATCAACATCCATGGGAATTGGTATTGGTTAGAATACTTCTGGAATAGTCCCTTCATCTCGTTGAAGCGTTTCACGCTTTCGGCGTTCTCGTTGTTCTTGATAAACCGCCCGCTTTTCAAATAGGTATTGGCCAGTTGCGCGAAGTAAGTCGTGCCTTCGCGATGGGTCTTGGCAAATTCCTCCAGCACGGCCAGAAGCTTGGGTGAATCCTTACGCACCGCCCAACCCGCGTCCGTCTTGTCGGTCACCGGAAAGTCCTCATAAATTTTCAAGCCGGTGAAGACATTCTTCCACAACTGCGCGATCTGAGAGGGTGTCACCGCGTACTGCACCAACCCGGCGTTGGCCATCTCGATAAGGTCGTCGCGTTCAAGATTGCCGTCGGCAGGAACCAGAGTGATCTTCGGTTTTTTCGCTGCCGACAGTTTCTTGTTCAGTTCGCTGAGGTTTTCCCAGGAAACCGAATTTTTGAAGAGATAGACCTCCTTGCCGGAGAGATCATCCAGGCCGGCCAGCGGCGGGGCGTCCGGACCTGCGATCACGACGTCATGCATGCTGCTAGCTAGTGAAACGAAATCAACAACCTTTTTGCGCGCTTCTGTGATGTACACGGCGGCGGCAATCAGGTCTCCGTTCCCGTTCTGCAAGTCGGAAGCCGCCCTGGCGTATGTCGTCGGCACTAACACTACGTTGATTTTCTCTTTGCCGGTGGCGTCGTTCGGATGCAGTTTGCGGTTCAGAAATTTCTCAAAGTCCATAAGCGCGTCATATGTCATCCCGCGCGGACGGCCGTTGTCGAAGAAAAAACTCGCCCGGTTGAACGTGACCAAAGCCCGCACCACGCGCCGCTTATCCATTTCGTCCAGATCGCCCTTGTGAGGCGACACGCGAACCTGCAAGTCCTGCAACTCCGTAGTCTGTTGCTGCCCCTCCGGCCCCACTGCTTGCGGCGGAGTCTGTGCGCGTGCCGGCACCAGCGAGATCATGAGCAGGCCAAGGAGCCACGGGAATTCATCCCTCATGAAACACCTCCGATGGGCGGCTCTCGCTATTTACTACATTTTTCCTCGTTGGTCTACGCTCACCGGCCCTTGTCAACTCGGTGGCAAGAAATCGCAAAGGAACCCAAAACGGCTTGACGGGGCCGACATTGTTAACCTTGGCTTCTCGGCTAGGGAATACGGAAAGGATTTATTAATGTATTTTCTTACGATTGAATGGTCGCTAAACTCATGAAATATATCCCGATAATTTATCTTTGATGGAAGGAAAGGTCCCCTGCTGCTCCTTTTCCTGTGCACCCCTCCGCTGGTAAATCCCATCGTCCATGGCGACGGCGTCGGTTATTAGGCGTACGTCCGCGCTCCGCTCATCGAACACAATTTTCGACTTCACACACGACTATCAACACGCGAATCCCAGTTCTCGCGATCAGCGCGTGGATGGGTCTGGCCAACCTAAATCCCTGACCTTGGAGAGGAATTGCGTTAGCATAGCTTCCGAAATGAAGGGCCACGGTCCGTCAACCTTTTCCATGAACACTCCGACCTCGCTTTCTGTGCTCGTCCCTGCCTAATCAGAGCGGAGGTGCGGATCGAACACGATGGGTTTGCCGACTCTTTGGAAATTCTGGAAACGCAAAAGGCCGACGCATAAGCGACGGGTCCACCTGGGAATCGACTATGGCGTCAGCACGTCTAAGATTGTGTTCCGCGATTGCGACGCGCCAGGTGGGGGGAGCTCTGTACTCCTTCAACATAACGGATCTTCGCAAATCCCCTCGCGAGTGTGCATGACTGTAACGCATCTATGTTTCGGCGATGATACCGAGGTCGCCACCGCCTGTACCTTCTACGAAAGTGTGAAGATGCGGGTTGCGGCGGAAGTAAGTGGCAACCCGAAATACGACCTCGGCTGGACAACAACGCTACCCGACGGATTCCGTGCTGCTGATCTTGCCGCTCTTACAGTATGGTTTTTGATCTCCAAGGGCCACCGAGCCGTAGCGTCTGAGTTCAAGGGACACATGGAAAACGTGGAGCTTGGCATGAGCATGGGCGTCCCGTTGGAGTTCCTGGACAACAACAAATTAAAGTCGACATTTCTCGGGATTGCTCGTCGAGCGTGGTCGTTTTATTGCCATGAAGGACTTCTGGATTCCGAGGTGTCTATCGAGAAGGCTCGCCGAGTCCTTGAAAAACACCCCCTCGTGTCACCACTCCCCGAAGGGGAAGCACGCGATTGGATCCGGTGTGAAGGAGAAGTCGCGCTCTGGTTGGTATTGCATTCCCCCTCAGTCGGCATAGGCCCGTACGCAAAGGTGGATATCGGTGCAGGCACTACCCACACCAGCCTGTTTCGCATTTTTGGAAAGTTGCAAACGGTAAGGAGGAGCCTGGCGCCTTTCGGTGCGGCCGCTGTCCCTGTTGGAATGGATGCGGTGGATCGCGGCATAGCGGAATGCCAAGGACTGAAGGGCGACTGTTTAACCCTTCGGGGGTCAGAGTCGTCCATCATTGAGGCAAATGAAAAGGTACGTGAAGCGTTAGTAGCGGTCCGCGATCAGATTTACAATTCTTACCGCAAAGCGTGGGACGAGGCGTATACCAAATTCGGCCGTAACCCACTTGAGCTTATCGCGTGGCGCCAGCATAAGGTAGTGCTGATGGGGGGAGGAAGTCTCGTGCCTTTTTTAGTCGACACAATCAGGATGCATCCGGGCGAACAAGAACCCCTTTCGGTCTTGACCTTGGAGCCACCGACCGATCTGGTTAGAGTCGACCGCAGGAATCTCACGAGCGAGGAGTTGCGGTTCGCGGCTGTGGCGTATGGGCTATCACACCGGGAGTTCTTCGGAGAGTTCCTCGTACCCAATCCCTACTGCCGTGATCCGGGGTAAAAAGCGATATTCCATCACTATATCCTCTTCGTCTTTTAGGAGGCGGAACACCTTGGCTGGCTTTCACCAGAGGTATTTGCGTCGGCTGCTGTCCAAGTTCAGGTGGACCCAATCCCGAGAGGCGTCGCTACCGAAACTCCTTGGCTGTTGGTTATAAGAGTGATTGCGGAAGACCTACGCGGTGCATGAGGTCGTCGTAGCGAGGATCGGAACGGAGCGGGTTGAACATGGGCCAAACCTTGAAAAAAAACCAAATCATGCTCGCGTCCTTGGTAGCACTTCTCCAACCAATAGAAAGCCTGCTCCTTGTCACCGAGGCCGAGGTAAATGATAGCGAATAGCCAGGGAGAAACATACGTGCGACGAGAAAGCGCCTCCGAGAGTCGGCCGCACTCGGAGGTGCACGGCGGGGGCTTCGGGCAGTGATCCTTCGATGCAAATTTCAAACGAGGCGAGAGCGGAGCAACGGACGAAATGGATTCCAAATGGCGGTGCAAGGGAACGACCCTCAGCGACAAAACGGCGCGCAACGAGTTCGGGCTGACGCAGGACGAGATCATCCGGGCGATCCGGGCTGGCACGCTCCACTACCGGGAAGGCTCCATGTACGGGAACCCGTGGTTGCGGCTTCTCCGGGGAGAGGTGGAAGCGCTGGTCCGGAAGAAGCACGGAAATGACTACCTGGAGGATCGGCGGTCGAAGGCGGAGCTGGTGCGCATCAATCGCGAATTGAAGCGGCTGAAGGCCCAGGTTGCTCGATTGGAAGAGCGGAAGTCAGAGCTGGTCGCCCGCATCGAGAGGTGACGAACTGCGGTAAAGTCAGCAAAATGTTTTGGCATTCGCAAGTCGTTGGTCACCAGGACCCGGCCGTCTTCGGCTGCCAGCCCTAACACGTCCGGATCGAGCATCCGATCTGGTATCACGCCCAAATTGGAGTGCTATGGCGCTGCCCGGCGCGCGAGCAACATGGATCCAATGACGATCCTGCGGAACGGGTAAACCAAAAGCTACACGCACGGAATCAAGTCAAGCACTTAGACGGCTACCGAAAGCAACCGGAACCGACAACCGGTTGAGTTTCATTTGGGAGGATTTCCATGAAACGAATTCTTGCAATAACGACACTTACAGTTCTATTGGTGCTGACCGGCACGTCTATCGTCAGCAAGAGGCCAGTCAAGCATGCGAGCGCGACAGTGCATGCCGATGAAGGGACCACATGTTCGCTTGCTACAGTCGCTGGAAAATACGGATTCACTCTTGCCGGTACGCTCCTGCTTCCAACCGGCCCAGTTCCGGGCGGAGCTGTCGGCAGAGTGACGCTGGATGCAGAGGGCAACGTGGCGGGCACCGAGGCCAGGAATGTAGGCGGCGGCTTTGCCAACGAGACGTTCACCGGAACACAGACTCTAAGCCCAAACTGCACCGCAACGTCCACCCTCAAGTTCTTCGAGTCAGGTCAATTGGTCCGCACCTCCGTGATTACTCTGGTGTGGGACGACAACTTCAATGAGTTCCGCTTTGTTCAGCAGTCCTTGATGTTGCCTGATGGCACAAATGTCCCGGTCGTTGTAACCGGAGAGGGACGAAAGGTCAGCCCTAATAACAACAACTGACAGCTTCGGACGTTCGGAACTAGCGTCACAATTGCCATATGAGACCTAGCGAGTCCTTCGGTTGGAATAGGAGGTGAGTTGTGAGACCAAGGAATCCTGCATTTCTACAACCTATTCCCTGACCTTGGGGAGGAATTGCGTTAGCATAGCATTCCGAAATGAAGTGAAGCGGTTTGAATTTGGTGAACGACCGCGATAAAGGCGATAAGGTAAACGAGAGCTAAGCTTCGCTGCAGAACGAGCCGCGTGAGCCAATAATTCTTTCCGAGCTCTGTCAGCGCTTTTGTGATGGAGCTGATACTTATACCGCTCATGCCATTGGGTGGTCGCATTACTCCCTCCTGTGGCCCTACGAGTGCGAGAATAAAAGCATTTGCCGGCCATTCTGACTAACTGAGTCAGAGCCGATGGAGTATGACCTCCACTCCCCGCTTTGCCAGTTCGCCCTCAAGGTCGCCGGCGAGGAACTGTTTCGCCTCGCGCTGGCCTTTAAGGAATGCATCCATGTGAGCAAGAGTGAGCCCGCGTATCCATAGATGCGCCTGCTCTCCAGAGGATAGCTGCGCTATCGGGATCATCTCCCGCTGCATGTCAGCCAGTTCCGGCGGGACAGGGCTCATCGTGCGAAAGGCTTCATGCGCCTGCTCCACGTTGTCAACAAAGTGCATGTGATCGGCGCGGCGCAGGATGACCAATTGCTTCGGATCGGGCGCCCGCTCGAACAACTCGTACATTCCTGCCAGAGGGAGCGGGACATCGTTTTCAGCCGCGAGAAACAGGGCGGGAACAGAGCGCTCCCATTGAAATGTGAGCTTCACGGGGAGAATGCCAGGTCGAGGATTGGAGGCGCCTCCTGCGGCTAGCGCGACGACCGCCTTGATGCGTTGATCAAACTCCGGAGTAGCCAGGGCGGTCGCTGCGCCGAAGCTGTGGCCGACGAGTCCGATCTGGTCAGGATCGATTTCAGCATCACTAGTGTTCCACTCTCCGGAATGGAGGATTTGATCGATGAGAAAACGCGCGTCGGGCACGCGGCTCTCGATTACTGCCTGCCAGCGGAGGTTCTTTTGCTCGTCGGTTTCGTTCTGGGGTCGCGCCAGCTCCGGGGCGACCACTTCAGAGTGGTCCAAAGCGGCGACGATATACCCATGGCTGCTCAGGTGAGTGCAGAGGAAAGTGGAGGTGCGTCGGTGTCCCCCGCTGTGGTGCGAAAAAATGATGAGCGGGTAAGTTCCAGCGCGGGCCGCTGCATCGCGCACAGCGCTCTGCCTCTGCTCTGTGTTTCGTAGCCGCGGTATGAAGAAGTCCTGATTTTTTGGATCCGAATCTTGGCCTGCGTGTTCTGCCGCGGCAGGGTACCAGACTTCACAGGGGAACAATCGGTCGCGAGCCTTGTCGTTTGCTTCAAACGTCTGCACCCCAACAGGGAAGCGTCCGCGAAGGAATGGATCGTACCCTGCCGCTTCGCCAAGCTTAGAGCCAAGCAAGTTGGTGTTTTTGCTGGACATCCGCGCTCACAATGAATCAACAACGATTGCCGTGAAGTCGCACAGAATTACGCTGCGCATATCTACATACGGACTTAGGGCTTCGCAGCCAACTTGAGCGACTCGATTTCGTGTCTAATGGCGTCAACGACTAGCCGTGGGCGCTCGACTGGAACCATGTCCGTGCTGCGGTCCGTAACAATATGCTGTATACGCGGAATCTTTTTCGCAAACTCCTCATGCATTCGCAGCCAAGCCTCCATTTTGTTGGGTGTGAAATACGGCGGCATCGGCTTCTTGGCGGTCAGCAGTGTCATGGGGACTTGCAACTGCGCGCTGTTGTTAAAACTGGCGCCGTTCGCGGTAGCCTGGAAGAAGACAGAAGTGTCGTCTATTTTGCATGCTGCCAAGATAGTTGAAGTTGCATCCGATCTGAACAGTTTCAACGAGCCAGCCGTGATAAACGGCACTCCTGACATGCGAGACCGTGCCGGTGGACACTTCGCCCGCTCGGCGATCTGATTCATCGTGGCTGACTTACTCATCACAGTCCATCCCGTCTGAGTGCTCCCAAAAAACTATTGCGCGTCTTGAACGCACCGGAACCCTAAACTGCCAGAACGGTCCATGCTGGGGGCCATCATCAGGAGTTTGCCGTGCTCGGTAAGTTTGTACGCTTGGGGGAAATACCAGATGGAACCCTGGGGTTGATAATAGCTTCCGCCTCGCAGAATTGCGGTCCGGGTATGCTCATCCAGAAACTCGTCGGTCCATTGCCACACATTGCCGACAAGGTCCAGCACCCCAAAGGGGCTGGCGCCCTTGGGATGAGCATCGACCGCATCGCGGCCTCGCATGGTCCGGTTCTTATCAGGCGCCGGAACGGCTGCTGGATCCCACTGATTGCCCCAGGGGTACAGCCGGCCGTCCGTGCCTTGCGCGGCGTATTGCCACTCCCATTCGTGTGGCAAGCGCTTTCCGGCCCAGGCCGCGTAGGCACGAGCGTCCTCGAGGGAGACCCAGATCACCGGCCGGTTGTCCCAGCCAGCGGGGAAGTCACCATCTTTCCAGTCGCGCAGAAAATTTAGATCGTCTTTGGGATGATAGTGCGTCGCGCCCAGAAACTTTTTGAAATCGGCGTTGGTGACGGGAAATCTGTCAATATAGAACGGCTTGATGTTCAGCACATGTTCGTGGTACCGGCGAGCAGAATCTTCCCAGGGATATTGCACGTCGACACCGATGTCATTGAATCCTTCGATTTCGATGCCTTGTACTTTAAACAGAAATTCGCCCCCGGGGATCTTCAGCATTCCCTTCGGCGTTTCGGATGGAGCTTTCGTCGCAGGCGCCTCTGTCATTTCCTGCGCTAGGACGGTGCGCCGATCGGAAAAGCTTGAGAGCGGGACCGCTGAGAGAGTCTTCATGACCGTCATCAGAGTCGCCTCCTCTTTTGTCGGCGCCAACTTTGTGGCCAGAACGGCGCCGTAGTCTTTGGCGCCAATGGAAAAGGTCAAGACAACTTTGTCGCCGCGACGTTCCGGAATGAGCTCAACTCCATGGTATAGATCAAAGTAGTGCATCCCTTCCTGGGCAGGCAGCTCCAATTGCGGCCCGGTGATGTTGTATTCATTTCGGTTGATGATCGTCCAGACGGTTTCCTCGCCGAAGGGCCAGCGGCTCGCAAACACACCGAAATGAAGCATTGGCGAAAAAGGCTCCCAGTCCCTGCTTACCAGAAACGGAGCAATTCCGCGTTCTATGGTTGCAACACGCCGGGTCGCCTCGCCATCCCGCGGAGTAATGCCGTTCCAAATGCCCCAGATATTTTCCCAGCTCTCCCAACCAATTCCGTTGAAGAAAGCGAACTGCAGATCGTCCGTCTTGTTGCGGTTCCAGCGATCTGAGATATTTACCATGTGCCGGGTTTCGAGCCATTTGTAACGATCCACACGCGGAGCGAACGGAAATTTATATTGGCCCCACGTTAACAGGTCGAAGGCAACGTCTTCATCAGGCGGGCCCCCCTCTGGTTGGAACGCCAACGGATGGCCAATCCGCTCGGCGGCTTCGACAAAGGCGCTGGGAACTCCGTCTTGCGTGTCGCCGTTGATGCCGTCTGCATCGATCTCGGCCATGAGCGAAGCGATAGCATCCGGCCAGGGCTTCCCAGGATCGCGTGTCCCCTGGTCCCACATCATCATGGGAAACAAAACGCGCACGCCACGCTTGTGAAAATCGGCGATCATCTGGCGAACTCCCGCAAGGCCTCCCGGCATGCAGCGGATCATGTCGTGCTGATTGCGATTGTCGATGCCCAGGTTGGGGTATGTTGGCCAGATCAGCACTGCATCAATGCCTCCGTAACGCTTCTGCAGATCGTCCAGGTAGCGGTCGACGGTATATTTTCCGGCCACCGGGTCGTAAAAGAAGCGATCCTGCACCATCATCTGCGGTTGGATGAAGCTGGACTGCGTCCACCGAAGTTCCGGCATTTGGTAGCGTGAAGGGTCGTAGCCAATCCGAATGCGCCGCTCGTTCCGCCAGTGCGTCAGATCTGCGAGCCAACGCGCGTGGTCTTCTGGTGTGCAAGGGCTCGAGCCGCCTTCCCACGCGCCTCTCATCTCGAGGCATTTGGGGCCGGGGATTTGTTGCCACTCGGGATTCCAGGCGGTCGCGCCGCCCGGGACGTAGGCAGTATCCTGAGCCCAGCCGGCCACAACATACACAAAGATGAGGGCAGTTAAAGACAAGAAACGGAAACTCACACGCGCCTCCATATGGAAGATCGCGCGCCGACCGCGCTCGAAAGCCGCAATGTAAAACGTCTTAAAGCACGATGTCCAGCGAAGTCACAGGCCGCAGAGGCCGAACGATCGCTCCTAGTACAGGTCCGGCTGAGTGCTTTGACAACCAGGTGTTGTAAAAAAAAGGATACCAGTGGTGGTCGTGAACGTAGTGAACGTTTAAATTAGGGTTCGAGCGGCCAGCAGTGAAGAGAGAAGCAAGAACCTAACGATCATGCGCGGACTGTAGCGACAACCCCGCTGAAGAGCAACGCGATTACCAACGCAGGACCGGATAAACCAGTCAGAACGCCGAGTTTCCGCACTGATTTGATAAAACCGTCGCCCCGTACATGACGGCCTGTAGTCATCTTGATTTTCGACTCCGAATGGCCCCCGGCGGTTGGGCCTGGGTGGACTTGAACTGCCGACCTCGCCCTTATCAGAATTGAGGTCATTGGTGCCGCACGAAGAATTCGAGCTTGTGCCTTCTTTTGCAGGAGGCGTCATTTGCTTCAAGGAACCATCCTAGAAAGATCGAGAACTGAGAATCCAGCTGACTCTGCTGCCTTGGCCAACCGCTGGTCCCCGCAGATGAAGCTCCTCCTAGACGGACGCTGCCCGCACCATACCAGGGAGGCAGCAAGTTGCAGGCCATCTGCCGCCCGCAAGGGATGCTTATCCAACAGCTGCGTTGCCAAATCTCGCACCTCATCGCCTGGAAGAATTTCCCTCCAGGCGCGGCCTAGCAAACGCAGACGCGCCACCGCACCTTGTTTGTCGACATCGCTCATCTCCTTTTCGCTATGGAGGCGGCAAATAGCGCTATGAACCTCTACGAGGCTTCCCCACCAAACTACAGGCGCGAATCTTCTCAGATGGGACTGGGCGTGACGGCTCGCAGCTTCGTGAACACAGAGCGGGACGAGCGCGCTCGCATCCCAGAAGGCGGTCGTTCTTTTCACAGTTCCTCTTCTCTGTCGGCCAAAACGGCGCGCATCGCCTTGTTTCCTTTGACACTTCCGGTTGGAATCTTCAGAAGCTCCTTCACATTGAGTCGCACCCTGGGTAGACGCAGTTTTCCCGCCGCGACCAGGACCAGTTCCTGATGGTCGGCATCTCCCGCCGAAAACGGTACGAGTTTGGCCACCGGGAGGTTACGGTCTCTGATCACCACTTCTTCGCCTCCCTTGGCGAATGAAAGGTACTTACTTAGCTGATTCTTCAGCTCCGCCACATTCACACTGCGCATTTTGGCCACTCCCTGCTCATGGCCATTATAGCCATGAAGGCCACCCTGTCCATACCAAAAACTGCGGGAGGGCTCGCCCCATCCAGAAGTGCCGTCCATAATCGGGGTTATTCATCGGCAGGGCAGCGATAAAGCCGCGAAGGCGCCGCTACTTCGCCTCGAACCAACGAGATAGAAACCCACTGCTGGTCGGCCCACCCTTAAAAAAAAGCATCTCAGGTGAAATATCCAGTCCACGATATGCGTACTGATATGTGGGAGCCACACATATGGACATGCCCCTGGAGCAGGAATGGAAGAAAGGC
>Ga0182036_10000583_pt1 | contig 16580 bp, 8 predicted proteins | sample sta12Cox44000080_FD_125966 | JGI IMG/M metagenome (GOLD analysis project Ga0182036, IMG submission 125966) | Lab enrichment of tropical soil microbial communities from Luquillo Experimental Forest, Puerto Rico - statoxic.12C.oxic.44.000.080 | ecosystem: Environmental > Terrestrial > Soil >...
CGGATTGCTCACCGCGAGCCCGGAAGCGGCGGCGTTGAACGCATTTTGCGTCAGGAGCTTGGGATCGGTGGAGTTGAGGTCGATGGGCCGGTTCAAATGCAGGCCGCGCGTCCATTGATAGGCAAGGCTGAATTTCCAGGAGCCGGCGATCTCCCGCTCGACCGTCAGATTCGCCTGCTGCGCATAAGCGTAAACGAAGTTTTTCGCGAGTGGCAGCGTGAACGGCAAAATAGGGAGCGGGAATCCCGCTTGCAAATAGGCTTGGTTCGCAAAGATGGATCCGGAGGCGAGAGGGTCGAAGCGTTGCTGGCTTGGCAAATAAAACATACTCGGCAGCGCATTGAGAACGCCCTGGAAAATGGAGGAGCCGTTGAGGTTTGTGGGACTGTCGAGGCCGTTTCCACAAGTCGCATAGCCGGGAAGCGCACCCGGAGGTACCAAGCCGCAAGCGGTGGCCGTGCCCCCGGTCGAGATTAATTGCACGGAGCGCCCGCCGTCGGCGGTGACGGAGTCGAAAGCGGTGGCCAGGAGCGGATGGTCATAGAACATGCCGTAGCTGGCGCGGACGACCGTCTTGCCGTTTCCGACGGGATCCCACGCCAGGCCAAAGCGCGGGGCCACGTTGTTGTAATCGCGCGGTATGCCTTCGACAACCCCGAGGGCCTGTTCCGCTGCGGCGTTCACCGCCGTCGCCGGAGTAAACAGCGGGCTGATTTCGACATCGTAGCGCACCCCATAATTGACGGTGAGATGCCGGTTCACGCGCCAGCTGTCCTGCGCAAAGAACGCCATGGGGATGTTGTCGAACGGCTCGTTGGAGTTCCCGATTCCCTGGATGTAGGAGGTGGGCACCCCGAGACCGTAAGACTGGACCGCGGTGGTGCCGGGCAGGGAGATGCCTGCGACGCTGTTCGGAAAGCCAAAAGTGGACGCCGAAAACCCGCCAAAATTCACATCACCGCCGAAGTCGAGTTCGAAAATCTGCGCCTTGTTGGAGCGCAGTTGGATGAGGTTGAAATCGCCTCCGACCTTGAAAGTGTGGCTGCCACGGACAAGCGTCAAGTTGTCTGTGAATTCGAAGCGGCGCTCGATGCGATCGACCGTCGAATACGGCTCGCGGCCGAAGTACGCGGACCCGGGAATATTGACGCCGATGTCGGAGCCGCCGGGAAGCTGCGAATAGCCAAAATGCAAGCCCCGGCGGGCAATCTGCGTGCGGAATTCGTTGAACGCTCTGTCGCTTAAGATGATGTCGTGCTGAAACGTGGCACTCAGGTCGCGATATTGGTCGTAACCGGCGCGCGAGCCGGAGTTTTGCCCGAACACCTGATTCTGCGAGGTGGACGGAAGCCCGGTAACAAGCGAAGGCGATACGCCAACGCGCAAAAAGGAATTGTTGCGATTGTTCCAGCGTTGGTCGAGACGCGCCGACCACAGGCTGGTTTTTTCCATGACCGGGTAATTGCCGCGAATGGAATTCAGACCGACATAAGAAGCCGGGAGCGGCGCCAGGCCAAAACCCGCAGGGCCGCACGCGACGGCATTGACGGCCATTCCGGCGGGACACGCTACAGGGATGGGGAAGCGCGCTCCCGGTCCGGGATTTGGAAATCCAAATCCCTGGGCGACCGCGCCAAAATCCAGGCGGTTCAGTGCCACGCTCGATGCCGAGCCCATGAAGACTCCATATCGCACACCGAGATTCTGGAGGGAGGGAACACCCGAGCTGAGCAGAGCGTTGACCGCGGCCGCTTGTGCACCGGTCAATTCGACGGGCAGCGGGCCGCCGGGCGTCGGCAGGGTAACACTCTGCATGCCGAAATTATCGATGCCGATGCTCGAAAACCCGGTTTCCTCACGCTGCGTGTATTCGTAAGAAAAGAAATAAAACGTCTGGTCTTTCCTCATGGGGCCGCCAAAGGTCAGGCCGCTCTGGGTGCGCGTGTAGGCCTGCTTGACGGGATCAAGCGCGCCGGTTGTTGGATCGACGGCGCCTGAGAAAGCGTTGCGCGCCTGAAAAGCCTTGTTGCGGAAATAGCCAAAGGCGTCGCCGTGAAATGCATTGCTTCCGCTCTTGGTTACGATGTTGACGACGCCGCCGGTGGCGCGACCGTATTCGGCGTTGTAGTTGCTCAAGATGAGCTGAAACTCCTGCACGCCCTCCTGGGAAATCGTCGAGCGGATCCCGTTGACGGAGTTGTCGACGGCGTCGGCGCCGTCCACGCTGACCATATTGCCGCGGGCCCGCGCGCCGGCGATGTTCAGTCCGCTGTCGGGCGCCGGGCCGATCGTGGGGGCCATGTCACGCGTGGTCTGCGAATTCGTGAGCGTAAAATTGATGTAATTGCGGCCATTGATGGGCAGGTTTTCGATGCGGCGCTGCTCGACCGTATCGGACACTTCGGTTTTGGTGGTTTCAATCGTGGCGGTCTCGGCTGAGACCGTGACCGTTTGCTCGATGCCTCCCAGTTGCAGGCGAGGATCAAATGTGGCGTTTTCGCCAACGGTCAAAACAATCGAAGCATTTTCATACGGCGCTAAGCTCGGGCCACCGTCCACGGTCATTTTGTACCGGCCGGGAGGAATTCCCACGAGGTTGTAGCGGCCGCTATCGTCGGTCACCGCGTTGCGCGTCGCGCCGGTAGCCGCGTTGGTTAGTGTTACTTTTGCGCCCTTGACGGCAAGATTCTGCGGATCGAAAACCGTGCCCGAAAGAGTCGCGGTATTGACTTGGGCGTCGAGGACCGCTCCCCCGCCGAGGACCAACAAAACGAGCAACACGGCTTCGAAGATGAACCGCCTGCCGGTCGAAGCACACACCCCTTGCCTGCGTTGCATGAGTCTTCCTCCTGTTGCACCTGAATTTGCCGCAACCCCTAGCGCTGGCGGGCTCCGCCGCTTCGCACCTGAAACAATTGAATACACGGCTTTTACTGCATTGCAGCCCGGCTTTCAACTGAAAACTTCCCTGAGCTTGTCTTTTGGTCAACTCTCCGGCTGCCAACCGAGCATGGTGGCGGGTGGGCCCCTTTGGCAAGCGACAAGACGAGAAACTCGAGAAAAGGCAGGGAGTGTCGCTTCTTGTCGCGACTTAAGCGGCGCGGCACACCCGGGGTCCGCGTTCCTAGCAGCTACAGTTGAAGGTGGCGCTGGACGAGCTTGCGGAGACGTTCGCGGTCTTCGTCACCCATGTGGACGAATTCCACGCCGGTGCCGTCCTGGCCGATGTTGCGGACCACGGCGGTAAAAGTGATTTTGCGAAGGCCGGCGCGCACTTCGAGCTTGATGGAGTCGCCGACGGTGAGTCTTTGGGAAGCCTCGAGGTAAGCGCCCCCTAGGCTGATGGTCTTGATGCGGGCAAGGCCGGTGGGCACTCCTTCAATCTGCGCGCGCAGCGGGGACTCCAGTGGCACGCGGACATAGCGGCGCGGAATGAGGTACCCGGAGCTCGCTTGGGTCGGCGCGCCAAAGGCAGCGGCGGCTTGCTTGAACGAAGGCCGATTCTCGATAAGGGCCAGCGCGTCTTCGGCCGCGGCTCGCAGGCCTGCCGGCTCTCGATAGGCCAGGCCTTCGCGCTTTTCCACGAGGGTGCGCAAGAGCTCGGCGGCATGGGAGGAACGCATCCGGCCGAGGGCCTCGATGGCCTTGATGCGGACAAACTGATCGCGCAAAACTTCGTGTTCCCCGGCGGCAATTTCCAAAAGTTGCCGGACGGCGGGGGTTTCCTGGGCCAATCCGATTTGGTCGATCATCATCGGCACCACCATCGGATGCGCGTCCGCAAGAATTGCGGAGAAAACGAAAGCAACGCTTTGCGCCGAGGCGGAATTGGAGGGTCGCGAAAGCTCGCTTACCGCTAGATCCTGAAGATTCCATTCCCAGCTCGCGATGGCGCGCGCGAGGCCGCGGAGCAAACGCTCCGGGTCGCAGGCAGCCAGGAGCTTGATTGCCGCGGTCACGCGCTGACGCCGGGCCTCGTATAGCCGCGTTTCGAGAAGGTTGAGGACGGGCACGCCGATGGTGCGCAGGAGGCGCGTCATCGCCTGCAGCATCTCTGCCCCTCGGGGTTCGCTCAAAAGCAGCGTCAAGCGGTCGAGTAAACGTTCCGGATCGCGCTGCAACAGCCGGGGCAGAACCGGATCGAGCGGCCGTTTGGCGAGCGAAGCGTCTACCAGCAAGAACCAGCGGTCCTGTGCAACCAGGCGGTTCGCCAGCGCCGCCAGGTGTTCGTGTTCCTTGTCGCGCGGGGTGCGCTCGAGACCGGTAAGGATGAATTCGAATCCGGCAAAGTCGGCACGGTTCACGGCGATGCGCCCGAGAGCTTCCACGAGGGCGGCGAGCAGCGCCGCCGTCTCCGGAGCCGTCTCTTCCCGGAGAGCTTTCATGGCCGAGCGGCTGAACTCCTCTGGCAATTGATTGGGCCACAAGGATTCGAGAATCGGAACAAGCTCATTGAGACCGGCGGCCACCACACGCTTTGCCGAAGCCTCGGCAAGATCCAGACGACGCAAATAATTCAGCACCATGCTTCGCGCCTCGCGCCGAGGAGCGTCCGCACCGGTATCGACGAGTTGGCCAAGGGTTTGCCGCAAGGCCGCGACGGGAACGCACCAGACGTCCGGCCCGCGCACCACCGCTGATTTTTCCCGCGCCGGCAGCTCCAGCCAGAACCGTTCGATCACCTGCTCGCGATGCGCGTCGCTCGCCCAGGTGACCGCCAGCGGGGAAAGGTGCTGCGAGGCATGCGGACCCGTGTAGCCGCCGGATTCCACCAAGACGTCAGCAAAGCGCTGGAATGCCGAACGGACCGCGGGAGGACCGAGCGAGCCGCCGGCGAACTCGGCGCTGAGAAATTCCAGAATGATGTTTTCCGATAGCCGCAGCAGGTAAGGAAGAGGCTGCTCGCCGTCCCGCGGAGCATATTGCGAGACGGATTGGAGCAGCAGGCGCACGCTCTCGCGGCTGGCTTCCTCCATGGCACCGTGAATGGCGCGGGCCGCCTCTTCGGGAGACAGGCCGCGCGCGGTCTCGAGCGGCGGCGTAAGGCGCGCCAGTAACCGCAGTGCGGCCCTCAAGTCGTCGCCGTCCGGCGCTTTGATCGGCGTTTCCGGGGTTTCCCGAGGAGCATAGCCACCGTAGGCCACAAGAGCACCAATCAGGCTTGCCAGCACCGTGTCCACTTTGCGGTCGGTGTGTGTATTGACCGAAATGCCTTCCACACGATTCTCCAGGAGGCGGGCGGGCCACCAAGCAGTGCCGGCGTCGCTTGCGGGCTCTTCTGATTTCAATAATGACTCTCTCATCAATCGCGCCAGCGTGTCCAGTTCGCCCACATGGAACTTCCGGGAGAAAGCCAGGGAGCAGATGCCCACGCGCTGCAAGTCCGCGGCCAGCGCCTGCATTTCTCCCCGCGCATCCGGCAAGTGCCCATCACTGAGTTTCGGCGCCACAATTCCGCCGCGCTCGACTCGAATCTCGAGCCCTTCGAGGGATTCCGCGACTTGCCTCAGGGAATCGTAGGCGCTGTCCAAGCTGTCGAGCCGGCTGGGGTGATTCTTTTCATAGAGACGCTCGGACCGCAGGAGCAGGTGGAAATCGCGAAGCGAGCGATGAACTTCGATGGGTCGGTGATCCGCGTATGTCGATCGCGAGCTCAAGACGGCCGTCACCCCGCCGGCGGCTTTCAGACTGCGATCGCCCGGTGCGTTCGACGGTGTGCCGCGCTCACGGTCCTTGGCTGGCAATGTGGCTCGAAGAGCCAAAAACTTCTCCACAAGTCCTTCGCAGTCCCGGCTCTGTCCTTAAGAGCCAAACAAAGCCTACCCAATCGTCAAGCAACTGTGCATCCGCAGGAGAGCTCATGTAAGTCTTGTAGAATGAATGCGAAGACGCAAAGTCTCAGCACTGTGGACGGAAGCGATGTAACAAATTGTCACGCTTTAGGTAATGCCCTTGAGAGCCTTTTCGGCGGAGAGAAACTCTTCGACCAGCCGCACAAACGGCAATGGCGGCCTATTTTTGCCGCAGCGTTTCGTTGATGGGGACCGTGCCCCCTTCGCTTGCTTGGAGCGTGCGCTTTGCGAGTTGGTACCCATCGAGCTTGAGGGTGATCGTGTGGATCCCCGAAGGTATCTGGACCCGCGCAGGGGTGAACTGCAAGGTGGAGTTGCCGTCCACGATGATCTCCGCGCCTTTGGGATTGCTGTCCACTTGCGCCCAGGCGACGTGCGTGGTCGATCTTTCCGTCAGCGGCACGTTGAGTTGCGTTTGGATATCCATCACTTGAATGTTCCTGGAGTAGGGTTCGTAGCCCGACAGCCGCAACACCAAGTTGTACTGCCCCGAAGCGAGCGGCAGCGTGACGGGAGTCTGGCCGGACTGTTTTGCGCCGTTGATGAACACGTCTGCTCCTGGCGGCTCGGTGCTGATGAGAATACCCCTGGCGAGTGGTTCGAGCTTCATCTTTTGATCCTGCGCTTCGTCCCCCTTGATCTGAAGCGCGGTTTGCACAGGTTGATAGCCTTCCTTTTGCACTTCCAGACTATAACGCTGTGGCTTGAGATTGTTGAAGCTGCAAGGCGTCTCGCACTTGCTCAGGACATGGCCCGCCGGTCCATGGAGAACCGCAGTGGCCCCGATCACGTCGGTGATCACGTGAATCGCGCCGCGGCCCGCCGCCGGAACCGGATGGCTGGCACCGTCGGAGCCGGCTCCCGTACTTATGGCGGCATCGTCGTACTCAATGTGATCGATGACATGCACGTTTGCCGGTGCGTTGCGCAGGAATCTCAGGAGTTCGCCGTGCTCGGCGGGGCGGAGTTTGCCGATCAGAGTCAAAGTGTTGCCGGTGCTCTGTACCTTCGCGCGCCCGCCAAGTCCTTTTTCGGAGATGGCTTCCTCAATGCGGCCTTTGTATTCCGCGGCCCTGGGGCTGATGGGATAATCCGTTCTCGCAGCTTTTTCAGGCGAAGGGTCTGCGGATTTCGCTGCTCGGTCCGGCGCGCTCGCCGAAGGCTCGTTCGCCCCGAGCGGGGCGCCGGCCGCGCTGGAGCTTGCCTCAGAATGGTCTGAGGCAGGTTCGGCGGAACTGGGCGAATCGATTTCCCTCGTCTGGGCGTTATGTAATGCGCGCGCGGCCTCAAAAACGGGTTTGATCTTGTTTGCGCCGTAGACGATGACGCCGAGAAGCAACAACGCGGCGAAAATCGTCCCGACGACGCTCTTTTTCTTGGGGGGCTCGACGGGGCCCGCCAGGATCGTTCCCATGCGGGGAACGACCGGAGTCTGTCCGGGGGCAGCAGCCCGGGCGCTTAAGGAGCGTGACGTAGCAACAACCCTCGGATCGTCTGCGGCCGGTGCGTGGCTCGAAACGGTGTGGCCGGGCAATCCGTAGCCGCCCAGATTGCTGGACACCAGCGTTGCCGCAGGAGAGCCGCCGCCCATTACCATCGTTCGATTGGGGCTGCCCCCGGCAATGCCTTGCGCCCGGTAATTGCGCAAGTCTTCCAGCATTTCGCGGCAGCTTTGATAGCGCTGCTCGGGTTCTTTTGCGAGGGCCTTCATCAGCACCGTGCTGATGCCGGGATGAATCGAGGGATCAATCTGGCGCGGCGGAACGGGATCCTCGTTGACAATCTTGTAGATGACCGTGGTGATGTTCTGGCCGGGAAAGGGCTTTTCGCCGGTAGTCATTTCATAGAGCATGACACCCAGGGAGAAGATATCGCTGCGGCCGTCGACGGCGCGTCCCTTTACCTGCTCCGGGGACATGTAACTGGGTGTGCCCATGACATGCGAAGTTTGCTGCGTGCTGCCGAACTCGAGGATCTTGGCCGTGCCGAAGTCGGTGATTTTGACGGTGTCGTCGGCGGCGAGCATGAGGTTGGCGGGTTTGATGTCGCGGTGGACGACGTTGCGTTCATGGGCGAATTGCAGCGCGCTGCAGGTCTGCTCCATGATGCGCAGCGTGCGGGGCAGGGGGAAGGAATGTCCGCCGTCGAGGAGGACCTGCAGGCTCTTGCCTTCCACCAACTCCATAGTGATGTAGTACAAGCCGTCTTCTTCGCCGGCGTCATAGACCACCACAATGTTGGGGTGAGTGAGCAGCCCGGCGGCGCGCGCTTCGGTCTGGAACCGCGCCAGGAGTTCTGCGCGTTTGAGCCCGGTGCCTTCTTCGCTGAGGCGGATGGTTTTCACCGCGACGGTGCGGCCGATGACCGGGTCGACGGCCTTGTAGACAATGCCCATGGCGCCGCGGCCGAGTTCGCCAACGATCTCGTACCTTCCGGCTTTGCTTACCGTTTCCATCTGCGCTGGTTGCTGCGAGCGCGTCTTCCCCGAGGTCCGCGAATTCATCCGGGCCGACCCCGCGTCCGGAAGGGCTAAGGGCTCCTGTCGCTCGACCTTGATCTTATCGGCTGATGTGGCGGACATGCGTCCGCGGGCCCGGGCGCCCTCTTTGGCACACTACCCAGCGGAATTTCTGGAGGTCAACGCTACCGGGGTACCAGTGTTTCGGACTCGATACTTGGCTGTTTGGGCGGCCCCAACAAACCAACTCCGAGTGATTCGCGACCGCGAAAGCGGCGCTCCCTCGGAAGCGCGTGGCAGTGGGCTAGTCGCTCCTAGCCGTGCGAATCCTTATCCACGGCGACTTTGCCGGCGAAGGAGCGGTAGACCAACGTGAAGTAACCGGCGGCAAGAATCATGCCGAGGACCCACCAGACCAGCCCGATCTTCAGGCCGTAGTTTCCGGCTTTGGCGTTCGTCACCGTCAGCGAGTACAGGGGATTCCGCGCCGGCAGCACCATGGGATAAACGCCAAAGACCACGCTGGTCAGCATGCCCGTTAAATACGCGCACGAGGCGAGGAAAGCTCTGGGTTCGCTGCGCTTTCGCAATTCGAAAACAACGCCGGCCAGTCCGCCGACGGCGACCAGCGGAAAGACAAGGCCCCATGGCCGGGTCGAGAAATTGGCCAGGACTTGCGGCTGCACACGAAAAGTTATGCCGGTGATCGTCGCGGTCAGCGCCAGCACGCCCCACCAGCTCCGGCCGGCTAGTTTTCCGGCACGCGAACTCACCTCGCCGCTCGTTTTCATCTGCACCCAAAGCCCACCGTGCATTACCAGCGCGAGCAAGGCGAGAACGCCTACGAGAATGGTGTACCAGTCCAGAATGCCGGTCTCCTCGCCCAGCCGGAAATTGGTCCAAAGCGGCTCGAAGAAATAGCCGCTCGCATCGAGCGGCACGCCGCGAACCACGTTGCCGAGCGCAGCACCAAAAAAGACCGCGAGCAGCAGGCTCGACCCGCAAAATAGAAAATCCCAGAACGGGTCCCAGACCGCGCTCTGGATATGATTCCGGAATTCGATCGAGGAACCGCGCAAAATCAGCAGCCACAAGACCATCATCAGCGGCAGGTAGAATCCGCTAAAGCCGCTGGCATAAAGCGCAGGGAACGCAAAATACAGCGTGCCGCCGGCTGCCAGGAGCCAGACTTCGTTGCCATCCCACACCGGGCCGATGCTCGCCAAAATCTGCCGCCGTTCTTGGTCCGTTTTCGCCGCCAGAAGGTGAATGGCTCCGGCGCCGAGGTCGAAGCCATCGAGCAGCACGTAAACGGCAATCATGATCGCAACCAGGCAGAACCAGACCGTTTCCATGGCTCCCTCCTTAAACGGTCGCGGCGGCGAGATCGCCGCGGCCGTTTCCGCCGGGCTCGGGGCCCTGTCGAATCTCGCGATAAATCAGAAACAGCCACAGAACGGCCAGCACGGCGTACATGCCCATAAAGCCGATGAGCGTGAACCAGGCATTGCCGGCGGCTACGCGCGGAGAAACTCCTTCCGCGGTGCGCATCAGTCCATAAATCAACCAGGGTTGGCGCCCCAGTTCCGCGGTCATCCAGCCGGCGGTGTTGGCGATGTAAGGCAGGGGCACGCAAATCATGAGGATCCACAGCATCCCGCGCGAGAGGTAAAGTCTGCCGCGCCAGAGCAGAATCGCCGCCGCCACCATCACGGCGATGAAAATCGTGCCCAGGCCCACCATCACGTGGTAGCTGTAATACAGGAGCGGAATCTGATCCGGCCAGTCTGTCTCGGGGAACTCCGACAGGCCTTTTACATCGGCACGCCATTCGCGGTAGGTGAGGAAGCTCAGCACGTTAGGCACTTCGAGAGGATTGTCCAGCCGCCGCTTCTCCACGTCCGGTTGACCCAAAATCGCGAGCGGCGCTCCCTGTTGCGATTGGAAAAGCCCTTCCATCGCGGCAAGTGTCGCCGGTTGGTTGTACGCAATCATTTTTCCCTGCATGTCTCCGGTAGGGAAGAGCTGCAACAGGGCGGCGATGGTTCCGACAAGGACTCCGGTTCGAACGAAAGTGCGCCCGTAATTCTCGTCCCGCTTCGTCAGCAAATAGAAAGCCCCCACCGCGGCCATCACGAAACATCCGGTTTGCACCGCGCCGAGCATGTTGTGCGCGTACTGCCAGAGCGCCCATTTGTTCAATAGCAACCCCCAGAAACTGGAAAGCTCCATTTCGCCGCCGGGACGCAGTCGGTAGCCCGCGGGATGCTGCATCCACGCATCGGTTGCGACGATGAAATAGCCGGAGAGCCATGATCCCAGAAACACGAGAAAGGCCGAACACCAGTGCCCGACGCGCCCAAGGCTTTTCTCGCCGAAAAGGAATAGGCCGAGGAAGCTCGATTCCAGAAAAAAGGAAAAGACCCCTTCCATCGCCAGGGTCTGGCCGATGACGCCTCCCGCGGCTTTCGAAAACGCCGCCCAGTTCGTGCCAAACTGAAATTCCATGGGGATCCCGGTGACCACGCCGAGAGCGAAATTAATTCCGAAAATGCGGGCCCAGAAGCGCGCAGCGCGATTGTAGTGCTCGTCACCGGTGCCTAGCGCTTTCGTCTTGAGGTAGACGAGCAGCAGCGCGAGACCCATGGTGAGTTGGGGAAACAGGTAATGAAAAGTGATGGTGAAAGCAAAGTGGAAACGATGAACGTCCAGCGCTTGTCCCATAGGCACCTCTGCGAGGCGGTGAAATCCAGCCGAGCGAGCCCCTTGGCTTAGATGAAGGAAGCGAGCACAAGAGACGGGCCGTCTATCATCCCATTTTCGAAGCTGCGCTCGAGAAGCATTTTCCCGGTGTCGTACACGGCAAGCCTGCTGAAACGTAGTGAAAGCCTGTGAAACCAAGGCCTGCAAGGTGCCAGGCATGCTCCCGCGCGGCCGGACCCGGCCGCGCCGCTGTTGCCGGCGCGACCCGCACTTCGCCGGGCCGCGGTCGAAATTGTCTGCGCCGTGGGGGAACAAGCGCAACGCGAAGGATTGTGCCTTAAGACGTCTCCGGAATCCCTGCGCAATGCGATCATTTGCTCGAAGTGCGCGCCCGTCTACCCGTCCTATTTCTGAGCGATTCCGCGACACTATCCCGTGAAGTTTTTCACCATCCTCGTTGAGTCGTGGTGCATCCGATGTAGAGTCTGGAGGTGCGCCCGCTGATCGGAGGACCGTATGAAATATGACGCCATTGTTATCGGCTCCGGCCAGGCCGGCGACCCCCTCTGCTTTCGCCTTGCGGACCTCGGATGGTCGGTCGCCCTGGTTGAGGAGAAAAACCTGGGAGGAACGTGCATTAACGTGGGATGCACACCGACGAAGTCTATGGTGCACCGCGCGCAGGTTGCGCATTACGCGCGAAACGCGGCGCGCTGGGGAGTGAACGTTTCGGAAGTCGCCGTGGATTTGGCCAAAATCGTGGCGCAAAAAGATGAGGTTGTGCTGAGCTTTCGCGGCGGCCTGCAGCGGCGCGTAGAGGAGCGAAAGAATCTTCGTCTTTATCGAAGCCGAGCGCGATTTGTTGCGCCGTATCAAGTCCAGGTCGGGGAGGAAATCATTGAGAGCGAAAAGATTTTCCTCAACACCGGCGGCCGCCCGCGCATTCCGGCGATTCCAGGATTGCGCGAAGTGCCCTTTCTCACCAACGAATCCATCCTCGAGCTCAAGGAGGTTCCCGAGCACTTGCTCGTTCTTGGCGGCGGCTACATCGGCCTCGAATTCGGGCAAATGTTCCGGCGTTACGGAAGCCGCGTAACCATCCTTCACCAGGGGGGGCAGATTGTGCCGAACGAAGATCCGGAAATTGCCGCCGAACTACAGAAAGCATTGGAAGGCGAAGGTGTGGAGATTGTCTTGAATGCCCGCACGGAAGCGGTGCGCGAGAAGCAGGATGGCGTCATTCTCTCTTGCAAACTTCCAACGGGCGCGAGGGATATCAGCGGTTCGCACTTGCTCGTGGCCACGGGCCGCGTCCCCAATACGGATGATTTGGGTCTCGCGAAAGCCGGTATTGCCAGCAATAAGGACGGATCGGTCAAAGTGAACGCGCGCCTGGAAACAAACCTGCCCGGCGTCTGGGCGCTCGGCGACTGCAAAGGCGGTCCGGCTTTCACGCATATCTCTTACAACGATTTTCAGATCGTGTACGGCAACCTCGTGGAAGGAAAGAACCTCAGCACCGAAAACCGGATGGTGCCGTATTGCGTGTTCACCGATCCGCAGCTCGGCGGCGTGGGTATGACTGAAAAGGAAGCTCGTGTCCGGGGTCACCAGCTCAAGATCGGAAGATGTCCGATGAGCTACGTCGCGCGGGCCATTGAGCGCGGAGAAACCGCCGGCCTGATGAAAATTGTTGTGGATGCGTCGAACGACCGCATTCTGGGAGCTTCGATACTCGCGTCCGAAGGCGGCGAACTGGTGCAAATTCTCGGGGCGGTCATGCTGGCGAATCAGCCGTATACGCTTCTGAAAGGGGCGATCTACATTCACCCGACGCTTGCGGAAGGGTTTTTCTTTCTGATGGAGGACGTCAAGCAGGCAAACTAGCCGCCCTCCCAATTCTCGAGCGGCGCCTCCTGTCGAAAGGATGTCCGCCGTAGCCGTCGAGAGAATCTTTCCGCAAGCGACTCTTCGGGTTGCTTTCGGCTAGCATCCGGCGGCCGGGTACCTCGCGTACTCAGGGTTATCGGGAAAAAACGAAGAAAAACCCCTCGGAAAAAGAGATCCAACCATGGACTGCAAACCTGTCGGTGTCACGAATTCCCGTGCCACACAAGCCCGCGTGAAAGTTCCCGTGTTGCAAGGCTTCGACGTTCTTGAAGCGGTCTTGGCTCGAAAGGAGCGTTTTTCGACGAGGAGCCAATGGCTTCAAAGAAACCACCTACCTGAAGGCGCCCGGTATGGCTCCTAGGACCGCCAAGTCAGCGCAAGAAACGCGGTGTCGCCGGCGGCCAAGGCTCAGCAGGAGGGGAATCGGAGCCGAGACCCGGAGCAATCTTCGCGATGCGCAAGCTGCGGAAGATCGTCGGCCAATACTCCTTGATGACATTGCCGCCAGCGGTGAAACCAAGCCGCACCCCGTAACGACCAAAGGTATCCCCTGCGGTCTGCTGGGCCACGGGGAGATAGCTATTTGCCAAGCCTTCGGCAAACAGAGGCCCAAGGATTCCCGGCCAATTGAGGCCTTCCCCTCCCGCGTCCGTGCGCGCAACCACCAGACGGCTGACGCTGTAGCCGATGCGGTGCCAGGCGCCGCCGCGCAAGCTGACAAAGTAGCGCGGGTCGCGGCGGAACAAGGACGCGAACAAAAACGTACTGAAGAATTCCGTCGAGGCGCCGGAGGCCATGGAGGATCCAAAACGCTTTCCGTATCCAGCCATTCCCTGGCCATAACCGGATAGCGAATCGCGTGCCTGGCCGATCCCGGAACTAATAGCGGAGGACAGGAAACGCGAAGGGGCAAGGCTCTTCCCCGCAAACAGTTCCAGTTTCTGTTTGCCGGACAGAGGGCCCGGGCTGGCCGCGAGGTCGGGAAAGAAAATCGAGCGCCGGCCGAGAGTCTCAACGGTCGCTTGAAGGGCGCTATCGTGTTTGTGAGCGGGCACCTGCTTGGCGGTGGGGGCTTCCGGAAGGTCTTTCGGTTGCTGCTGTGCAGCTACCGCTTCCGCGGCCAGAAGCAGAATCGAGCCAAGTCCGAGGGCCCTGGAGCCGTAATGCATTCCGTCATGTTAGCACGAGCGCGACACCGTACCCCGATGAAGGTGCCAAACGGTCAAACGGCACCTCAAAACGAGCTTCCCGAGCAACATCAGCGGGCACGCCCGATGGCTCAAACCCGCGGTAGGACGCGCAGAACGGAATGGCGGGACCGGGCGGACTTGAACCGCCAACCTAGAGTTTAGGAAACTCTTGCTCTATCCAGTTGAGCTACGGCCCCGTCGTTGCAAGTCATTGTATCACGCGGGCTTGCGGTTGCGTCTCTTCCTGCTCGCCCTCTTCCGTTGCAAGGTCGTTGCAAGTTCCGAAATTTTCGCTCACCGTGTCCATTGCCGCGACTTGCGCTTGTCAGGCGTCCAACCAGAAATACAGAAGCGCGTCAAGAACTGCGCTGACTAATAATGGTTTTATGCGTCGGGTGGTAGTAATCGCGCTCACGTGCGCATTCTTTGTCGCTTCTGCAAAGGCGGTTCGAGAACTCGTAGTTGTCGAAGAGCCCCAACTTGCTCAGAGAGTCGAAGGCATCGTCCTTGACGGTCCGGTGCTCCAATCCCGGACATGACAGTAACGGATCGTACCGAGAATGGCGTCGCGGTGCTCCGTACCACGAAGACGGACAGCAAAGGGCATTTCCACTTCCCCTCGCAACGTGGGAAGACTGCGTATTGTCTACGCTTCGATCACCCCTTGTTTAATCCAATGCAACTAACCCTCAAGCTCGACAAGCACGCTCCTCAGCGAGGCATCATGGCAAGGCCGGAAATCGGAGGATGACTGCCTGTCCGCACGAACCGGCAAGGGCCGGAGTACTGATACGTACTTGGGAGGTTAGGTCGTTAATCAAGGAATTGGTGACGGGCGTGGCAAAAAAGATGCGAATCGGGTAGCCTCTTGTTTCAAATGGCCTTTCAAAATATCTTTATCCTCCGCTCCTTGGTTGTTTCTGCATTTTGGGAACAGTTCAGCCTATTGCTTATCGTGGCCGCGGGTGCCGCCTTCCTTCTCCGCAAGCGTCTGAAGAAGCCCGCGGCCGAAGATCCGCCGGTGAAGCTGTATCGCCCGCGCTTTAATCAGCGATCAGGAACACCTTTTGCCGAATTGAGACCCAACCCGGTGCTGCGCTACGCGTCATGCCACTGCCTCCAGAGTGTTCGACATGAGCTTTTATTTCATACAGAAGTTCAAGACACAGATTCTGACGCATGGAAAGCTTTGGAAGCGTATATCGCGAAGATTCGCGAGGAGGGGTCCGATGAACTCAACCCGAGGGTAGGAATCGGATCGGAAAAGTGGGAACAAATTGTCGCTTTGCCCAAATCGATTGGAAAACTGAAATCAGTCAAAATTTTGAGTCTATATGGGAGTCACCTTGTCCGAATCCCTCCAGAGATAGGCGACATGACTAATTTGGAAGAATTCGATCCGTATTCCTCGGGTTGCTTACATTGGTTTCCATACGAGATTACAAGGTGCAAGCACCTGAATCGAAGTCGTGTTAGTACGCGGTGTCTCTACGGGAATTACAAGTACAGACCTCCATTCCCGAGATTGCCGAAGATTTCGCCCACGCTCGCACCGGCGACTTGCAGTGTCTGCGGCGGACCGTTCTCGCGAGAGCAAATACATCAGGCGTGGATTTCACTGAGAGTTGCGACGGACGTGCTTCCGCTTTTGGTGTGCGCGTGCTCCGAAAAATGCATCGAGAGCTTACCGGCACCCGCATTCGGTTACGTGCAGCGACCGCATTTTGGCGGATTGAAGCTCGAACAGCCACCAGCTGGTTTTCGACAACCACCGTTAATCCCGTAATAGCAACACTCAACTCCTGATATGTCGGGAAATCGGAAAAGTTCCTGCTAGTACTTAACTTCGGCGGTTATCCCGTTAACCAGGCCCCACAGTCATTTCAAAAAGGATTCCGCATCCACTTCGTCAAAGTAGGGCGCATCCCCAGCAAACTCTTTAAGCAATTTCAGATGTCCCGCGCCGATGATAACGAGGATGCGATCCTTGCCTGGTTCCGTGATCCGATTGATGTTTGCGAAAATTCGCAGATTTCGCTTGTACCAATTGGCCACCCAAGTCCGCCTTTCTATAAATTGTGGGATCGTCTGTAGGCAACAGGCTTATCATGTATCCCTCGTGGTTCTTTTGAATCGATGTAAGCACTGAGAGCCAAGTTCCTCATAGTACCAACATGGACGATTACGCCGTTAATCAAGACGTACGCCTCTGCGACCGCGAAACGCCCGAATCACGGTCCATGTTGCGTTGGCTACGAAAAGAGCACAGGCAATCAAGAACGTCAGAGCAGCCACGGGGATGAGATAAGACCCTAAGATGTCGGGCTTGTTGGACAACAGAGGAAAAACGTCAAATTCGAAGACGAGCACGCAGACGGAGATGACAACGAATCCGAACTGCACCAGTCCCACCGTCTGATTGAGAGAAGTCCTTACGCATAGTTCTGCGAGCAAAAAGGTCGAACCAAATATCACACAAGACAGTGC
>Ga0182036_10000585_pt1 | contig 16554 bp, 17 predicted proteins | sample sta12Cox44000080_FD_125966 | JGI IMG/M metagenome (GOLD analysis project Ga0182036, IMG submission 125966) | Lab enrichment of tropical soil microbial communities from Luquillo Experimental Forest, Puerto Rico - statoxic.12C.oxic.44.000.080 | ecosystem: Environmental > Terrestrial > Soil >...
CACTTTCGAAGCTTCACGTCATCCTCGGATCAACACGAGGGTCAGCAGTAACACACCGGAAAGTATCCGATGTAAATAATCCTTGCGCGCAAGCGGGCGGTCAATAGCCCATCCTCCGTGCGGCTGGCGCAATCCAAAGTTCAACCCCCCGTTCATTTTTAGTTCGGCACGAGCAGAACCTGCCGTTCACCTTCAATTCCCGTACAGTTTACCTTTCGCGACTGGCTAGGCTCACTGGAAACGACGAGGAGGTCCACCCGTGGAAGCACGCGACCAGGTGCTGATCACGGCCACCGAACTGGCCGCCCGGATCGACGCCGGCGAACCGCTGGCGATACTGGACGTGCGTTGGCGGCTCGATGATCCCGACGGACGTGCGGCCTACCTGCAGGGCCACCTACCGGGCGCGGTGTATGTGTCACTCGAGGACGAGCTCAGCGATCACGCGATCACCGGCCGCGGCCGTCACCCGCTACCGTCGGGGCGGAACGTAGAGGCGGCCGCACGCCGATGGGGAATTCGGCAGGACGATTTGGTCGTGGTGTACGACGACTGGAATCGTGCCGGTTCTGCGCGAGCGTGGTGGGTGGTGCCCGCGGCCGGGCTCGAGAAGGTGCGCATCCTCGACGGCGGTCTGCCCGCGTGGCGGTCGGCCGGACGAAGCCTTGAGACCGGCGCGATCAATCCGCAGCCCGGCAATGTGACTGTGCCGCAGGATGATCTGTATGCCGGAAGCCGACCGACCTTGACTGCGGAGCAATCGGGCGCGGACACCTTGACGTTGCTCGATGCGCGCGCACCCGAACGCTTCCGCGGCGATGTCGAACCGCTCGACCCCGTCGCGGGCCACATCCCCGGCGCGAAAAACCTCCCCAGCGGCGCCGTCCTGGCGGACGACGGCACGTTTGTCGGCGACCATGCGCTCACCCAATTCCTGTCCGACCACGACATACATCGTCACGGACGCGTCGGCGTCTATTGCGGCTCGGGAGTCACCGCGACTGTCGCCATCGCGGCCCTCGCCGCGGCCGGCCGGGAGGCGGCGCTGTACCCGGGGTCATGGTCGGAGTGGTGTTCGGATCCGACCCGCGCCGTTGCCAGCGGTCCCGAATAGCCGGAATTCAGCCGCCGGCCCAGCTCTCCAGGAACGCCGCCGTTACGCGGGCGGCGTTGTCGGCCGCGATCCGTTTGTAGAAGAAGAACTGGAACGGGAAGCCCGGCAGCCGAAGCGGGTCACCGGCCCCGTCCGAAATGCCGCGGATCGCGAGGAACGGGACCCCATGCGCATAGGCGACCGCCTGCGCGGCCGCCGTCTCGTTGTCCGTCGCATCGAATGCGGGATCTGCCGTCGACGCGATATTGAGGTTGCTTATCAGCCCGTTTTTCAGCCAGGGGCCCGCTGCCTGGAAGAAGTTGCCGGTGTACCGGAGTGAGCGATCCGGCGCGCTGCGCGGCTGGCAACCAAATACGCCGCCGCCGTTCGGGATGCACGGGAACGCCTGGCCGTTGTTGTTGTCGAAGCTGGACCCGTCGCCGCCGACGAACACTTGCGGCTGACGCTTCAGGTCGATCAGCTTGATCCTGCGATTGCCAAGGTAACTAACACTTTCCAGCCCAACACCGAGTCCTTGTGCCGCAGCCAGCATGCCGGGATCGACGGGGTGAAATGTTGCGCCGTTGTCGAGGGTCCATCGGGCCGGTACGGCCACGTCTGCGATCCTGACGCGGCCGCCACCGCCGGCGACACCCGAAAACACCAGTGCGCCGACGGAAATCGATGAGGCGAGGGCGGTCTCAGTCGTTTCGGTCGAGTTCACCAGGCCGATGCCGGTCATCGCCACCATCACCTTCTTGCCACCGATAGAGCCGAGGTAAAAGTGCCGCCCGTCAGCCACCGCCACCGGGTCACGCTCGAGCCTGGTGTGCGACAGGACCGCATCGGCCTCGGCCGGAAACGCGGACAAGATCAGCGTTCGCTGTTCGCCCCGAAGAGGATTGGGCACGATCCCACGCTAGGCTCAGCGGCGTTGGAGCGACAGGCCGCAAAGGAGTCAGGCTCATGGTCGACGTGATCGAAAAGGGTCCCTCCCGCGAATCTCAGAAACCGCCGTTGCTCTTCGTCCACGGTGCCTACCATGGCGCGTGGTGCTGGGACGAGCATTTCCTGGACTTCTTCGCGGCGAAGGGTTATCGATCGCTGGCTGTGACCCTGCGCGGCCATTCAAAGAACCCCGCACCGAAGCCCATGCGGTCTTGTTCGATCGTCGATTGGGTTGACGACGTCGCGTCCGTTGCCGACAGCCTGCCCACGCGACCATTACTTGTCGGCCACTCCGTGGGCGGCTTCGTCGTGCAGAAGTACCTGGAGTCCTACGAGGCCCCGGCCGCCGTGTTGCTCGCCCCCGCACCTGCGAGCGGGATCACCAAATTCTTCCTGCGCAGGTTCAAACTGCACCCCTGGCTCACCGCATCAACCCTGGCCATGGGTAAGACGTTGCGTGCCGTTGGTGGTACACCCGAATTGGCCCGCGAAAGCTTCTTCTCCGACTCGACTCCCGACGCCGACGTGGCGCGCTACGCCGCCCAGCTTGTCGAAGAGTACGTGTCACGGTTCGTGCTCGACATGCTGTTTCTCGACCTGCCCAAACCAAACCTCGTCACCACCCCACTTTTGGTCCTGGGCGCCGAACACGACATTCTTTTCACGCAACGGGAAATCCGTGCGACCGCGGCCGCCTACCACACCGAGGCAGAGATCTTTCCCGAAATGGCTCACAACATGATGCTCGAGCCTGGGTGGGCCGCGGTGGCCGAGCGAATTCGCGCGTGGTTCGAACAGCTTATGCCTTAACACTTTTCAGGCTCGCCTGTTTCGCGCATTGGGTCGCGAACAAAGCGCCGCCGACCGCGGCGGTTCGTAACACGTTCACGCGGTACCAGGTACGCAGGAGAGCGTCCCGCTCGGCCGGTGGTGGCGCTTGGGCGGCGAAGAACAGCTTGAGGTTGACCTTGCGGACGACGTACCCGGCGAGCGCCACTCCGGCCACCCCGCAGCCGGCGGAGACGGTCAGCCAGCGCCGGCTACGAGGGTTTCCCACGCCGTTTATGACCGCGCTGAGGGTGCCGACGAGTGCTACCGGCGGAGCGGGAACGTAATAACGCACCGGGCTTCCCGGTCCCAGGACGGACATGCCGCGCCCATCGGTCCGCTGCGCAGGATCGCAGAGCCGATCGGGGACCTTTACGACGGCCTCGTACATGTTGCCGAAAAACCACTGCGCGTATCCCAGTTGCGCCAAATCCAGGAGTGCGGCCGTGCGGCGGGCGGCATTCATCGATGTCATTCGACCATTTTTGTCTACGCTGACAAGCGACGCACCGCGAAAGGGCTCAAGATGTCGAAGTTGATCCGATTGCTGGCCATCCTCCTGATGGGTTGTGTGGGAACGGCGTGCACGACCGCTGCGCAGGGCGCGCCGACGACACCCACCACCACCACGCAAGCCTGTGTCGGGTTATCCATATGTCCGCCACCGGCGCCCGACGCCGAGGGCAATCCGGGGTGTTACTACTCCGACGGCTGGCAAGGCAATGGCGCGGCCGCCGGCATCCAAGTGTGGTACTTCCATGAGCCACAAAACATGTCGAAGCCCGACAAGGTGACCGCTGTGATTCGCAAGAAGGACGGCACCAACGAGTCCCAGGACGCCAACATCGAAGCGGGCCAACAAGTGCATATGTTCGAATTTCCGACCATCAACCAGTCCGACGTTCAAGAGGTATTGCTCACCACGAGCACTGGCCGCTGCTGGGTGATCGGGCCTGGCACTTAACGTGATCCGGGTCAGGGCAGGCATTTTCAGCCTGACCGCTCCGGCCCCGCCCGACGATGACGGCAGCTACCTGCGTTGGCACCTGCTGGATCACATGCCGGAGCAGTACCAACTGCCGGGCATCGTGCACGGGCTGCGCTGGATCGCCGACGGCGACTATCTCGAGCACCGGGTGGCGGCCCACGGGCCGCTGGGACAGGTCGGCAACGCGGTGCACTACCTGGTCAGTGATCCCGTCGAAGAAACCTTCGACGACTTCGTCGCACTCGGCCGCGCCCTGCGGGAAAACGGCCGCTTTCCCGTCACCCGACCGTCGCTGCAAGTGGCCGGCCTGCGCCTACTGCAGTGGCAGTCCTCCCCGCGCGCGCTCGTCTCCGCCGAGGTGGTGCCGTTCCGGCCACACCGCGGGATCCTGCTGATCGTCGAAGAAGCCACCGGCGGCCGCCCGAACGAATGGCTGCAATGGTTGCACGCCGAACACTATCCGGCGCTGCTCGCCACGCCCGGCACGGTGGGCGCATGGACTTTCGGTTCTAGCACCGGTTGGGTCCACCTGCCCTCGGGATGGCGGACTGACCACCAGTACATCACCGTCGTTTACCTTGACGACGACCCGCTCACCACCACCGACGCCCTCTCCCACCTCATCGAAGAGCGATGGCGGTCAACCGCGGTGCGACCCGTTTTCGCCGGCCCGCTGCGGACCATGGTCAGTTGGGAAGCGTGGCCGTGAGTCGGCGAGTCCTATAGTCTCGTGACGTTCTTGCGGAGGAGGTGAGATGACCATTAGCCCGGCGCGGCGGCGACTCGTTCTCGCTGTCGTATTGGTGGCCAGCCTGTCGGCCTGTTCCAGCAAGGGCGCTCAGCCATCTTCTGCCCCGAGTTCGACCCCGGCCGTCTCGAGCACCACCATCATGATGGACGGCAACAAGCACACGATGATCGTCGGCGTCGACTGCAAGAGCACGGCCGCGCAACCGAGCGCGACGCCGTCCGAGTCGGGGGACCTGACGACCCACATCACCGTTCACGACGACTCGGCATCGATATCGCTGGCCCTGTCGGACGAAAAGCCGCCAAGCGTCGATGGCTTCTCTATTTCGCTCAAGACGGGATCCGGTCAGTATCAGGTGCCCTATCAGGCACCGGAGACGGCAAACCAGGTCCAGGCGACGAAGGACGGCAAGAGTTACACGGTCACCGGGACGGGCCAGGGGTCCTCGCCGAATCAAGGCGACGTCCACCAGGTGACGTTCGGTATTCACGTGACCTGCCCTTGAGCAGCGTGTCACTCAAGTGACCCGAGGCTGAGGGGCGGATCTTTGCCCGCCTCACAGCGACTGTGAAGAAATTCGGGCGCTCCGGCGGGGCCTTCGCCCTGAGAGTCACACCACGCCCGCGAACATATCCCTCCGCTCCTGTAGGAACTGCGCCAGAGACTGCGGTGGCCGGCCGGTGAACTCTTCGAACGCGCCGGTGGTCTGAAAGAACGCCTGGTATTCCGGTGGAAGATTCCGCAAGTAGCGCCACAAATGGGTGAGGTGTTCCACGACAACATCGTTGACCCCGAGGGCCGAAGTCTCACTGGCCCAACGCTCTTCGCCAATCTCGACATAATCCACCGACCGGCCCAGGATCTGGCCGAACGTGTCGGCGATCTCCTTGTTGGTGAACCCACCGGCCATCAGTCGAACCACCGTGCCATTCGGCAGCACCGGGCCCGTCAGCACCGCGGCGGCCACGCGGGCGACATCTCCGGCGGCCACCATCGGAATCGTCGTGGATTCCGGTCCCCAGGGCAAGGCGATCACGCCCTCCCGGGAAAGGCTGATAAGCGCCCAAGTGAACAGATTCTCGTAGAAGACCGTGGCGTCCAGATGCACGGCACCGACGTCGGCCCAGTCGAAGATCTGCTCCACCAGCCAATGCCGCACTTGATGCGGGGTGGGCTGGTCGCCACCGTCCTGCAGCCACTGCGACAGATTCACGACCTGCTCGACGCCGGCCGAGCGTGCGGCGGCGGCGAACGTCGCCGCGGCGTCGAGCAGGCCCTCCTGCACGGGATAGGTGAAGTAGGCGCGGCGGACGCCGTCGACGGCGGCAACGACCGACCGGAAGTCGTGCAGGTCGCCTTCGACGATTTCGGCGCCAAGCGCCCGCACCCGATCGCACCGTTCATCGAGTCGGTGGACGAAAGCTCGTACGGGGTGGCCTTCTTCCCGCAGTAACCGCGTGACATGGAATCCGGTCGAGCCCTGGATGCCGCCCGCAGCGCCGGTGACAAGGATGGGCGCGATGCTCATGACGTTGTCCTTCCATTCGGCAATCCGAATCGCTAGACAAACAAGTAAACCATACGAACAGAAATTACGTCTATATGCTACGGTCGGCGCGTGACTGGGCGGCGCAGCTACAGCCAGGACTGTCCGATCGCCAACGGGCTGGATGTGCTCGGCGAGCGATGGACGCTGCTGATCCTGCGCGAGCTCGTCGGAGGCCCTCGCCGCTACAGCGACCTGCGCGCACAATTGCCGGGCATTGCGACAAATCTTCTGGCTCAACGCCTTGAGGAACTCCAACAGGCCGGCGTCGTCGAACGCACCGACCTGCCCCCGCCGGTCGCGCGCACCGTCTACACCCTCAGCGACGACGGGTGGCGTCTCGTACTTCCCATCCTCGGTGCGGTCGCGCAGTTCGGCCTGGAGACGATGCCACCCAGCATCGAGGCGGCCAGGTCGCCACTCAACGGCTTCCTCGTCGGTGTGCTGCTTGGTTTCGATCCCGTCGGCGCCGTCGGAGTCGAGGCAACGTATCGCGTGCAGATCGACGGCCGCAGTTTCGATTTCGCCGTCACCGCAGGACGACTCGCCGGGGCACAGCGCGAACCCGACGTGATCTTGAGCGCGTCAGCGTCCGACCTGGTGACCGCTCGCCTGGGCGCAACCGGTACGCAGCGACTGACGGCCTTACGCCGGTTGCGCTTTCAGGGCAGTCACGACGACATCGACACCATGCGGACGGCCTTGCGCCTGACGAACGAGACCGCCGGCGCCTCGACGAGCCCGGCGTGAGATGCTGGCAATTTGGACATCTTCGCGGAGTGGCAAAACGGCGGGACGGAACTTCGCTGGCGGTCGACGACCGCCGCCAACGACTCGCGGGAAGTGGCGGTGTTCAGCCGCCGCTGCGGCACACCAGGGGCACCCGCACTGGTGCTCGTCCACGGCTTCCCGACGTCGAGCATCGACTATTTCGCCTTGGCCGGTGAACTGAGCTCCGAGTTCGACATCTTCCTGCTGGACTTTCCGGGCTATGGATTGTCCGACAAACCACCCGCGCCGCACGTCTATTCGCTGTACGACGACGCACGTCTGCTCGTCTACGCGATCACTCAGGTGTGGAAGCTGACCGAATACCGCATGCTCACCCATGACCGCGGCAGCAGCGTCGGCATGATCGCGCTGGAGATGTTGGCGGCCCAAGACCCGCCGGCCGTACCCGTCGACCTCATCCTGACGAACGCCAACATCTATCTCCCGCTCTCGAACCTCACGGTATTCCAGACCGCGCTGCTCGACCCCGCAACGGCGCGGGGCACCGCGGCGGCCACGACGCCGGAGATGCTGGCGGCCGGCATGGGCGCCAGCACGTTCATGCCACGGCGGACGCTGGAGGACCCGGAGATCGCCGCGCTGGCGAAGTGCTTCGCCCACAACGACGGAGTCGGCGTGCTGCCCGACACCATTCAATACCTCCACGAGCGCGCCGCGGATGAAACCAGTTGGCTTGAAACGCTTTCCAAGAGCAACGTCAACACCACGGTGGTGTGGGGCATCCACGACAACGTCTCGCCGCTGCGCGTCCCCAACCACGTGTGGCAGACGTATCTGCGGAACAAGCCCGGCCGGAACCGCTACTGGGTGGTGCCCAGCGCCGACCACTATCTGCAGTGCGACGCCCCCGCGCAGTTGGCCCAGATCGTTCGCCTCACGGCCGGGGGTGAGGACATCACGCTTCAGACGCTCGGGAACCAACCCGACGGCGCGGTCCTGGTGGACCGAAGCGCGTCATAGGGGTGCCGCGGTGGGCGCTGTCATCATGCTCGGCACGCTGTTCGGCCTGATCGTCCTCATATTCGCTCTGGTGCTTCGCTTCGACCCCGAAGCGCGAAGTGCCCCGAGCCACGAGGGCGACCGATGAGCGAGATGACACCCGTGATGCAGGCCGCCAGTGACTTCGCGCTCGTAGGGGGCATCGCGTTCACCGCCATTGGCGTGTATCTGAGCGTTCGTCAGCGCAGGATTCACCCGCTCCTGTTGCTCTGCATCTCGGCGATCTCGTTCTCGTGGATCGAGGCGCCCTACGACTGGGCGATGTACGCGCAGTTCCCGCCAGCGATTCCCCGCATGCCATCGTGGTGGCCGCTGAACATGACGTGGGGTGGGCTGCCCTTGTTCGTTCCCGTCGGCTACATCTCCTACTTCGTGCTGCCCGCCGTGACGGGTGCGGCGCTCGGACGATGGATGAGCGCCAAGTTCGGTTGGCGCAGGCCCACAACATTGTTGGCTGTCGGCCTAGTCGTCGGCTTTTGCTGGGCGCTTCTCTTCAACGGGTTCCTGGGAGCCAAACTCGGCGTCTTCTATTACGGCCGCGTGATTCCCGGGCTTGCGACACGCGAGGGGACCACACATCAGTACCCGCTCTACGACGCTCTCGCGATGGGCATCCAGATGATGGTCTTCACCTATCTCTTGGGCCGCACCGACTCCGAAGGACGAAATGTCATCGAGATGTGGGCCGACAAGAGGTCGAAGAGCCGCCTTGGCTCGTCGGTCCTGTCCATCGTCGCGGTCGTCGTCATCGGAAATGTGCTCTACGGAGCGGTTTTCGCGCCCCATCTGGCTACGAAGCTGGGGGGCTGGGTGACCGCGGGGCCGACGGGCCAGTTGTTCCCGGGCGTACCAAACCAACCCAAGTAGGCGGCGCCCTTAGCTGGTGAAGACCGGCAGCTTCGACCAGCCCCGAACACTGGACGTGTGCGCCTTGGTCGCGTTGGCGTAGTCGACTTCCCAGTCCGGCCAGCGCTTGATGACTTCCTCGAGCGCAACCCGCGCCTGCATGCGCGCCAGCGCCGATCCCAGACAGAAGTGCAGCCCGTGGCCGAAACTGAGATGAGTGTCGCCGCGATGGATGTCGAACTTCTCACCGTCGGGATACCTGCGCTCGTCCCGGTTGGCTGATCCGTTGAGCAGCAACATGATCGATCCCTCGGGGATCGTCGTCCCACGGCACTCGACGTCACGGGCGACGTAACGCGCCTGCACCGGCGAGGGCGCCTCGTAGCGCAGCACCTCCTCGATCGCGATGGGAATCAGAGACGGATTCTCCACGATCTGCCGACGCTGATCGGGGTGCTCGGCCAGCAGTTGGCCCATGAAGCCGATCAGCCGTGTCGTCGTCTCGTTGCCCGCACCGGCGATCATGCTGGTGTAGAGCAGCACCTCCGACCGGGTCAGCCGTCGGGTCCCGCCGTCGTCCTCAATCTCGGCGTTGAGCAACTGCGTCATCAGGTCATCGGACGGATGGTCCACTCGCCAATCGACGTAGTTCGAAAACATCTCGTGGCTGTGCTCTAAAAAGTCTCTCGGGACCGCGCGAAACGTTCCCTCTTTCAAGTTGAGTTGGCTGCCGCCCTTGTCGCGGATCGCCTGCTGATCGCCTTCGGGGATGCCAAGAAGGTAGCCGATCGTGCGCATCGGGACCATCGCGCCGAGGTTCTCGACGAAGTCGAACTTGCCCGAGCCCACCAGCGGGTCAAGCGCACGCACACAGAACGCCCGCGTCAGCGGCTCGATCGCCTCCATTCGCCGCGGCGTGAAAACCTTTGAGAGCAAACGGCGATGAAGGTCATGGATGGGCGGGTCCTCAAAGAGGATGACGCCGGGCGGCATGTTGATACCGCTCATGATGATGTCCATGGTGGTTCCGCGGCCCGACTGGAAAACATCAAAATTCATCAGCTCGTGGGAGACGTCCTCGTAGCGGCTCAGGGCGTAGAAGTTGTACTTGTCGTTGTAGTACAGCGGGGCTTCGTCGCGAAGCCTCTTCCAGATCGGGTACGGATCGTCGTCGATGGCGAAATCGAACGGGTCGTAGTAAACCTCGGCGGTGCTTGCTCCGGTCATGGTCACGTCTTCCTGTTCGACAGCAACTCATCGAGCTCGGGGTCCGCGGAATCCGCCGGTCCCGACCGGGCGGCCTCAGGCATTACGACCTCGCTCACACGCTTGAGGTAGGGCCATGCGATTTCCGGCGGCAGCCCACCGCACAGCGGAGAGAGACGGAGCATCTTGCCGACGCGGACCCGCGAGATCGCTTCGGAAATCGGGATAATCACGTGCGACTTTGACGTTTCGCGCAGCTCGGCGACAGTGGTCACGTCTGACATGCCCGCTGACGTCTCGTTGCCGGGATTCCACTCGGCGTAGCCGCGCGCGTCGTGAAGCATATATTCGCCGAGTTCGGACCACGCCCAGTCCAGGTCGTCGGCGACGAAGGTGACCGAGGGGGTGTCGCGGTCGGGAAAGAATGCCGCACCCGGCGTGTGCCCGTGTTTGCGGCAGGAAGCCTCGTAGGCTTCCCGCATACCGGCGACATTGCCGTTGGCCAACATGCCCAGGCCGTACCTCCCTGCCCTTCGGGCCGCCGCCAAGCTTCCACCGCCCCACATCAACCTCGGCCCACCGGAGGTCTGCGGGCGCGGTGTCACCGTGATCCGTCGTCCGTCGTGGACGACCGTTTCGCCGGCGAGCAGCCGTCGCAGCAGGCTGAGCTTCTCGTCAGCGAGACGGCCACGGTCACCCAGGTCCAAGCCGAAGATCTCGTACTCCTCGGGCCGATAGCCCAGGGCCAGGATGTAGGACGCCCGACCGCCGGCGAGGAGATCGAGGATCGCCATGTCCTCGGCGAGGCGTATCGGGTCATAGAACGGAAGAATCAGGGTCAAGCTCAGGGCCAGGCGCTGCGTGCGTGCGGCAACCGCCGACGCCAACAAAAACGGGGACGGCAGGTAACCGTCCTCGGACCCGTGGTGCTCAGTCAGCACCGCGGCGAGTCCGCCATGCTCCTCGGCCCATGCGCACATCTCGGGCACGGCGCCGTACAGCGCGGCCCGGGGCGCACCCCAGGAAGGGGCACGCATATCAAAGCGCAGAGTGAACACACCCAACTCCTAGGCAACCTAATATTTGTCTCACGTACGCTACGTCCGGTCCAAGATTCGCGTCAACGTTTAGTCAAAGACGTGCCGCGGCAAAGTCATCGGTATGTCCAGCGAGCTCAGCAGGCCCGGCCGCGCGCCGACCACGTACGGAATCGCGTTGACCACCCGCATTGCCGTGGAGGCCATGGCGGCCCGCCCGGCACCGTGGCCCTCGGCCTCCCCGAGCGTCAGCACGCAGTGGATGTCGGGATCGCCGTCGATGTCGACCCGATAGGTCGCGTCGCAGTCCGAAGTGGGCCAGTCGGGTGCGACGTCGCGGGCCATCCGAATGACGTGCTCGATCACGATCGCCTCGCGGCCGTTGGCCACCCCGGCAGCGCGGGTGCGCACCGCGCCGCAGGTGCCCGCCTTGATGGTGCCGAACGCCACATCGATGTCCCGATCGGCCAGCTGCCGGTCGAGGGAACCGTTCACGCGCTCAACCTCGACGCCGAGACCGCTCGCGATGAGGTGTATCGGCGCCTTCCAAGCCATTTCGATGAAGCCGGGCTGCGAGAGCATGGGCTCGAAATCCATTGGGCGGCCGAAGCCCATCCCGTCCATCATCACGTCGGCCACGGGATAGTGGTCGTTGAGCGCGATCTCACTGGCGGTGATGCAGCGGATGTTCTTCGACTGCGTCGTCATGAGTAGCGCCGGTTGATCGGAGGCGAAGCCGGGAAAGATCCCCGAGGCGTAGAACGACGCGCCACCCGACTTGGCGGCGACCTCGAGCTGCTCGCGCCAGTCCGGGGCGAAATACGACGGCGGATACACCAGACTCGTCGACGACGTCGACACGACGTTGATGCCCGCCTGCAAGAGCCGCAGGTAGTCGGGCACGGCGGCGCCATCACGTTCGGGACCGCTCGCGGCATACACCACGCAGTCGGGCGCCAGGGCGATCAGCGCATCGGCATCATGAGTGGCTGCCACGCCCAGCGGTTCGATGCCGGCCAACTCGCCGGCGTCCTTGCCGACCTTCTCGGGCGAATGAACCCATACGCCAACGAGTTCCAGATCCGGTCGGCGGCTGATGGCGTCGATCGCGACCGCCCCGACTCCCCCGGTCGACCAAACGACAACACGCACACGCACTCTCCTTACTTATCGTGGGCACGGGCGGCGGCGGCCGCGGCGCGTTCGAGGTATGGCCACGCCACATCGGGCGGCACGCCGCCACACAGCGGGTGCAGCGGGAGGAGGCGCCCACCGCGCACGTAGTCGGTCGCCTCGTCGAGGGTGAAAATGCGGTACGGCCCACGCTCTTCGCGGAGCGCGGTCACGCTTTCGGCACGCGTAATACTGGCCACCGAGTCGTCGTGCGGCCGGTACGACGCCGCCATCACCGCGTCGTGCAACAGATACGGCCCCAGCGCATCCCAGGCCTCGTCAACAGCCCGCTCGTTTTCAGCAACGAAAACCGCTGTGGGAGTGCCCCGAACGGGGAACTGGATCACCCCGGGCTCGTGTCCGTGGGCGCGACACTGTTCTTCGTAGAACTCCTTCAGACCCGGCGAGTCGGTCTGCGAGACGAACCCGAGGCCAAGAACGCCGGCACGTCGTGCGGCGGCCTTGGAACCGCCGGCTATCAGCATCATCGGTCCACCGGCAGATCCGCACGGCGGCGTCACGCGGACCGTGCGCCCCCGGTATTCAACCGGCTCGCCGCGCACCAGCGGGCCCAGCGCGGCCAGGATCTCGTCCGCCACCCGGCCCCGCGTGGACATGTCGATTCCGAACTGCTCGTACTCCGAACTTCGGTGGCCGACGCCGAACGCGTAGGAGACCCGTCCCCTGCTGATCAGGTCCAGGACACTCACCTCTTCGGCGAGGCGAACGGGATCCCACAGCGGAATTGCGACCGCGGCCAGCAGGATCGCCAGACTGCGCGTCCTGGCGGCGATCGCCGAGGCCAACATCAACGGCGCGGGCAGATGACCGTCATCCGTGCCGTGATGCTCGGAAAGGACAGCAAGCAACGCACCTCGCGTCTCCGCCCAGGCGCACATGTCGATCGCCGCGGCGTAGAGATCCGCAGCCGGCCCGGCCCAACTGGGCGCCCGCATGTCGAACCGGAGCGTGAACATCAGCGTGGCTGCCCAGCGCCGGCCGTGACAACACAATCGGCGTGTGTTGGTTCGGCATCAACGCAGCCCCGAGTTGTCTCTCGGAGGCGGGCAGAAAGCCCAATCCCCAAGACGAGGCGATCGCCAGATCCCGTCATATCCAAGCACGATAACCTAATATTTGTTCTACCACCGCAACAACCTTGACCCCCTCGGTTCGCGGCTGTAGCTTGCGGATCAAATACTGGGTATGGCCGGTACGCGGGAGGACGAACATGGCAGACCGTGCCCACCGCGTGGTGGTGTGGGCGACGGGTGGCATCGGATCGATCGCCATCCGCACCATCCAGCGGCGGCCCAATCTGGATCTGGTTGGCGTGTGGGTGCATTCGCAAGACAAGGTCGGCAGGGACGCCGGCGAACTCGCCAATGGCGAGCCGATCGGCCTGGCAGCCACCAATGACGCGGACGCGTTGATCGCCCTGAAGCCCGACTGCATCATCTACGCGGCCAGCGGCCCGGAACGCGATGCGCTGGCCATCCCCGATTACGTCAAGCTGCTCGACGCCGGGATCAACGTCGTCACGACCAGCACCACGCGGTTGGTCAACCCGCACGCCTACGAACCCGCGGAGTGGCGCGATCAGTTGGTCGCCGCGGCCAAGCGGGGCCAGGCGTCGCTGTACGCGTCGGGGATCGAGCCCGGCTTCGCCGCCGACTACCTCCCACTGGTGCTGTCCACCCAGTCGTCATCCATCGAGAAGATTCACGCCTTCGAGATCGCCCTGTACGACGACTACGGGGTTCGCGACATCATGATCGACGCATTGGGCTTCAGCCGACCGCTCGACTACCAGCCCTGGATCGGCTTTCCCGGCGCGATCGCCGGCGAATGGCAGGGGCAGATCCGCTTGATCGCCGACGCGCTCGGCGTCGAAGTCCAGGAAGTCCGTGAGACTTTCGACCGGGCGGTCACCAACCGGACGCTGGAGGTCGCGATCGGCACCGTCGAGGCAGGGACGTGCGGCGCGCTGCGGATGCGGGCGATCGGGGTGGTCGACGGGCGGGAAGCCATCGTCATCGAGCACGTCACCCGCCTCGCGCACGACGTCGCGCCCGACTGGCCGACCGGGATCGGCGATCTGTCCTATCGCGTCATGATCACCGGTGACCCCGACATCGACTGCACGATGGCGGCGACGTTGAAAGATCCCCGCAAGGCCGGGGTCGCGGGCATGACCTCCGGCGCGGGCGCGATGGTGGCCACCGCCATGCGCGTCGTCAACGCCGTGCCCTATGTCATAGCCGCAGAACCCGGACTGCTCAGCTCGGTCGACCTGCCCCTCACGGTTCCAAAGCACGCGTTTGCTTAATCCCCTCGAGGAACTCACGCTGGAGCAACTGCGCCTCCGCAGCAGCATGAAGTGGCGTGCGCACCCGGACGACGTGTTGCCGCTCTGGGTCGCCGAGATGGACGTCAAGCTCGCGCCGACGGTGGCCGACGCCCTGCGCCGGGCCATCGACAACGGTGACACCGGATATCCTTGCGGCACTGAGCTTGCCGAGGCCGTTAGCGAATTCGCTTCTCGGCGTTGGCAATGGCACGACCTTGAGGTCAGCCGCACCGCAATCGTTCCCGACGTCATGCTCGGTATCGTCGAGATGCTACGGCTGGTCACCAACCGGGGTGACGCCGTCATCGTCAACCCGCCCGTGTACGCGCCGTTCTACGCATTCGTGTCGCACGACGGCCGCCGGGTGATCGAGGCGCCGCTTGACGTCGATGGCCGAATTGACTTGGGCGCCTTGGAGGAAGCGTTCGCCCGTGCCACCGCTCCGGGTGGGCGAGTCGGGTACCTGTTGTGCAATCCGCACAACCCGACCGGGACGGTGCACACCGCCGACGAACTCCGCGGCGTCGCCGAGCTTGCCCGCCGGTTCGGCGTTCGGGTGGTGTCCGACGAGATTCACGCGCCCGTCATCTTGTCCGGGTCGCGATTCATCCCCTACCTGACCGTCCCCGGCGCGGAGAACGCCCTGGCCCTGACGTCCGCGTCGAAGGCGTGGAGCCTGTCCGGGCTGAAGGCCGCCCTGGCCATCGCCGGTCCCGAGGCGGCTGCGGACCTTCGCCGGATGCCGGAAGAGGTCAGCCACGGCCCCAGCCACCTGGGCGTCATCGCGCACGCCGAAGCGTTCCGGACCGGTGGCGACTGGCTCGACACGCTGCTGGACGGCCTGGAGGCGAACCGGGCGCTGCTCGGCGATCTGATTGCCGAGCACCTTCCCGGAGTGAAATATCAACGCCCCCAAGGCACTTACCTCGCGTGGCTCGATTGTCGAGAGCTCGGTTTTGACGAAGAAGTCGTCGATGGGCTCGCGGAGGTGGCCGACCTGTCCGGGCCGGCTCGCTGGTTTCTCGACCACGCCCGCGTCGCACTCAGCTCCGGGCACGTCTTCGGAACCGGCGGAGCCGGGCACGTGCGGTTGAACTTCGCCACCTCGCAAGCCATTCTCGTCGAGGCCGTATCGCGAATGGGCCGGGCCCTTGAAAGGGCTCCGTAGCCCCCGTAAACCGTTGCTTGAGCGAGCGATGCAGTTAAATTCATTTGCGCTGGCGCCCGTGATAGCGCAAATGGAAAGCGCCTCATAGCCGACTGACGGTACTCATGTGGCTGATGTGATTTCGTCGCTGCCGCGGTCCAGGTTGCGGAATCCCTCGGCGGGTTTCTTGAAGCCCAGTTTGAACGGCAGCGAGCTCAGTCCGAATTTCGCCGACGCCGCCAGCCGGCCGAAGCGGCCGCGCTTGGGCAGCGCGGGTGGCACGTCCGACGTGGCGAGGTCGATGTAGTGCGTCGAGGTTTCCCCGATTCCCTCGAAGTTGTGGATCAGCGGCTTGCAGAGCTCACGCATCGGCTCGTCGAGGCAGGCTTCGACCGGATCGGTCATCAGCACGTACTCAACAACTGGTACCGAGTTTTTCAGCATTCGATGCACCAGGATGACGTCGACCCCGGCCAGTTCGGCGTGGCGCTTCACCTTTTGCTCTGCCACCTCGCCCTGGTGGACCACGAACTTGAGCGACAGCTGGTCGAGCTGCTCACAGCTCGCGCATTCGCAGAAGATGTCCCTTTTGAACCGCTCGCGCCGCGCGAAGAACGCCTGGCGCATCAGTGACAGCCGGTCGCACACCAGCACTTTGGCGTTGCCTTCCGGCTCCCAGAAGAACGCGGCGTCGCCCTCCAGCTTCGCCAGCTTCAAACCTTTGCCGGCGTCGATGACCGCCTCCAGCAATCCGGCCACCGTCTGCTGCGCGTGGGCCAGGTGCCTGCGGTTCCAATGCATGTAATCCGTGTATCCGCCGATGTCGGCAATGAGCAGAACCGCGCGCCGG
>Ga0182036_10000589_pt1 | contig 16497 bp, 18 predicted proteins | sample sta12Cox44000080_FD_125966 | JGI IMG/M metagenome (GOLD analysis project Ga0182036, IMG submission 125966) | Lab enrichment of tropical soil microbial communities from Luquillo Experimental Forest, Puerto Rico - statoxic.12C.oxic.44.000.080 | ecosystem: Environmental > Terrestrial > Soil >...
CTGATCAATACCGAGGAACACGCGTGCGATTCCGGGCTTCCGCAAAGAGCGAGACAGTGTCGCAGTGGGCTGGGCTGTGGATGCGTATCGACAAAGGAAGTGAGGTAGTTGGGTTCGACAACATGCAATCAAGGCCGCTGAAGGGCACAGCGGACTGGCAGAGTTTTGATGTAGTGCTCGACGTGCCGAAGGACGCAACCAGCATTTCGTTTGGAGTGCTACTTACGGGCTCGGGTTCGGTTTGGGTCAGCAACGCCAGTTTCGAAACGGTCGGCGATGACGTGGCGCTAACCGACAAACCGCTGGACGACAATCGTCCGAAAGCACCGGTCAATCTGGATTTTCGCGAATAAGAACGGGCACGGACTAACTCGTTAGCCTTTCCGGGAGTTGTGCACTTATCATTGACTGGTCTATTTCTGCCACGCCAACTTTGCTGAGGGCGGCATGGGCATGGCGTACAAGGACACACGGCTCGACCGCTTCGTCGCACTCAAGTTCCTGCCGGAAGAGGTAACCCAAGATCAGGATGCTTTGGAGAGATTCCATGAAGGATTGGACGATGAGGTTTTTCCCCTTGGTGTTTCTTGCGCAAGTGGTTTTTTCCGCCGCAATGACGGTTGCACAAGCGCAGTCGGAAAAGAGCCCTTATTCAGAAATGGCTCCTTTGGATAGGTACTTGATAGCGGGCAAGGATGCCGAAATCGCGCTGGCTCGAAGTGCGGCTCCCACGTCTATCTCCAGCGAAGCTGAAGTGATGGTGCTTGAAAGAGACGGGTACACAAGTGTAGCGAAGGGCACGAACGGCTTTCTCTGCATAGTAGAAAGGTCCTGGGGAGCTGCCACCGACGATCCGGACTTCTGGAATCCCAAGGTGCGCTCTCCGGTTTGCTTTAACCCAGCTGCGGCAAGAAGCTTTGCGCCAGTCTACCTGATGAAATCAAAACTCATTTTGGAAGGAAAGTCGAAGACAGAGCTTGTTCATGCTATCGATTCGGCATTCGAGAGCCGCCAGTTGCCGACACCGGAGCTTGGGGCAATGTGCTACATGATGTCGAAGCAACAGTACCTAAGCGATAGCGGTAAAAGCTGGCACCCGCATGTGATGTTCTTTGTTTCGGGAGACGCAGCGAAAAGCTGGGGGGCCAATTTGCAGGGCTCGCCGATAATTGCAGCGAATGACCCTGAAGAAAGAGCAACCATCTTCATGGTCTGGGTTGGCACTTGGTCTGACGGCACGCCAGCTCCGCCGATTGCGCACTGACCAGAACCCGATCGTTGGGGAGTTACGGAAGCTACCTCCGTGTCAACTGCCTTGGTGTGCGCATAATCGTCAATGCACTCACCGAAACCGGATAGTGAAAGGAAAGTTGGCTTGCGCGAATCTATCGCCGAAACTCCTGGGTTGCGGGCAAAGCGGAAACAACGCCAGTTGGCGTCAAAGGGTTGCTGCACGATTCGGAGCACCGAACCGGTGTACAAAACCACGCACGTCGGCGCCGGGAGGGGTTTGCTGGCTCAGATACCAGAGAGCAAGCCCTGCGACGTACCTCGGACTGTTCGTTCGCAGGAGTGTTGAGTTGGTCGAAGAAGAGAATAATGGGAACTGCTCCCACCGCTCGCGAGAGAGCAGTCTGCACCTTCGCGGGATCGGGAGCCATTGTCGGGAGTCCTGGGTTGGCCATACTCTCGAAGCTGCGAATCTCAACCTCATGCCCATTCTCAAGAACACGGAAATCATTCTTCGTCAGCCCGTGCACGCGGTTTTTGTACCGGTCTTTCACTACCACCGGCACGCTTACTAGTTCTGTACTGGCGTGAAATGTCGAAGTATTTGGCTGTGGAGGCGTTTTTCCAGCGGACAGCATGCACGACAAGATGATGAAGAGAATCGCGAACAAAATAGAGGGAAAGTGCCCACATTTCTGGATCGATTCAGGCTGGCCACATCGCGGAGTCAGCAAGGCGCCAAGGTTTTCATCGGGAGTACCAAGCACTGCGAACTTTGCTCGAAGCCTCACAGCGATACCAAAGGCGGGCTGCACAGACGTACCAACCCTTGCCGCACTATCAAGTTGCGTGAACGGGAAATCGGAAGCTGTGCGATTGTTGACGTAAAATCCCTTTACACAAGCGACCGGGACGGAGCAGCATTCTGAGTTCCCATGGAAATGAAAGCGCTTTTCTACCACCGATTGATTCCAAATGGGTTAATGCGCGACTTTCGACGGAGTAAACGGGCTGATTACAACAGTTACACGGGTGCCTCATATCGAAGACAATTTCCTTTGAAATCTTGCCGTCGCGCATCTCAAAGATGTGAACCAGACGCATTTCAATCCTCTGCCCGGTGGAAAAATGAGGCCAGCAGCCATCACGCACCACCTCGAATGGCGGCCCAGAAATGACGGAAGAACAGGTCAAAGAACCAGACGAGCGGTCAGCTTTTTCGGACTCAGTCTTCGCGTCGTGCTGTAAGCACCGGCCTCGGACTCTACGGTTCTGTGCGAAACAAGCGTCTCAGATACGGAGGCCAAATGAAAGCAATGGCTTTGAAAAGAATCACTAGAGTGTTCTGCTTCACTTGGGATGCTGAGTCGTTGGCTCTGAAAAGCCGATGGTCGTTGCACCGTGCAGTTGCCACCTTGACCGTTGGTCTGCTAACAGCGTGCCCAATTGCAGCCGAATCGACGATCCAAGTGAATCCATCGGCTTCTGCGGCCAAACTCAATCACACTCCGGCACAGGCGCCTACAGCAGAGACCCGCGATCGAAGTGTGGAGACATTGGTGCTCGTTCGCCACGCCGAGAAACCAGCGGAGGGTCTGGGTCTTCTGACCTGCAAGGGCCTCAACCGCGCCCTCCTGCTACCGGACTTTTTCGCCTCCAACTTCCAGCGTCCGGACTACATTTTCGCTCCCAACCCAGCCGTGAAGGTGACTGAGATCCATGGAAATGGACAGCGGTACGATTACGTTAGACCTCTTCTGACGATTGGCCCAACCGCCGTCCGATTTGGGGTGCCTATCAGTACCCAGTTGCCGTTCAACGACCCGGGCCTGCTTGCCGATACCTTGCTCGATCCGCAATACCACAACGACACCATCTATGTCGCATGGGAACACACTAACCTGGTGGCATTCGCGGAGATCGTGCTGACGCGCTTTCACGACCCGACCCCGGTCCCACTGTGGCCTAATAGCGATTACGACACCTTCTACGTCTTAAGGATCGATTGGGGCAAGGTTCCCTCACTGAAGTTTGAAGTGCGATCGCAAAATATCGGACCGATCAGTGAAAATTGCCCGAAGGCGTCGAAGCCATAATGGGGATGCAACCAGCTTCAAGGAGCTTCGTGAGCTGTCGACTAACTGAACTCGGGTCGCTCGTTCGACTGTGATTACTCACTTGTGTCGGGGAGCCCTCGGTCACAGAGGCGAGGGCGATCAGGGGTGTACCCCCCGGAGGGGGTGGGGCGTTTCGCTATTAAGCAACTGTGCCCAATTTTGTCCCCACCTCCGGAGATCAAAGTTTTTTGGGCTCATGGTCTGCAGATGTGGAAATCGCGAATGCGATTTCCAAGCCTGGCGTCATCTGCAGGCCATTTAGTTTCAGGCGGCCGTCGGTCGAGTGATTCTAAGCTCTCGGTCATGAGTCATAGGCTCCACAGCGACCTCCCTGACCTCCGAAAGCCTGGCTAGGGCAAAGGCTTGTCAGGACGAAGATGTGGTCAGTCGTGTTCTGGCAGGTGAATCGGCGCTTTTTGAGATTCTGATGCGCCGCCACAATCAGCGGATCTATCGCATCGTGCGCGGCATTCTCGATAACGATGGGGAGGCCGAAGATGTGATGCAGGACGCTTACGTTCGAGCCTACCAACACCTTGGGCAATTCGAAGGCCGCTCGACATTTGTCACGTGGCTGACGAGAATTGCCATGCACGAGGCATCCGCACGTATGGACCGCCTGAAACGCCAAACTAGCCTCGACTCCGAACCAGTATTCACTGAGATAAAGACGACGGCTTCGACTGACAATCCCGAACAAGCGGTGGCGAATCGGGAATTACATGACACGCTTCAGTCCGCCATACTGTCTCTTCCGCCCAAGTACCGTATCGTTCTTATGCTTCGCGATGTGGAGGAGTTAACGACGTCTGAAGCTGCCGACGTCCTCGAGATCTCGCCGGAAGCCGTGAAAGTGCAGTTACACCGCGCAAGGGCCATGGTGAGGCGCGCACTTTTTAAGCAGACGGGATCGTGCGCTCGTGAGTTATTTACATTTCCTGCAACACGTTGCGACCGCGTCGTGGCCGCGGTGTTAGCGCGGATCTGAGCCAGTCGCATCGAAGGTAGGCCTTTGCAAGAAGCCCGCGCGGGGTTCGAGCGCGCGGCATCGCTAAACGCGCAACGCACGAGAGCGGGAGCTCCTCCGCCAGCGCGCCCGAGCTTGCGTGGCCGACTCAACGCCTCGCTATCCGCGATAACGAAGTAGTGCGTTTTGAGCCTTGCGCGCTCTTCGCCTGCGAAACGCATCTTTCTCTCAACGTTTACTGTGGCCGGTACTCGGCCTCCGGACCCAACCTCGACTGGTAGAACGCACTGGCCGATTACGATGCGCGGATTGCCGTATCGTTCGGCATCATTCCGCTGGCGTTGGGATTGGCGCAAGTAAGATCACGTACTTCGAGTCTGACCAACCTGCCGGCTTCCGGGTGTCTCCGAATGGGAAGAATATCCTTTTGGTTCGCCGGCACGATGATTGCGATGTTGTTTTATTTCACGACGCAGCGCAGGCAGAGAAGCCAAGTAGCAAGGCTTTCTGACCTCAAGGGAATGCCCAAAAGCGATGCTCCAGGGCCGAACGATGCCTTAGCACATTGCGACCTCCAGCCAGGAGTCCGACGCGCCCGAACCGAACCGTGTGGTTCTGTTGCACGTTGGCTGAATTGGCTACGAGTGCTTCGGCGAAGCCCGGTTGAGAAGCTGCACTAGCGGCTGACCGGAAGCGGGCGTCTTCGCCGCATGGCTCAGGATGATTTGCTTTGCGTTCAGTTCCTTGCCGTACAAGTTCTGGTTGGCATGGTTATCGGAGCGCAGCGTGGAACCGCTCAAAGATACTCCAGCGAATATCCCACGATTGAGCGACCAGGAAAGGATCTCAGCTTTCATGACGATGTCGGTCTCCGCTGTGGTAGTGCGACCTACCGGCCCGGCCGCAACTGAAGCGTCGCCTCCCAGCTTCACTTTGCTCGACATAACCGAAGTGGCACCCTTCTCGTTCATGACAAGTAGGACAAAGTCTGTGGCTTGCCCGTCGATCTGAAAGCCGAAGCTGCCGCCCTCGATCGCGTACATCGCCGGCGCAGACCACGACCCCCGAAAGTTTGATCCTGAGCGACACGTCATGACCCCGCGACCGTAGCTGGCACCCACAATGAATGCGGCCTTCTTCTCTGAGGGAACCACAATGATGCAGTTTGCTTTGTTCAACAGGTCGAGGGGAATCCCTTCGTCCGGCATCCCCAAGACCTCACTAAGCACAGAGTAAGCATCCTCGAGCCGATACTCTTCCTTGTCCTGTGCTGTGGACGCGAACACCGAAAAAAGACAAACCGTGAAGACAACCCATTTGCTCATGGTGTTTTTCATCGAAGCTGCAAGAACCGTTCAGAGATATCTGGTGCCGGGCACTCGAATATGGAACTCCTTAAAAGGCAGCTAGGTCTTTCAGCATCTTGAGAGGTGTTCCAAAGATCAGTTGGCAATCTTCAGGAGCGATAAAATGCCATCGACCTTTGCCAGCCCACCCTGTGGCCTCCAAGCTCTATGTAGGTCTGCCGCGGCCTGTTTCCTGCGTGCTCACGATTGCGTCCTCAACCACTGCACACAAATTCGCGCGTACCTGGATACAGGGGAATGTGAGGAACGGCTAGCTCACCGTAATTACTTGCGGAGGACGATCGAAGTATCGTTCGTGAATAACGCTAAACAGGTAGAAATGGCGGGCTGCGCTAACTCTTTCTAGGATAGAGTGTCAATTCGCCAGGTTGAGCTTCTTCAAGAGCGCGGCATATCGCGAGTCGTTGTGGAGGTTCTTCAATAGGGGGTCCACTTTCGTTGCGATCAGACCGCCGTCACGTTGGGCATAAGCTCGGTCTAGCCACTCGAACGCATCGTCGGACTGGTTCCGGAAAGCATAGACTTCGGCGGTTAAATACACACCAGTTGCATGGTATTTCGCAATCAACTCGCTCAATGCGGCATCCGACTCTTTTTCCCGGCCAAGCGCATGGTATGCCATCGCATAGAGAGCTGCTCGTTCAGAATCAAGGCGTACTCGCTCAATTTCAGGCAATGCATCACTAGGCCGTCCCTGCATGATATGCGCGGCCATTCCTGTCGATTTAGTGGAGAGCGAATCGTTCGGGCACGAGAAAGGCGCCTTCACTGGGGCCGTGGCGCAAAAAATTGGCCGCTTCGAAATGGCTGATACCGAGACCCTGTTCCTTGATGAAATCGGGGAGCTGCCGCTGAGAGTGCAGCCGAAGCTGCTCCGGGTTCTGCAAGAAAAAGAGTTCGAGCGCCTGGGAAGCTGTCGGACCCATCAGGTGAACGTGCGCGTGATTGCTGCCACGAATCGCGACTTGGTCCAGATGGTTGCGCGTCATGAATTCCGCAGTGATCTTTACTATCGGCTGGACGTATTCCCTATCATGGTCCCGGCTCTACGAGAGCGCCAGGAAGACATACGTCAGTTGGTCCAACACTTTGTCGGGGTGTTTTCCAGGCGAATGGGGAAGCGCATTGAACAGATACCAGAAACAACGATGAATACATTCATTGCTTATCATTGGCCTGGCAATATACGGGAGCTTCAAAACCTAATTGAACGCGCCGTGATCAGATCCACCAATGGAGTGCTTCCGAATCCCCTTTCGATATCACCGACGAATACCATCAGCGCGGTTTCCTCACTAGACATATCGCCCCATGACCAAGCAGCCATAATTTTGCAGACGTTGGGAGGCCGTAAATGGAACCGTAGGGGGGCCCCCCAGGTGCTGCCGCAAGGCTAGGGCTTAAACGGACGACATTGATCGCCAAAATGAAGAAACTCGAAATTTACCGACCACGGTATCAACGAGCCATGAATGAGCTTAACGAGCGACTTGAATTAACCAATTGAAGCGTCGTTGAGTTGTGTGTTCGGATGTTCGCTAATCCTGGAAATTGATGGGGCCTTGGAGCTGTTTAGTCGCATGAAGTTGAGTGCCTCCGCAATGGAACAAACGAGCATTTAAGAAATGAATCGCTCGCTAGATAGTAGTTATTGGACAGCCCGGCCGCGGATTTGTCATTTATTCCCACAAGCTCCGTCGGAAACAGGAGAACCGCAGGACGCGGAAGCGAGTTCAGTGCGCTTCATCGTTTACCCGCGTCTGGTTCGTAATCCAGTTCACTTCCCATGTCTTGCCTCCATCGTCCGAATATGCCTGTTCAAAGTGGGGCGTGCCAGTGGTCATGTTCGTCCAAAGAAATCGAACCAGCACTGACCTTCCCTTCCATAGTTCCTGGTCATAGAACTCGCCCTGCCCATTCTTGAATTCGCCGACCATGGGTAGTACGGGTTGGCCTAGAGTGGGATCTTTGCTATTAGCCCAATAAATTCGCCACTGATGGGTTCGCGGATTGTAGAGACGTAGGGTCAGACCTTCAATGTGACCTGTCGGGCTATCGGTTTCGAATTCCTCCAAATTAGCGCGGCCGTCCCAAACCTTTCGAGTCACCGAAGTGCCGTCAAATTCGACCCAGGTCTTGGACCCAACCAGGCGATCCTGGAGGCGCGATAAATGAATCTTCCAGGTGCCAATCTCGAAATCAAAACCGTGTTGCTGCACGTCCTGCCCTGCAGAAGTGAGCTGAATGCTCGCTGTCGATGCGTCTGATGCGTTTGCCACCCGCGTGTCCGTCGCGATCCAGTTCACTTCCCACGTCTTGCCCCCGTCGTCGGAGAAAGACTGCTCAAACCGGCACGAATTAGGAGTGATGTCTGAAATAACAAAACGAACAAAGATGGCCCTGTCGTTGAATGTTTCCTGGTCAAAGAATTCGCCGCGTCGATTCTTGAACTCGCCGACCGTGGGTTGACTTAACGTTCCGTCGTTACTATTAGCGAAGTTGAGGCTCCACTGATGCGTCTTCGGGTTGTACAGGCGCAACGACAACCCTTCGATATGGCCTGATGGACCATCGACCTCGAGTTCGACCAAATTGGCGCGGCCGTCCCAGACTTTCCGGACGACGGTTGTGCCGTCATATTCGACCCAAGTGGTGGAACCAGCTAGCGGATGCACCAGGCGTTTCACGTGGGTCTTCCAACTGCCAATCTCGAAGTCGAAGTCGTGCTGTCCATCCTGTTCTGTGAGCTGAGGGCTGGCTCCTGGCGCGGCTGGATTAAACCGTGCGAACTCCGGCACAGGCAGCAAAGCGGCAATCAGGCTGAACAAAAGCAGGCATTTTAAGATGGGTTCGGTCGTGTTCATCACTTACTCCTAAGATTTGTCAGTCCGGCCCGCCGGCGATCTCAAGCCGCGCATACCGCACTGGCATTCCTTCGCCGTGCCGGAAATTAAACCCGCATAATGGTCTCTTGCAATAACCACTCTGCCGTGATGCAATATAACCACTTTGGGATTGACATCAAATGAAAGGCATTGCTGCCACCTTCCTTCCGCCAATTGCGCTCGACTACCGCTCAAAGACCCCGCTGTATGGCCAGCTCTATGAATGGTTTCGGAAAGCGATCTTTGCAGGCCAATTGCGGCCTGGACAAAGGGTGCCATCTACCAGGAGCTTGGCCACAGAGTTGAAGGTCTCTCGCATCCCGGTCCTGAACGCATATGAGCAATTGCTTGCCGAAGGCTACTTCGAAAGTTTTGTTGGAGCCGGCACCTGTGTGGCGAGATCAATCCCGGAGGACACTTTGATCGCTGCGGCTAGGAAAGCGCGGAGGGGATCACCAGAAAAAGCTGAAAAGCGAGGTTCCCGCCGAATGTCCCGTCGCGGGACGACGCTGACGCAGTTGCCACCGCAAACGTGGTTGGACAACCTGGGTGCGTTTCGAGTGAGCCTGCCCGCCCTCGAACATTTTCCAATTAAGATCTGGTCAAAGCTAGTGGCCCGACACTCCCGAAGGCCGCCGACTGGCCTCATGGCGTACGGCAGACCCATGGGCTATCTGCCATTCCGCGAAGTCATCGCGGAGTATCTGGGCACGGTTCGCGGGGTACGGTGCGAGCCATCGCAGATCCTGGTGACAACAGGCTCCCAACAGGCCTTGCAGCTTTCCGCCCAGGTCCTGTTGGATCCTAAGGATCAGGTGTGGATAGAGGAGCCGGGTTATCCCAGCGCGCGTCACGCTTTCATGACGGCCGGGGCCCAGGTGATTCCGGTTCGAGTTGATCACGATGGCATGGACGTAGCAGAGGTCATTCGCCGCGGTCGCGACGCGCGAGTTGTTTACGTGACGCCATCGCACCAATACCCCATGGGCATGACGATGAGCGCCACCCGCCGCATGCTCCTTCTCAATTGGGCGGCTCGCGCCGGCGTCTGGATCATTGAAGACGATTACGACAGCGAGTATAGATTTGGAACCCGTCCTATTGCGTCGCTGCAAGGCATGGACTCGGATGAGAGGGTCATCTACGTCGGAACGTTCAGCAAGGTCCTGTTTCCGGCGCTACGTCTGGGTTACGTGGCCGTCCCCAAGGATTTGGTGCCTGCTTTCTCTGCCGCCCGCGATTCTGCTGACGTCTTTTCTTCGACTCTGTACCAGGCAGTCGCTACCGATTTCATACGGGAAGGACACTTCGCTCGACATATACGTCGAATGCGAATGCTTTATATGGAGCGCCGTACCGAGTTGGTGAAAGCGATTGACAGCCAGATGGGAGATACGCTCGAGGTGATTGGCACCGAAGCAGGGATGCACCTGGTGGCGCTTCTACCACGTGGTATCCGCGATGTTGCAATTTCGACGGAGGCTGCACGAATGGGTATTTGCGCAATGCCTTTGTCATCGTGTTATATGCAACCTCCCCCAAGGGGTGGCTTCGTTCTGGGCTATGGCGGTGCGAATACACACCAGATTCACGACGGCATAAGCAAACTCAGGATGAGCTTACGGAGTGCGAGGGCTCTGATCTGAGAAGCGCGCGCCGTCGACGCGCTATCGACGATAGCAGTTGTTCGCGGGGTTAGATAATTTGGGATGGCAGAGTCCGAGTAGTAAACAAATTGTGAATTTTGCGGCGGACCGGTTCTTGTCTGGCCGATAGGTGCATACGATATGCACCGCGAAAGACGTTCTGGCCACGCCTTGCTTCAAAAAATGCAGACCCCTATCGAGGAGTCAGTGAGAGGAGGTCACATGACTAGCAAGTTTTTCTTCATGGTCGCCGTGGCTGCGGTTCTAACTCTCCTGGTCGGCACGGCAGCTACACAAACAGTCATCCAAAAAGAAGAAGGAGACGACGAAGGTTACATTAGCGCGCTGCCCCCTTCACAAATCGACAATTCCGGTACGACCCCCGGACAAGGTTCTCCCACCGGACAGGGTAAGCCACCACGAGTGGGAACCAATCGCCGCGTCAATGATCCTCAGCAAGGTTTTCCCAACGGATTGTTCGGCCGCTCGGAGACAACTTCAACCGGGACAACCGACGGACAGTTCCTGGTATTTGGTTGGAATGACGCCCAGGGTTTCTGCGGACCCCCTTTCGGGGCTGCATGCACTCCCCCGACGCTTCCTGGTCTTTCCGGATTTGGCTACTCGTCCGACGGCGGAGTGACCTATGTTGATGGCGGTGCCCCACCGGTGGTCAATCATGCCTTCACGCGCGGCGACCCCTGGCTTGACCGAGGCGGATTCGACAACGTTACCTTCTATTACGCAAATCTGTCCGTGGATGACCGCAATGCGAGCAACCTCGGAGTCAGCGTTCACCGTGGGCATTTTGTGGGCGGTGTATTGAACTGGGAAGACATCCAGGTCTTTAATGCACTCAACGCGCCCAACGACCTATATGACAAGGAAGCGATTGCGACTGCCAAGGATCGGAGTGGTGCGGGTTATGTTACCGTGACCAACTTCATTGCAGTATGCGGCTTTCCGCAAGCGGGCGCCGGACAGATCGAATTCTGGCGTACGCACGATGCAGGAGCCAGTTGGCAAGGGCCGGTAGTTGTGAGTCCCGATCAAACAATCCCCAACGATCCAAATAATCCCAATTGCGGCTCCACGCAAATCTTGCAGCAAAGTTCCAGTCCTGCCATTGGACCTAACGGAGAGGTTTACGTGGTGTGGCAGTTCGGACCAACTTTCAATGCAAATTTGCCGGGTGGGCTCAGTACGAACGCCGACATTGAGTTTGCTCGCTCCCTGGATGGAGGACTAACGTTCTCCACGCCTGTCAGCATTGCGAGCATCAACTCGATGCGCCGCAACGCACCGGTGGGATACAACCGGGCTCGCATTAACGATCACCCACGTGTCGCGGTAGCGACTTCAGGGCCGAACAAAGGACGCGTTTACGTGGTTTACTATAGCGCGCTAGCACCAGTGGCGGTTCCTCCAAGTACCCAGTCACTCACCTCCTCACAAGTGTTCGTCGAATTTTCCGACGATCAGGGTCAAACCTGGAGCCCGGCAATCGCGCTCGCTCCTGCGCCGCCAGCCACCGGAATTAAGCGTTGGTGGCCTGTAGTCAGTGTGGAACCCGGTGGCAATGTAGACGTCGTGTACTACGAAAGCCAGGAGACATCGATTGGGACGACTTGTAATCGCGGTGGCCGCAAGGGACCGGCAGTTTCTCTGGTCAACACGATTTGGGTGCAATCCACCGACGGTGGCTCTACTTTCGCTTTACCCACGACAGTCAGCACGGCGACCTCGAACTGGTGTACGACAGTCAGTAACATTGTGCCCAATTTCGGAGACTACATTGGCAGCTTCAGCGGCGGTAACCACCTCTTCCCGGTCTGGGGTGACGGCCGGAACGGAGTGCCTGATGTTTTCACTGCACCAATTCTGGGGGCAGGAAAGTCAGGAAATTGAGCTCGATAAGAAGGTTGAAACCCGGAAAGGCCCAATACGCCTCCTTTTGGCGAGAGGGGTCCTTCTTTGTCGGCAGAAAATCAACTGCACGAGCTTGAACTGCCGTTAAAGCCCTCCGGAACTTCGCGCGGCGAATAGTTGTCCCAGATCTGAGAAGCGCGCGACGTCGACGCCTCGGTATACGTGGACGGTGGATTCGCAGTGAGGACGAAGAAGAACAAGGAATTCGCCCTGCGGCCCGGTAACCACGACATCGAGTTGTTCAGAATCCGTGCCGTGCTGGCAGTTCTGACGTATTGCGCCAACGCATGGGGCCACGCCCAGAAGGGGCTTTGTTCTCGCGAGTTCATCACAGCAAGCGGTGCCGTTTGTCATCGAGTTGTAAAGAAGCTGTAGATGTTTCGTGATGTCTCAAACAGCCAGTGCCTCGGCGTTGCAGCTCCAAAGTCTGCTTCTGAATTAACGACCGCGCCTTTCCGGCCTGACGAAAGTAGAATATTGACCGCCGTCCAACATTGAAATCTGGGCGTTGAGAGAGATGCCTCCTGGTGGAAAAACCGAGAGTCCCTTAATCCGACACGTCGGCGAAAGAGGTATGAGATCGACATTGGTCGGTATTGTGGTCAATCTCTGTCTGGCGCTAACAAAATGCACCGCAGGTTTCTTTGGTCACTCGTTTGCCTTGATTGCCGACGGCCTGGAGTCGGCAGCCGATGTGCTAACCGGCTTGGTCGTCTATCTCGGATTGAAGATCGCAATAAGGCCGCCTGATAAGAATCACCCTTACGGGCACGGCAAGGCAGAGCCAATTGCTGCCCTCGCCGTCGGGCTTGCGCTGATGATGGCTGCTACTGCGATCGCTTTTGAAAGCATCCACGGCATTGTCACACCCCATCCAGCTCCTGCCCCATACACGCTGGTCGTTCTGGCAGGTGTACTCATCGTTAAAGAGCTCCTGTTTCGACACGTAAATAATGTGGGTGAATCAATTGGCAGCATAGCTGTAAGGAGCGACGCCTGGCACCATCGAAGTGACGCGATTACGTCTGCCTTTGCCTTTGCGGGGGTCTCGATTGCCCTCATCGGCGGCGAAGGATGGGAAGCGGCCGACCGTTGGGCCGCACTAGGTGCTGCGTGTGTAATTCTCCACAATGCCTGGCGGCAAATTCGGCCTGCCGTTCTCGAACTAGGCGACATCGCACCTGACCCTGGCACGGAGGCACAAATCCGAAGGATCGCTTCGCACGTACCTGGAGTGCTCGGTTTGGACAAGTGCTTCGTACGGAAGATGGGCTTCAACTTCTATGCAGACCTTCACATTGTCGTTGACGGACGGCTTTCTGTGCGGGACGGGCATCACATTGCCCACCAAGTAGAGGATAAAATTCTTAAGGCTTTGCCCGCAGTTTCGGAAGTCCTGGTACATGTGGAACCGGAAGAAGAATTTTTTATCAAGCAGAGAGCTAGAGATCATCGTTAAGCAACGTATGTATTGGAGTTCGCAGGGCGCCCATTTTTTCCGCACTCGTTTGGTACTGGAAAAAAGCTCGAAATTTAGGCATGCGTTGGTAGAAGCGTAAAAGCGGGTAGAAGACCCCACGACTTTTGCATGACTCTGTTCCACTTAACTCAGTGAGTTGGTGTGGAAATGCAATCGTTTCTCATTTCCTTCGAGTTGCCGGGTCATCTAACGCACAAACTTGTAGCCTTGACCCCGTAACGTGTAGAGGTGCATAGGATTGCAGGTTCTCGCTCAAGTTTGCGCCTAAGAAGATGAAAGTGAAGATCAACGTTACGCGACAGCGGAGGATCCTGGTCGTAACCAAACACTTCCTTGAGGAGCTCGTCTCGCGAAACAACTCGGTCCGCGTTCTTTAGGAGGAATCGTAATATCTTGAATTCCAGCGGTGTCAGTCTGACATCTTCGCAGCCAATCAGGAATCGAACCACCCCAACGTCCACCAAGTTGACTGCGCTCAAGTCCAGAATTTTGCGCACGCAGCCGCCACTCATTGCTGACTGAATGCAGGCGATATCATCCGACTGAATCCGACCGCTTAGCCGCAGTCTGGTCACACATCCATCACAATGTCCTTCAATCCTTTAACATTTGATGGTCACCTCGGGCGGCGTCCGCGTTAGCGATTCGTTCCCACTCGAATCTGCATTTAGAAGCGCCATTCGTAAACCACTGACTCGCAAACTCGTTGTGATATCCACCCACGCGTCTCATCAGCAAAATGCCGGGCGTTCAGCAGACGGCATGAAAGCATGCGCGCGGCCAACCTGGATTGCCAGCCTTTTCATCAACCGCCTTGCCCGATAGATACCGCATTGTTGGCAACTGCGATGACCAAACCGAAAGTCAAGGTCCAAGCACCGAAGCCGTTTTCAGATTGAGCGACCTTGTATCGCAACGCGAAAGAACGACGACATTTGGCAGACCGGACTAGATTCTCGGCCCTAAAAGTGTGGTCGAATCGGGGCCAATGCAGAAACTCGGTTGCTCGGGGTCAAGTTGCCGGGAAACGACTGTTCCGCTCTCTTGCCTAAAACGCGTCCCGATGGGCTGGACACATGTAAGCGTAGCCGACAAACCGTCAAAGTGGATTGCTTCCGTGCAACCGACGACTCGCCAAGAATATTCGGTCCCCAAGAACATTCACGTCTTCTGTTGCAGTGGAATCCAGCACAATTCGTGCCGAACCCAATCATGACGTCGAGCGGTCTTGAACATCTAAGCGGAACAGATGGATGGCAGTGAGCCTGTATTTTCAATGAGTTAGTCAGACACAAGAATCCCAGTCGCAGATCAGCCCCAGCCCATTGTCCGGAAACTGCATTCGCTGCAAAGTGCGACCTGTCAGCCGGAATTACCGGCCATCAACAAAGGAGAGACTCAAATGAAAAGCGCACGCACCCTGATCACGATTGCCCTGTTGTTCACCGCCGTCAGCCTCTTTGCCCAGACCACCCGGAACCAGCTGCTCATGACCGTCAACATCCCCTTCGCCTTCGCCGTCGAGGACCACTACCTGCCGGCGGGCGAGTACCTTGTTCTGACCGTCACCCCGGAGCGGTCGATCCGGATCGCCAGCACAGACGGGAAGCACACGGCGGTTGTTAATACACTGCCCAACTACTCCAGCGCACCGTCACCGAATAGCCGCCTCGTGTTCCATCGTTATGGCAACGAGTACTTCCTGACGCAGGTCTGGGCCGTCGGCCAGAACGTGGCCCGTAATCCATTGTCGAACAGGCGGGCGATGCAGAGTGCAAGCAGCGGCGAAACGCCCCATACCTTCACCGTTCTCGCACTCACCGATCACCGTTAACGAGTCTGCTGTAATTGAACACTTTGGGCGCGTCCACCGTCGCGCCCTTTTTTCACCGCGCCTCACTCGTCCGGCCCGCAGAAACTCGAGCCCAATCGATCGGACCCGAAAAACTCACAAACTCATTCAGACCTTACGGAGATCTCTATGAAACACAAGTCAATTTCGAGAATTTTGACGGCCGGGATGCCCATGCTGATCGTTTGCGTCGTTCTGGCTGTAAGCGCCGCTGCCGCGGCTCAGGAGCCGATCCAAGGGTCTTGGATCTTCACTGTCACTCCGGCGCCCGGAGGGCCGCCGCCGTTTTCCGCGGTAGCTTCTTTCGCGGCGGGTGGCGTCTTCCTCGCAACCGGCTCGGATGACCGGGTGATTCCTGCGTCCGAGCTTCACGGTAGCTGGGCACGAATTCGCGAAAACCGCTACGGATCGACAACATATTTCTTCGTTTTTGATCCGACCGGCCATGCTGTTGGGATGCTCCAGACCAGTCAGGTGTTCCAGCTCACCAGCAAGAATGAACTGGTTGGCCTGGTTAATTCGAGTGTCTGCGACATTCACGGGGAAAATTGCACGCCTCTTCCAGGCCTTGGGACGCTAACCGGCAAGAGGATGATTGTTAAGGATCTTCCAACTCAGTGAGTACTTACTTGGGGGATGGTCGCGGCGACGCGCCCATCTTCATTTTGGCCCGACTCAGATTAGAAGTTCTCTACCATCCAGACGTTGTTCGCTCCGGTGACCTCTTCCAAGGCGACGTAGCGCCCGTCAGGCGACGAAATGGCCCACCAAAGCTGTGTAGCGCTGTCACCCTCCAGCAGAACTCGATGGTTGCCGTTGGGCTCCACGCTCAAAATTGCTTGCGTCCCGTTTGCGGCCAGGCCTAATACGAGGACGCTTTTGCTATCGGGAGCCCAATCGATGTTCGTGAGACGCCATTCGCCCAGATCTACTTCGTGAGTGGTCTTGTCGTTCACGACCATAAAAGTGACTCTTTGCCCGAGAGGCTGAAGAACCAGCGCAAGCTGCGATCCGTCCCGCGAAA
>Ga0182036_10000598_pt1 | contig 16359 bp, 10 predicted proteins | sample sta12Cox44000080_FD_125966 | JGI IMG/M metagenome (GOLD analysis project Ga0182036, IMG submission 125966) | Lab enrichment of tropical soil microbial communities from Luquillo Experimental Forest, Puerto Rico - statoxic.12C.oxic.44.000.080 | ecosystem: Environmental > Terrestrial > Soil >...
CCGGAGGAGCGGGCGCGGGGGATCACGATTGCGACGGCGCATGTCGAATACGAGACGGCCAACCGGCACTATGCGCATGTCGATTGTCCGGGGCATGCCGACTACATCAAGAACATGATCACCGGTGCGGCGCAGATGGACGGGGCGATCTTGGTGGTTTCGGCGGCGGACGGTCCGATGCCGCAGACGCGCGAGCACATTCTGCTGGCGCGCCAGGTCGGGGTGCCGAGTTTGGTTGTGTACATGAACAAGATCGACATGGTTGACGATCCGGAGCTGTTGGATCTGGTTGAGCTGGAGATGCGCGAGCTGCTGAGCAGCTACCAGTTTCCCGGGGATGACCTCCCGATTGTGCGGGGCTCGGCGCTGGCGGCGCTGGAGGGTCGCGACCCGGCGCAGGGGCAGGAGACGATCCTGGCGCTGATGGCGGCGGTGGATGACTACATTCCGCAGCCGGAGCGGGCCAAGGACCGGCCGTTTTTGATGCCGATTGAGGATGTGTTCACGATCTCGGGGCGCGGCACGGTGGTGACGGGGCGGGTCGAGCGTGGGGTGATCAAGGTGGGTGACGAGGTGGAGATTGTCGGGCTGCGTCCGACCGCCAAGACGGTGGTGACGGGGGTAGAGATGTTCCGCAAATTGCTTGACCAGGGCGAGGCGGGCGACAACATCGGGGCGTTGCTGCGCGGCACCAAGCGCGAGGAGGTGGAGCGCGGTCAGGTGTTGGCGGCGCCGGGCTCGATCACGCCGCACACGCGGTTTCAGTGCGAGGCCTATATCCTGACCAAGGAGGAGGGTGGGCGGCACACGCCGTTTTTCGGCAACTACCGGCCGCAATTTTACTTCCGCACGACGGATGTGACCGGGACGGTGCATCTGCCGGAGGGGACCGAGATGGTGATGCCGGGCGACAACATCTCGATGGAGATCGAGCTGATCGCGCCGATTGCGATGGATGAGGGGTTGCGCTTTGCGATCCGCGAGGGCGGCCGCACCGTCGGCGCCGGCGTCGTCGCCAAAATCATCAAATAAGGGAAGCGAACGCGGCGTGATGAATCGTCTAGGAGTGTAGCTCAACTGGTAGAGCACCGGTCTCCAAAACCGGGGGTTGGGGGTTCGAGCCCCTCCACTCCTGCCAGCTTTTGGCGCCAACTGGCACCGATCGCTGGAACGGGCGCGGAAGCAACGCCATATGGGCAGAGATATCGCGCGCCCCTCGAGGTCAACAGGTCATGGCGAAGACGACCCCAGCAGAGTTCATTCAGCAGGTTCGCCAGGAGGTCGCGCGGGTCACCTGGCCAAGCCGCAAGGAGACGATGGTCACCACGGCCATGGTGTTCGTAATGGTATTCATTGCGGCGGCCTTCTTCTTCTTGGTCGATCAAATATTTTCGGCAGCCGTGCGGCTTCTCTTCGGGCTGGGTCAGTAGTTTTCGGGGCGTTGCAAGATGGCGAGCCGCTGGTATGTGATCCACGTTTATTCGGGCTTCGAGAAGAAGGTTGCGGCTTCGATCCGCGAACAGGCCGAGCAAAAGGGGCTTGCCGACAAGTTCGAGGAGATTCTCGTGCCGACCGAGGAGGTCGTCGAGGTCAAGCGCGGCTCAAAGGTAAGCTCGGAACGCAAGTTTTTCCCGGGCTATGTGTTGATTAAGCTGGATCTCACCGACGAGACCTGGCATCTAGTCAAGAACACCGCCAAGGTTACGGGCTTTCTCGGCGGCCGTGGCCGTCCGTCGCCGATCAGCGAGGCCGAGGCGGTTCGCATCATGCGGCAAGTTCAGGAAGGGATCGAGCGGCCAAAGCCGTCCGTAACTTTTGAGGTCGGTGAACAGGTCCGGGTTTGCGACGGGCCATTTACTTCCTTCAATGGCCTCGTCGAGGAGGTCGACGAGGAAAAAGCGCGGATAAAGGTCGCGGTATCGATCTTTGGGCGCGCAACCCCGGTCGAGCTCGAATACTCGCAGGTCGAGAAGGTCTAACTTCGAACTGAATTTGGCTCATGGCAAAAAAAGTCGTCGGCATCATCAAGTTGCACGTCCCGGCCGGTAAAGCGAACCCATCGCCGCCGATCGGCCCGGCCCTCGGCCAACGCGGGCTGAACATCATGGAGTTCTGCAAGGCGTTCAACGCTGCAACCCAGAACCTCGAGCCCGGCATGCCGATCCCGGTGGTGATCACGGCCTATGGCGATCGCTCCTTCACTTTCGTGACAAAGAGCCCGCCCAATTCGTATTTTCTCAAGAAGGCGGCGGGGATCGAGAAGGGGTCGCAGACCACTGGCAAGGGCAGCACGGTGGGCCGGGTGACGATCGCGCAGATCCGGGAGATCGCTGAGCAGAAAATGGAGGATCTCAATGCCAAGGACATTGACGGCGCGTGTCGTATGCTGATCGGCTCGGCTCGATCGATGGGGCTCGATGTCGTGGAGTGAACGAGATGGCCAAGATAGGAAAGCGGCTCACGAAAGCTCACGAAGGCGTCGATCCGACGGTTGCGCACCCCCTCGAGGAAGCGCTCAGGCTGATCAAGGGGCGCGCGTCGGCGAAGTTCGACGAGACAGTCGAGATCGCGATGAACCTCAATCTCGATCCTCGCAAGCCCGATCAAAACCTGCGTGGCGCCGTGATGCTGCCGCACGGCACCGGCAAGACCGTCCGCGTCGCTGTGTTCGCGCGCGGCGACCGCGCCATAGAGGCCGAGACCGCAGGTGCCGATATCGTAGGGGCAGAGGATCTCGCCGAGAAGGTCCAGGCCGGGCAGATCGATTTCGATCGAGCAATCGCGACCCCGGATCTGATGTCGCTCGTTGGACGGCTCGGCAAGATCCTCGGGCCGCGCGGCCTGATGCCCAACCCGCGACTCGGTACAGTCACACCCAACGTCGCCGAAGCGGTTCGTGCTGCAAAGGGCGGACAGGTCGAGTTCCGCGCTGAGAAAGCGGGGATCGTACATGCTGGCGTCGGTAAAGCGAGCTTTACGGACGCGGCGTTGGCGGATAATGTGCGGGCCTTTGTCGGCGCGATCACCCGCGGCAAACCGAGCGGCGCTAAAGGCACCTACATCAAGAAGGTGAGCTTGAGCTCGACGATGGGCCCGGCAGTCAAAGTGGAGCTAACGGGCCTATCTGACGAGTCGAGAGTTTAGGCGGTCGCGCGCTCCGGCGTGAGATAGGCTTTGGAGTGAGCCGCCGCGAGGTGGCTGAGCCGCTTCCCAAACGCCGGATTCCCGGTTGGTGATCGCGGCGCAAAGTCGTGTGCAACGGGTCTGCTTGCTCTTTGAGGAGACGCCTGCGGACCGGGTTCGGAGACGAGGGTGGACCGAATACAAAAGCAGCAGCTGGTGGACACGCTGCGGCGGGTGCTCGCAGAAACGGCTTGTGTGGTCGTGACGCATCAAGCGGGGCTTAATGTTGCCGAGGCCACCCAACTGCGGCGTCAGGTGCGCAGCGCCGGTGCGGGCTTCAGGGTAACCAAGAACCGGCTGGCGCGGCGCGCTTTCGCCGGCACTGCATTCGAGCCCCTGGCGCCGCTGTTCACCGGTCCGACCGCAATCGCGTTCTCGCGCGACCCGGTGGCCGCGGCAAAGGTGGTCGTAGCGTTTGCCAGCCGCACCGACAAGCTGACGATTGTCGGTGGTAGCCTCGCCGGCAGGCAGATGGATGCGGACGGAATCCGTGAACTGGCCAGTTTGCCTTCCCTTGACGAATTGCGCGGCAAGTTCGTCGGCTTGCTTCAGGCGCCGGCCACGCGGATGGCGGTTGTGCTCCAGGCAACTGCCGGGCAGATCGCTCGCGTCCTCGCAGCTTATGCGGAGCGACAGGACGAGGCGGCTAGCGCAGCCGGTTGAGAATTTTGTCAAACCTCAATCCCAGACCTCAGGAGTAGAACATGCCAGATTTGGCAAAGCTGGTCGATGATCTTTCGGCCTTGACCGTGATCGAGGCGGCGCAGCTGTCGAAGATGCTAGAGGAGAAGTGGGGCGTCTCGGCTGCCGCACCCGTGGCAGTGGCGGCGCTCGGAGGCGGAGCGGCGGCTCCGGTGGCTGAGGCGGCCGCGGAGAAGACCGAATTCGATGTCATTCTCGCGGCAATCGGCGAAAAGAAGATCAACGTAATCAAGGAAGTTCGGGCGATTACCAGCCTCGGCCTCAAGGAAGCCAAGGATCTGGTCGAAGCCGCACCCAAGCCGATCAAGGAGGGAGTCAATAAGGAAGAGGCTGCAAAAATCAAAAAACAGCTTGAAGACGCGGGAGCGACTGTCGAGATAAAGTAGGTCTGTCACGATCTTTGTCACGTCGGGGCGGGCGGCGGATCGTTTTCGGCCGCTGCGTCCGAGGCCTCCGATCCCGGGGCGCGAACTGCCGCGCACGCCGGGTATTGGCGTGCCGAAATAACGCGGCGAGGCTTGGCACAAACGTCCCACAGCGGTTGGCAGTGGCGCTGGCAAATCGCCCTGGCCGATAGGGTCAAGGGAGCCACCGCGATCGGGCTGCCTTGGCGGTCCTCAGCAAGGAGTGTGCATGGCTATATCCTTTTCGAGCAAAAGGTGCATCCGTAAGAGCTTCGGACGCGTCCCTGAGGTCGCGCCGATGCCGAACCTGATAGAGGTCCAAAAGAGCTCGTACGACCATTTTTTGCAAATGGGGATCGGTCCGGAGCAGCGCGCTGGTATTGGGTTGCAGGAAGTGTTCAGATCGGTCTTTCCGATACGCGATTTTTCCGAGCGGGCCCAGCTCGAGTTCGTCCGATATGAGTTGGAAACGCCCAAATACGAGGTCGACGAGTGCCAGCAGCGCGGCATTACCTTCGCCGCGCCGCTAAAAGTCACTCTGCGCCTCGTCGTCTGGGATGTTGATGAGGACACTGCATCGCGCTCGATCCGGGACATCAAGGAGCAGGACGTCTACATGGGCGACATGCCCTTGATGACGAAGAACGGCACGTTCATCATTAACGGCACCGAGCGTGTCATTGTCTCGCAGATGCATCGCAGCCCGGGAGTGTTCTTCGACCACGACAAGGGCAAGACTCACTCTTCCGGGAAATACCTGTTTGCGGCCCGGGTGATTCCCTACCGCGGCTCTTGGCTCGACTTCGAGTTTGACGCCAAGGACCACATCTATGTGCGGATCGACCGGCGCCGCAAGCTTCCGGCGACGACCTTGCTGCTCGCTCTCGACAACGCCGCGACCGAGGCCCTACGGGTGCGCCGAAGGGCCGAGAGCGGCTCATTGCGGCCTGGCGAAGCGATCGGAATGTCCAAGGAGGAGATTCTTTCGTTCTTCTATAGCACGATCCCTTTTCGCCGCGGTGCGCAAGGTTGGATGACACCGTTCGATCCTGAGCAATTCAAAGGCAAGCTAACAAGCGACCTTCGCGATGCTCGTACCGGTGAGATCGTGCTCGATGAGGGTGAAAGGATGACGCCGCGAATTGCGCGCCGTCTACGCGAAGAAGGGCTCTCCGATATTCTAGTCGGCGATGATCAATTGATTGGCCGCTATTTCAGCTCGGATATGATCAACGAGGAGACGGGCGAAATCTATTTCGAGGCCGGCGACGAGATTACGGCTGCAGCGCTGGCACACCTGGACGAGGCCGGCATCGAAGAGATACCAGTTCTCGACATCGATCATGTTACCGTCGGTCCTTATGTCCGCAACACTCTGGACGTCGACAAGAACGCTACGCGGGAAGACGCGTTGATCGATATCTATCGTGTGATGCGCCCAGGGGAGCCGCCGACGCTGGAAACCGCAGAGGTGCTGTTCAACAGCCTATTCTTCGACCCAGAGCGCTATGACTTGTCGGCGGTAGGCCGCGTCAAGATGAACTCGCGGTTGACACTGGAGACCGACGATTCCGTACGGACGTTGCGCAAGGCCGACATCCTAGCGATCCTCAAGGTGTTGGTCGAGCTTAAGGATGGTCGCGGCGAGATCGACGATATCGATCATCTCGGAAACCGCCGGGTCCGCTCGGTCGGCGAGCTGATGGAGAACCAATATCGCATCGGTCTGTTGCGCATGGAACGAGCGATCCGCGAACGGATGAGCTCGGTCGAGATCGACACGGTCATGCCTCATGACCTAATCAACGCAAAGCCGGCGGCCGCGGCCGTGCGCGAGTTCTTCGGCTCGTCCCAACTTTCGCAATTCATGGATCAGACCAACCCCTTGTCCGAGATCACCCATAAGCGCCGGCTGTCAGCCCTCGGTCCGGGCGGGCTGACCCGCGAGCGAGCCGGCTTCGAGGTGCGCGACGTGCATCCGACCCATTACGGCCGGATCTGTCCGATAGAAACGCCGGAAGGTCCGAATATAGGTCTGATCAATAGTTTGGCGACCTACGCCCGGGTCAATCAATACGGTTTCATCGAAAGCCCATACCGCAGGGTGATCGGCGGCAAGGTCACCGACGAAGTGATCTATCTGTCGGCGATGGATGAGGGTCGGTACGCGATCGCTCAGGCCAACGTCGAGACCGATACTCAAGGCCGGATCACAGCTGATCTGATAAATTGCCGCAAAGCTGGGGACTTCGTGATGCAGCGACCACAGGACATCGATCTGATCGATGTCTCGCCAAAGCAACTGGTCTCGGTGGCCGCCGCGCTGATCCCATTTCTCGAGAACGATGACGCGAACCGCGCTTTGATGGGCTCGAATATGCAGCGCCAAGCGGTGCCGCTAATCCGCGCTGAGGCGCCGCTCGTCGGCACCGGTATGGAGGAGACCGTCGCCCGCGATTCCGGCGTCACGATCATTGCCCGTCGGTCGGGCGTCGTCGACCAGGTTGACGCTACCCGGATCGTCATTCGCGCGACCGAAGAAACATCGAGCACTGCCTCAGGTGTCGATATCTACAATCTCCTGAAGTTTCAGCGCTCGAACCAGAACACTTGCATCACTCAGCAGCCGCTCGTCAAAGTCGGCGATCAGGTGATGGCGGGCGACATTATTGCCGATGGGCCCTCGACTCGATTAGGCGAGCTTGCCCTCGGTCGCAATGTGCTGTGCGCATTCATGCCGTGGAATGGTTACAACTTCGAGGATTCGATCCTGATCTCCGAGCGGATCGTCTCGGACGATGTCTTTACCTCGATCCATATTGAAGAGTTCGAGGTAATGGCACGCGACACAAAGCTTGGTCAGGAGGAGATCACCCGCGATATCCCGAATGTCGGCGAAGAGGCATTGAGGAATCTCGACGAGGCAGGCATCGTTTATATCGGCGCCGAGGTGAAGCCTGGCGATATCCTTGTCGGGAAGGTCACGCCGAAGGGCGAGTCCCCGATGACGCCCGAGGAAAAGCTGTTGCGCGCAATCTTCGGCGAGAAGGCTTCCGACGTGCGCGACACTTCCCTGCGGCTCCCGCCTGGAGTCTCCGGCACAATCGTCGAGGTGCGGGTGTTCTCCCGGCGCGGTGTCGACAAGGACGAGCGTGCCTTGGCGATCGAGCGCGCCGAGATCGAACGGCTTGCCAAGGACCGCGACGACGAGCGCGCGATCCTTGAGCGCAGCTTTGCTGCTCGGCTGAAGGAGCTGATGCTCGGCCAGATCGCGGTTGGCGGGCCCAAGGGTATGACGTCGGGGACCGAAATCACCGAGACTGTGCTCGCCCAGCACCCCGCGGCGCACTGGAAACAGATCTCGATCCGCGACGATGCCAGAATGGCGGATATCGAGGCCCTGAAGCACCAGATGGAGGATGCCGTCGGGGGCCTCACCGCGCGTTTCGAGAGCAAGGTCGAAAAGCTGCAGCGCGGCGATGAGCTGCCTCCCGGCGTGATGAAGATGGTCAAGGTGTTTGTCGCCGTAAAACGCAAGCTCCAACCCGGCGACAAGATGGCAGGCCGGCACGGCAACAAGGGCGTGATCTCGCGGATCGTGCCGTGTGAGGACATGCCCTACCTCGAGGACGGCATCCCGGTCGATATCGTGTTGAACCCGCTCGGCGTGCCGAGCCGGATGAATGTCGGCCAAATCCTCGAGACCCATCTCGGCTGGGCGGCAGCCGGGCTGGGCCGGCGCATCGGCGAGGTACTTGACCGCGTCAAGCGCGACGGCTCCGACGGCGAACTTCGCGGCTTCCTCAGCGAGATGTATCAAGACGAGGAGAGAGGCGAGATCGAGCAGCTCCCGCCGAAAGACCTGTTCGAACTCGCCGTGAATCTCGCGCATGGTGTACCGGTGGCCAGCCCGGTCTTCGACGGAGCCAGGGAGGAAGATATCGTCGCGATGCTCGAGAAGGCCGGCCTTTCATCATCGGGGCAGGTGACCCTGATCGACGGCCGCACCGGAGAGCCCTTCGATCGCCCGGTGACGGTCGGCTACATCTACATGATGAAGCTGCACCACCTCGTCGACGATAAGATCCATGCGCGCTCGATCGGCCCCTACAGCCTCGTGACCCAGCAGCCACTCGGCGGCAAGGCCCAGTTCGGCGGCCAGCGGTTCGGCGAGATGGAGGTTTGGGCGCTGGAGGCCTATGGCGCAGCCTATACGTTGCAAGAGATGCTGACGGTCAAGTCGGACGACGTTTCCGGCCGGACCAAGGTCTACGAGGCCATTGTGCGCGGCGACGACAATTTCGAGGCCGGCATCCCCGAATCGTTCAACGTTCTGGTCAAAGAGTTGCGGTCGCTCGGTCTCAATGTTGAGCTAGAGCAGCGCAGCTACTGACCGTAAACCGCCTCGCAAAAAGTATGGGTTGCCTTCGCGACAACGCGGGTTCGGGGCTGCAAGCACGGTACCTGCAGCCCGGATGCCCGCAACTTCAGACATGACGACGGACCAGCAAAGGGGTCGTTGATGAACGAATTGATGAACATCTTTGGGCAGGTCAGCGGCACTCAAAGCTTTGACCAGATCCGCATCTCGATCGCCAGTCCCGAACGGATTCACTCTTGGTCGTTCGGTGAGATCAAGAAGCCGGAGACGATCAACTACCGCACGTTCAAACCCGAACGCGACGGCCTGTTCTGCGCTCGAATCTTCGGCCCGATCAAGGATTACGAGTGCTTGTGCGGCAAGTACAAGCGCATGAAGTACCGCGGCATCATTTGCGAGAAGTGTGGCGTGGAGGTCACTCTCTCCAAGGTCCGGCGCGACCGCATGGGGCATATCGAGCTGGCTTCGCCGGTCGCGCATATCTGGTTTCTCAAATCGTTGCCGAGCCGCATCGGCCTATTGCTGGACATGACCCTAAAGGATCTCGAGCGGATCCTTTATTTCGAAAACTACGTCGTCATCGAGCCTGGGCTCACGCCGCTTAAGCAGCACCAGCTGCTTTCCGAAGATGACTATCTGAAGGCCCAGGACGAATATGGCGATGACCAGTTCACTGCCTCGATCGGGGCTGAGGCGTTGCGTACCATGTTGTCGGCAATCGATCTCTCCGAGGAGAAGAAGAGGCTGCGCAGCGAATTATGGGAAACCAGCTCGGAGGTGCGGCGCAAGAAGCTAGTCAAGCGATTGAAGCTGGTCGAAGCCTTTGTCGAATCGAATAGCCGGCCGGAGTGGATGATCCTCGAGGTGGTTCCGGTCATTCCACCGGAGCTGCGGCCGCTTGTACCGCTTGACGGCGGCCGCTTTGCGACCTCGGATCTCAATGATCTGTACCGCCGCGTGATCAACCGCAACAATCGGCTGAAACGGCTGATCGAGCTTAAGGCGCCCGACATCATCGTGCGAAACGAGAAGCGCATGCTCCAGGAGGCCGTCGACGCATTGTTCGACAATGGCCGGCGAGGGCGAATTATCACCGGGGCCAACAAACGCCCTCTGAAGTCGCTGTCCGACATGCTGAAGGGCAAGCAGGGCCGGTTCCGCCAGAATCTGCTCGGCAAACGGGTCGACTATTCGGGTCGCTCAGTCATCGTGGTAGGTCCTGAACTTAAGCTGCAGCAATGCGGTCTTCCAAAGAAGATGGCACTTGAGCTGTTTAAGCCGTTTATCTATTCGAAGCTTGAGCTTTATGGCCTCGCCAGTACTATTAAGGCGGCCAAGCGCATGGTCGAGAAGGAACGGCCGGAAGTCTGGGACATCCTCGAGGAAGTAATCCGCGAGCACCCCGTCCTGTTGAACCGTGCGCCGACGCTCCATCGGCTGGGAATTCAGGCGTTTGAACCGGTACTGATTGAGGGCAAGGCTATCCAATTGCACCCGCTCGTCTGTACCGCCTTCAACGCCGATTTCGACGGCGATCAAATGGCCGTGCACGTGCCGCTGTCGCTTGAAGCCCAGCTAGAGGCGCGCGTGCTGATGATGTCGACCAATAACATCCTAAGCCCGGCAAACGGCAAGCCGATCATCGTGCCGTCGCAGGACATCGTCCTCGGTCTCTATCATATCTCGATGGAGCGCCCGGACGAAAAGGGCGAGGGCATGCTCTTCACCAGCATCGGCGAGATCGAGCATGCACTCGAATCTAAGGCAGTGTCGTTGCATGCTCGCATAAAAGCGCGTTTTCGCACTGTTGATGACGCGGGCAAGCCGGTGGTAAAGCTGGTCGAGACGACTCCCGGCCGTATGCTGCTGTCAGAGATCCTGCCGCGACATCCCGCGATCGCCTTTGAGCTGATCAACTGCCTCTTGACCAAGAAGGAGGTCAGCAACGTTATCGACCAGGTCTACCGCCATTGCGGCCAGAAGGAGACCGTCATCTTCTGCGATCGATTGATGTCGCTCGGTTTTCAGCAGGCTTGCAAGGCTGGCATCTCGTTCGGCAAGAATGATCTGATCATCCCCGAGGCCAAGCGCGGATTAGTCGCTCAGGCGCAGGACCAAGTAAAGCAGTACGAACAGCAATATCAGGACGGTCTGATCACCCAGGGCGAAAAATACAACAAGGTGGTCGACGTATGGTCGCGCTGCACTGACAAGGTCGCCGAGGAGATGCTCAAGATAATCCGCTCAGCTGCACCGGGCGAGCCCGTAAACTCCGTGTGGATGATGTCGGATTCAGGCGCCCGTGGGTCGGCGGCGCAGATCAAGCAACTGGCCGGGATGCGTGGTCTTATGGCCAAGCCATCGGGTGAGATCATCGAAACGCCGATCATTTCTAACTTCAAGGAAGGGCTGACCGTGCTCGAATATTTTAATTCGACACACGGTGCGCGCAAGGGTCTTGCCGACACAGCGCTAAAGACCGCGAACTCTGGCTATCTGACCCGCCGGCTCGTCGACGTCGCTCAGGATGCCATCATCACTGAGGAGAACTGCGGCACCACCCGCGGCCTTACGACGAGAGCGGTTGTCGACGGCGGCGAAGTGATCGCCCCCCTTGCCGATCGCATTTTGGGTCGCACCGCAGCAGTCGACATTCTCGATCCGATCAGCGGCGAGATTGTTCTGCGGGCAGGCGCGTTGATCGACGAGGATGCGGTTGACCAAATCGAACGGGTCGGGATTGATGCGGTATCGATCCGCTCAGTGCTGACATGCGAGTCGCGCATTGGTGTGTGCGGCAAGTGCTATGGCCGCGATCTGGCGCGTGGTACGGTCGTGAATATGGGTGAGGCGGTCGGCGTCATCGCGGCTCAGTCGATCGGCGAGCCCGGCACCCAGCTGACGATGCGTACCTTCCATATCGGCGGCGCAGCGCAAAGAGGCGCCGAGCAATCTTCCGTCGAGGCCGCTTTCGACGCCACCATTGAGGTTAAGAACCGCAATGTCGTCATAAACTCTGCAGGGATGCCCGTTGTCATGGGTCGGAACTGTGAAATCGTGCTGTTCACCGAATCACGCGAGAAGGCGCGGCACCGGGTCCCGTATGGCGCGAGGCTACTGGTCGATGACGGGGCTCAGGTCAAGCGGGGCGACCGACTGGTCGAATGGGATCCCTATACGATTCCGATCATCACCGAGAAGGAAGGAATCGCCCATTACGTTGACCTGATAGAGGGCCTTTCAGTCCGCGAGACCGTCGACGAGGCGACGGGAATCTCTTCGAAAGTAGTGGTCGATTGGAAGCAGCAGCCGAGGGGTAACGATTTGAGGCCGCGGATCACATTGCGCGACGAAGATGGCGAAGTGCTGACGCTCGCCAACGGGCTCGAGGCGCGTTACTTCATGTCGGTCGACGCAATTCTCTCGGTTGATAACGGGGCGAACGTGAAGGCGGGTGATGTCCTCGCCCGGATACCGCGTGAATCGTCGAAGACACGGGACATCACCGGCGGTCTGCCACGCGTAGCCGAGCTATTCGAAGCGCGCAAGCCGAAGGATTTCGCGATAATAAGCGAAAGCGAGGGCCGCATCGAATTCGGCAAGGATTACAAGGCCAAGCGACGCATCATCGTCGCCCCGACCGAAGAGGAAAAGGACCCGGTAGAATACCTGATTCCCAAAGGAAAACATCTCAGCGTCCAGGAAGGGGATTATGTCCAGAAGGGGGACCTGTTGATGGATGGCAATCGGGTCCCGCATGACATTTTGCGGATCCTCGGGGTTGAAGAGTTGGCGAGTTATCTGATCAACGAGATTCAGGAAGTCTATCGGCTGCAGGGCGTGCGAATAAATGACAAGCACATCGAGGTGATCGTGCGACAAATGTTGCAGAAGGTCGAGATTGAAGAACCCGGCGACACGACCTTTCTTGCCGGCGAGCAGGTTGACCGGTCTGAGTTTGAACTCGAAAATGTCAATACCGAGAAGGAAGGGCTGCGCGTGGCGCACGCCCATCCGGTGTTGCAAGGCATCACCAAGGCTAGCCTGCAGACTAATTCGTTCATCTCGGCGGCTTCTTTCCAAGAAACCACACGCGTCCTGACCGAGGCTGCAGTGTCGGGCAGGATCGACACGCTGACCGGGCTCAAGGAAAACGTGATTGTCGGTCGGCTGATCCCGGCAGGCACCGGCAGTGTTATCGCCCGGTTGCGCGAGATCGCGGCTGAGCGTGATCGGGAATTGGCCGCGATCGCGGCCGACGAGGAAGCGGATGCTCAGTTCGTCGAGGACGAACAGCGGACCGCCTGAGACGGTGTGCCTTCCCGCGAGAGGAGAGGACAGGGAGGGGCTTGACCCGGCGCGCCTGCGTCACTACTAATATTGGCTTCACGCGGGGCTGACCGTAGGAAGCTGCTCGGACGCAGCGCCGGGACAAGCGAATAAATTAGCTCTCCCGCTAAAGGGTGCGTTTAAAACCTGGGTATTGGCTCACCACCGCTCCGGCGTGCCACAGGCGCCGAGCGGTTGTTTCGTTTGAAGAGGTTATGAGGATGCCAACGATAAACCAGCTCATCCGCAATCCGCGGAGATGGCAGCTGGCGCGGAACAAAGTGCCGGCGATGGAAGCTTGCCCGCAGAAGCGCGGGGTGTGCACGCGGGTCTACACGACCACCCCTAAGAAGCCGAATTCCGCTTTGCGAAAAGTCGCGCGAGTGCGTCTGACCAACGGTTACGAGGTAACAAGCTATATCCCGGGCGAGGGGCACAACCTGCAGGAGCACTCGGTGGTTTTGATCCGCGGCGGGCGGGTTAAGGATCTACCCGGCGTGCGGTATCACATCATCCGCGGTACCCTCGATACCCAAGGCGTCAAGGATCGCCGTCAGCGTCGTTCGAAATACGGCGCCAAACGTCCGCAGTAGGAGATGGCCCATGTCGCGCCGTCGCGCCGCCGTCAAACGCGAGGTCCTGCCGGATGCTAAGTTCGGCGATGCCGTCCTAACCAAATTCATGAACTGCCTTATGTACGAGGGAAAAAAGTCGGTTGCTGAACGGATTGTCTACGGCGCCTTGGACCGCATCGCCAAACGCGGCGGACAGGACCCCTTGCGCGTGTTCCATGATGCGCTCGACAACGTGCGTCCCGCCGTAGAAGTGCGCTCGCGCCGAGTCGGCGGTGCCACCTATCAAGTGCCAGTCGAAGTTCGGGCCGACCGCAGTCAAGCACTGGCGATCCGCTGGCTGATTTCGAGCTCGCGCGGCCGGTCGGAGAACACGATGGAAGAGCGGCTGTCGGGGGAACTCCTCGACGCTGCCAATAATCGCGGTGTTGCGGTCAAACGGCGCGAGGACACGCACCGGATGGCCGATGCGAACAAAGCCTTCTCGCATTATCGTTGGTAGATAACGCAGAGGGCGGCTAGTTCAGGTTTCCCTTCAAGGTATCGCTCGTGGGCGGTACCGTCGGAGCTCCTCTCATGGTACGCGCGACACCCCTCGAGCGATATCGGAATATCGGCATCATGGCTCATATCGATGCCGGCAAGACGACTACGACCGAGCGGATTCTCTACTACACCGGGCGATCCTACAAAATCGGCGAAGTCCACGAAGGGACCGCCACGATGGACTGGATGGCACAAGAGCAGGAGCGCGGCATCACAATCACCTCTGCGGCGACGACGTGCTTCTGGCAGGACCATCGGATCAACATTATCGACACCCCCGGGCATGTCGACTTCACGATCGAGGTCGAGCGCAGCCTGCGGGTCCTCGACGGCGCAGTTGCGGTGTTCGATTCCGTCGCCGGCGTTGAGCCGCAGTCCGAAACGGTATGGCGCCAAGCCGACAAATACGGCGTGCCGCGGATCTGCTTTGTCAACAAGATGGACCGCATCGGAGCGGATTTTCCGCGCTGCCTGGCGATGATTGCCGACCGGCTCGGAGCTAGGCCTCTGGCGCTGCAGCTGCCGATCGGCGTCGAAAGCGATTTTCTCGGCGTGCTCGATCTGGTTAGCTTCCGGGCCATCAAGTGGCGTGAGGAAACGCTGGGCGCTCAGTTCGATGTCGTGGATGTTCCCCCCGAAATGGCGGCCGAGGCGAAAGCATTCCGCGCAAAACTTGTCGAAGCCGCGGTCGAGCAGAACGACACGGCGTTGGAGGCTTATCTCGGCGGTGAGGAACCGGACGGGGAAACCCTGAAACGCTGTATCCGTAAGGGTACGCTCAATGGCGCCTTTGTTCCGGTCCTGTGCGGTTCCGCGTTCAAAAACAAAGGGGTGCAACCGCTGCTCGACGCGGTGGTCGACTACCTGCCGGCACCGACCGATGTCGCCGCGATCAAAGGCGTCAAGATGGGCTCGAACGACACGGTGGTGCGCCGCTGCTCGGACGATGAGCCGTTCGCGGGGCTAGCGTTCAAGATTATGAGCGATCCGTTTGTCGGCTCGCTTACCTTTGTTCGCATCTATTCCGGCGTCGTGACGGGCGGCAGCCAACTGTTGAATACCGTTAAGGGCAGCCGCGAGCGGATCGGTCGTATGCTGCAGATGCACGCGAATCACCGCGAGGACCTCAAAGAGGCGCGCGCCGGTGACATCGTCGCATTAGCCGGACTGAAGAACACCACGACTGGTGACACTCTGTCCGATCCCGCCCATGCGGTCGTGCTCGAGCGCATGGAGTTCCCAGACCCGGTCATCGAGATCGCGGTCGAGCCCAAAACCAAGGGCGACCAGGAGAAAATGAGCCAAGCACTGGCCCGGCTCGCTACCGAGGACCCATCATTCCGTGTCACTGTAGATCATGAGAGTGGCCAGACCGTGATCAAGGGAATGGGCGAACTGCATCTTGAGATCATCGTCGATCGGATGAAACGCGAGTTCAAGGTCGATGCCAACGTCGGGGTGCCGCAGGTCGCCTATCGCGAGACCATCACTCGCACAGCCGAGGTCGACTATACCCACAAGAAGCAGACCGGAGGCGCCGGCCAATTCGCTCGCGTAAAGCTCCGCTTCGAGCCGCTTCCCGCGGGCTCAGGATACGTCTTCGAGAACGCGGTGGTCGGCGGGACGGTTCCGAAGGAGTATGTGCCGGGCGTCGAGAAGGGGCTGAGGGCGTCGACCGAGACGGGCGTGCTCGCCGGCTTCCCGGTTATCGATTTGAAGGTCGTGTTGTTCGACGGCGCACATCACGAAGTTGATTCGAGCGTGCTCGCATTCGAGATCGCAGCGCGCGCTGCCTTCAAGGACGGCGTCCTCAAGGCTGGGCCCAAACTTCTCGAGCCGATCATGCGGGTCGAAGTGGTGACGCCCGAGGAGTACATGGGTGATGTCATCGGCGACTTGAACAGCCGCCGTGGTCAAGTCACGGGAATGGATAGTCGTGGCAACGCGCGGGTCATCGACGCGATGGTACCGCTCGCCAATATGTTCGGCTATGTCAATACTTTGCGCTCGATGAGCCAGGGCCGCGCCCAGTACACAATGCATTTCGACCATTACGAGCTAGTACCGCAGGCGGTAGCGGACGAAGTCCGCGCCAAGATGGCCTGACCACCAGGCCAAGGCTGAATTGAGCGGAGAAAGTCATGTCGAAGGCGAAGTTTCAGCGGACGAAGCCGCACTGCAACATCGGGACGATTGGTCACATTGACCATGGCAAGACGACGTTGACGGCGGCGATCACCAA
>Ga0182036_10000608_pt1 | contig 16256 bp, 13 predicted proteins | sample sta12Cox44000080_FD_125966 | JGI IMG/M metagenome (GOLD analysis project Ga0182036, IMG submission 125966) | Lab enrichment of tropical soil microbial communities from Luquillo Experimental Forest, Puerto Rico - statoxic.12C.oxic.44.000.080 | ecosystem: Environmental > Terrestrial > Soil >...
AGGAAGGCATCTTACCTCAAGCGGCTACGCGAGGAACCCGAGTCCGAAGGCACCCTGCTGGTGTCAGCGGCGGACAAGCTGTACAACGCCCGGGCAATTCTTGAGGACTACAGGGAGGTCGGAGCGGAGGTTTGGCAGCGGTTCAAGCGAGGACGCGACCAACAACTTTGGTATTTCGGCGAACTGCTCATGATTTACGGGTCGAGATGCCCGGATTGGCGGATTGTCAAAGAACTGAAGAGCGCGGTCTCCGAACTGAGAAGAGTCTCGGCAAGCGAATCGTCGTGACGAATCTCTTCAGCGTTGCTCTAGGTCACTGGAATGACAGTAATCCAATCGCTCGTACAACCAAAACAAGAATCCAAATCCACTGGAAACATGCAACAGCCATGGGCCGACCTTCTGATCAGCACTACGCCGGGCGGCCGCAAGCTTGTGGAAGCTGCGGTGAGCCTTGGACGATCAGCGGCGAGGCGGCCTGGAACGGGGAGCCTCCCGAGCCAGTGCGGGAAAACCCGCTGCTTCCGAGCAATCGTGCAAGCTCTGCGGAACCGAGTTGGGAAAGACTCTCTTCCCGCGGCAACGCCAGCGCTTGTTCCACCTCGCCGTAGTCGACCAAGTTCGCGACTCCTACCGCACGACCTTTTCGATGCGCCGGTCAGGTAGTAACCACATAACGGCAACCAGAACGTATAGAGCGTAGCCCGCCCACGTTCTCACAAACGCCAACGATATTGCGACGAGATAGATGACGATGCTCAGTTGCCCCTTTCTGTCTCTGCCTATTGACATCGCCAGCTTGGAGTCTTTTCCGTGATGGGACACAAGGGTTTGGGTCAATATAAAGTACGCGATCCCGGCAAACAGCAAGATGCAACCGTAGACCGCAACCGGAAGCGACGAGAAATGGTTTTGCCCCATCCAAGCCGTTACAAACGGGGCAAGCGAGAGCCAAAAGAGAAGGTGGAGGTTTGCCCAAAGAACCTTGCCGGAGACGTGGTCCGCAGCCTGAAACAAATGATGATGATTGTTCCAGTAGATACCCACGTAGAGGAAACTGAGAACGTAACTGAGAAAAAGGGGAACCAATGGAAGCAGTGCCGCCAGATCGGCCGAGGAAGGGACCTTTATATTGAACACCAGGAACGTAATAATGACAGCAAACACTCCGTCACTGAAAGCCTCTACTCGTCCTTTGCTCATTTCCTGACCCCTTCGCACACGTGAATAGCTGGCTAGCAGACTAGCCTACGAAAGAGCCCCTAATCGAGGTCGAAGTCCAGAATTTTAGGGCGACACTTCTTCAAGTCGGTTCGCTTCAGAGAAAAAGATCGAGCCGGTGCCGGATGTCCAAGCCCTACCTAGCGCACGTCGCATAATCTACGTCCTGCCAAACGTTAGTTCTTTATCGCAGGCGCATTCGAGCAGGGAGTGATCGGTGACATAGAGGTCTGGCGTGCATTCGAAAATCGGAACGGAGAGAATCAAACCACGGAAATGATTTCATTCTTCAGTCCTTCGAGATGATGAGGTTCGTCAGCTTCCAGGGGTTTTGGTAAGTCTCGATTTCGACCTGTTGTTTCTTCTTGTCGACGGTCAGTTTGCATGCCGGCAGCACCGTGCCGGAGCCCTTGCCGTCGGGCGTGAGCACCAACTCGATGGCGCCGACGCTGTAGTCCCTCGAACGTGTTCCCTGATATAGCTCCGCGAAGGCAAGGTTGCGATCGGTGACGAGACGGAGTCGGCGCCCGTTCTCGGAAGGCAATTCGATGATGTACTTGACGTCGTTGCCGACACCACCACTGGCGAATCTGACTTGCCCCTTGGGCTTCATGTCCTCGAGAACACCCACAAGGCCGTCTTGGCCCGAGCGTGTGAAGGCCTCTATAAGGGCTTTTCGATCAGCAGGCGTCGAAAACTGCTCGATTATGATGTTGACGTCAAAGATCTTGCCCATTTGCGTGCTTGTCCCCATCGCGGTCGCCTGGATGGTCATGCGTCCCTGAGCATGGACGACTGTGCTGCACGCCAACAACGGGAAAGGGTAGACGATAAGGGCGCAACGGAGAAGTCTGTGCTTCTTCACGAAATCCTCCTTGATGAGGCAAGAGTGGATTCCAGCAATCCGCGAGATTGCCGAGATTAGGAAGCAAGGCTGAACTTAGGGCCGCGGATGTATTCTGAACTACTGGGAAAATTGACAGATGAGGGTTCAACATGTTGCCCGGAAAGCGGGAAATCGGGAGGGTGGAGGCTAGTACTTGGTTTGCCCGATTAGTCCTGAACCCAACCTCCCCTTATTTAACCTGCACAGTTGGGTAGTCCTGCCAGAGGTATTGCAGCGCTTCCGCAAGGGTCTGTTCCACAACGCCTCGGTCGACGTGAACAGCATTGCGCGCAAAGACGAACTGATAATGATAGTCCTTGGCGGCAAGCACTCTTGCCATGTTTTCGTTGGCGAGGACCCAGTCGTGCATGCCGTCACGCATCACGTTGGGATTGAGAAGATCGCGGTCGCCGACTTCCATCCAGATCCGGATCGGTCTGGCTGGGCTGTTCGGGATCAGGTGTTCATGAAATTCCCAGGCGCCGTGCGGGGTCTGCGGATTGTAGGGCCATTGCTGATTGATGAATGTGCCGGAGTAGGTCAGCACGCGGCGGTAAAGCTCTGGGTGATACCAAGCCATGCTCAGGGCGCACGCACCGCTTGAGCTGTAACCCATCGCGGCTCTGGCGTTGGGATCCTTTGTGAGCTTTACGTGGGCCTGAGCTTCGACGAGCGGCAAGACTTCCGTTTCGACAAATTCCGCGTAAGTTCCAGACATCGTGTCATACTCAAGTCCGCGCTCACTTCCTTGGGCGTCCCCGCCTCCATTGCCGATCGAAATCGCCACCATTGCGGGGAGTTTGTGGTGTGTTATCAAGGTGTCCAAAACTGAAAAGAGGTGCCGGTCGGGCCCGTCACCGCCCACGATAAAAGGCATGACCATGCCGGGAAGGTACTGCGCCGGAATGTAGACGGCCACTTTCCTCGAATAGGGAGCGGGGTGGCTGGTGGTGACGACGAGCTGTGCGGGGTCTGCGGGAGCGACGGTGCCAAAGGTATGCGGCTCGCGCGCAATTCCAGGATAGATTTTGCTTTGCGAGGAATCCATGGTGAACTCAACCACATTGCCTGCTAGCGGGCCGCTTGGCTGAGGAGTTGCGGAATTGTGGGTGGGGCCGATGATGAAATTGCCGTCCACCGCGGGCGGCGGATTGGTGCCGTCGGGTAGCTCTGCTGCTTTCACGTAGCCGGAGGTGTTCGGATCGCGCGTGGGCGGAGCAGGATGCGCGATTTGCAGCGGAGTGGCAGAAGGGCGTACTCGCGCGGGATTTGCCATCAGCCACAGACTTGCCAGAAGCTTCGTGCCTAGAGAATGCAGGGGTTTCTTCACTGGCTTCTTCCCGGGGATAGGCAGATTCCTGGTCCCACTGCCACGTCGTTCGCACTCACCCATACCGTACATCCGGCCAGCGCCAGAGCAGTTGCTACGGCGAATTTGAACTGCAAACGCATGGCGGGAGTCTATCCAGATGGGCCTCTCTCTTAGGTTGGGTTGCTTGCCGTTCAGGCTCCGGCATTTTGTCAAGCCTTCCGCCACTCAAGCCTCTTCAGGTCGAGGCGGATGGCGCCCAGCAGCATCCCCGTGATCGTGCCCATGACCGTAACTGGTTCTCCGTCCTGGACGCTCCTCAACCGAGGATATTTGTCGAGTTCGACCTCGACATAGATTACCGCACCAGCGCTTCTGTCTCCGTAGCGCAACGTGACATCAGCAATGCCTGGCCTAGCGAGAAGCTCTGTTATGTAGGAAACTCGTGCAGGCCACTTTACTTTCATCCCTTTGTAGCAACTACGGGCGGCTTCTTGGTGAAGGAACGGGAGAGAATTCGTTTGGTCCCGAATCTCGTCTGCGGTTGGCGTTTCGCTGTATTCGTCGTCGATCGGGTCGTGGCGCGGCGGGATGTTGACCTTCTGAATGATGTTGTCCCGACCAGCGACCACCGAGCCGGAAATGTTGCTCTTCGACATGTTTACGGAGCTGCCGTGCGCAGGCTTGGCCTTTCTTCGTGCCAACCACCCGGCTATGCCGATAAGCACAGCGACACCTATACCCAAGAATATCCACGTATAGTTGTCCGCCAGCCACTGAGGAACGAGAGACATGAGAGGAGTTTAGTCCGGGACGTCCGATACCGTCCAGCGTGGACGTTGCACCTTGCGACTTTACGATTACAACCCGTCGGGAGGTCACGATGGCTGACGTTTGTTTTTAGGAGTGGCAGGGAAACCCAGCCCAGGACGGAGCGTACCCGGATGCGCTGTGAAATCTATTCTGTTGCTCTGCATCTCGGTCTTGCTGGCTTCATCTGCTGCGGTCAATGACCTCTCCGGGCGCTACTCCAGCAGTTTTGACCGGCAAGAAACCAGCGGGACGATTCCTGGACTTTAGAGCTGCCTAATCAACAAAACCAGCTCCTGGTTACAAAAAATTACTGCCCAAATCTCTTTGCATCTTGATTCGCCGGGTAACCGCCTTAGACCAAAGAGCTCGGCCGGTAATCTTCCTTTTACGACTGACGCCATCTTTGGTAAATATTCCAAATGGTGGCGGCACTCCGAACGGCAAAATAGGCGACTACGAGTGATCCAACAAATTGGAGAAATGCGAACAGCTTAGGCATGGGCTGGGGCCTCGAACGGAGATTGAAAACCTAAGAATTCAATTTCCGGACATGCTTCGACCAGATCGATGAACATGTGTCGTGCACAGGAACGTTATGGTGCTGATACGCCGTGATTTCCGCTTATTATCTGCAGGCTATCGAAATGGCTTGTGTAGCGCCATAGTACGGCGGTACCGGGAGTCAAGTTTTCATCAGATTCTTAAGCCTCTTCGCCAGGTGTCGTCGATGGGTCTCTGAGCTCTTCGGCGCCAGCTCGCGATCGATCTTCGGCGCTTCCTCGTACTCCTTCCGCGATTCCTCCATCCGGCTCTGCTGGCTGTGAAGCATCCTCAGGTTGTCGAGCGTCATCGCCCCGTTCCGTAGATAGGTCCCTGGATTCTTCGGCGCCAGCCCGCGATCGATCTTCGGCGATTCCTCCATCCGGTTCTGCTGACTGTGAAGCATCCTGAGGTTGTCGAGCGTTATCGCCCCGTTCCGTAGATAGGGCCTTGGATTCTTCTGCGCCAGCTCGCGATCGATCTTCGGCGCTTCCTCGTACTCCTTCGGCGATTCCCCCATCCGGCTCTGCTGGCTGTGAAGCATCCTCAGGCTGTCGAGCGTTATCGCCCCGTTCCGTAGATAGGTCCCCGGATTCTTCTGCGCCAGCCCGCGATCGATCTTCGGCGCTTCCTCGTATTCCTTCGGCGATTCCTCCATCCGGCTCGGCTGGCTGTGAAGCATTCTCAGGTGGTTCAGCGTCAGGCAGATCGTCCGATTGAATGAGAATCGATCCATCCAATTCCATGTCGCCGGCAAGATATTTCCGCCGCACCTCCTGCTCGATGGGCTGGCGGTTCGCTCTGAATACTTTGAGTTTGTCCTTACCGTCTCCATGGAAGTGATCGTCGAGGGCTTCCCCGCTGATGGCGCACCGCACCCACGTTTCGCCATCTCGCCCGTAGAAAAAAACCATGTCACGCCCGAAATCAAAGCTCTCCTTGGGCGCAGGAAATTTCAGGTCGTGCCGCTCCAGGCGCCATTGCACGCGACGGACGATAAAGGTTGCGAACGGATGGATGTCCATCTCGATGCTGGCGCGGTCCAGCGCGCTCAGATAAGACTTGCGATCCCTGATGCGAATCACCGTCCAAGGATAGCCTCCCGAAGCCAGCATCACATTCATCAGAAAGCGCGCCATGCGACCGTTCCCATCCGGGTACGGGTGGACATAACCGAAAAGCCAGTGTCCCAACACCGCACGCACCGCAGGCTCGGGCTCTTTTTCCAGAAGATCGAAGAACGCCGGCATCGCATCCCGCACCGCCTCCCACCTCGGCGGAACGTAGCGCGACCCGCGCAGATACACCGGTATATTCCTGTAACCGGCCAATGATCCCGGTTCCATCAAGCCGGCTGTAACGCAGGGCTGGAACAATTCGCGATACCAGTCGTTGTGCGCAGCGCGCGCGAGCGCGCTGGGGTTCTCACCGGCGATCACTTTCTCTACCTCCTTTTTCACGCGCTGAAACGCTTGCCAGTATCCCCGCGCCGCGAGGGCGTCGCGATTTCTACGATCCCGAGCGTCATGCTCGGGGTCCCAGCCGCCCTGGCGCACTTTCTCAACCAGGGCAGGCGTGACCGAGTAACCTTCAATGGACAAAGAGTGGTAGGCATCGGTCCGATAGATTTCGTCGACGAAGCGAAGATACGCTTCCTTGTCTGTCGGAAGCCCTGGCTCTTTTGGGAACGTAGCCAACACCTTGCCACGCATCGATTCCCAAAGCATCTCGATGCGGCCCACGATCGGAGCGGTGGGACGGCTCGGCTTGTGGAATATCTGTCCGGCTTCAAATGGGCTGCTTTCTCGCACATCGTATCCGGCGCCCTTCATGGCGCGGAGAATCTCGTCCGCGAGTTCGCCTCGCCCGGTTTGGCGGAAGGCTTTGGCCAGATAACCGGCTTTCGCGGAGTGACCGCCGTTCAGGAGAAGCCGCAGCAGGTCCGAGGCGTCCGCGAGGCTGGCCATCACCACTTGCGCCTCCAGGGGATACAGCTGAAAAAATGATTCCGGCACACGTACCAACGACGCCGCCGGCGTAAACAGACGCAATCCGTCCCTCACCATGAGGGCCCCGCCAGCGGGCATCTCCGCCACTTTCAGGTCGTAAAGCGATGAGCCGAAGAGAAGCTTGATATCGTTGTTTGTGGCTTTGGGACTGTGGACAACCAATTGGTCCGGGATCACCGTTCTCTCGCCGTGCAAAAAAAGGGATTGCTCCGGCGACAGGTGCCATTGTTGGCCAAAGCGCTCGTCGCAGTAGCGCGCGCAAAATTCCCAGAACGACGCATGCCAAGGGGTGCTCTCGCCGGCCTGTGCTTCGGGGCTGGCAGAAATCAGCCAACCCTTCATGACTTCTTGCAGGAAGCCGTTCTCCATCAGGCGTTCGCGGTGAACTCGGCTCAGGTCGTCGGAACGAAACACCCGTCGGTCGCCTTCCTGAAGGACCTTGAGCGCGTCAAGGGATTCAGCGAGTTTTTCGTTTGGCGAGGGCATGAACCTTTCCCTCCTGGATCGGTCATTACAAGTTTATTGTGACGAGCAAATACAAGTATGTGATGCTGCATGATTACAAGTCAATTGTGGCAAATAATGCAAGTGTATATATTAATGTTGTCGCGAGGGCCAGGCCTACAGGCAAAGGCTAGTCAAGCTTAGGTGTGTTGCCCCTGAACGACATCACCGAAGAGCAAGTTGTTTCGGCAATTCGCTTGCGAAGGGTGGGCGGCGCATCTCCATCGCGCAACTGCTGTCTATTCCCTCAGCCGAGCCTTTCTCGATGAACACTTTGAACATTCCTGCCACGCACGCCCCGTCTGTCTGGTGTCCGTAGTGAGGAATCTTCACCTGGCGACCCTTGGAGAAATTCATCACTGCAGCTTCCCCGTACCACGGCGGGCTTGCGCCATCGGCCTCGCCGGAGATCATTAGAACCGGTAAATCAGACTTCACAAGCTCGGTGTAGTCCTTAGGAATATCGCCGCGTGGCCATTCCTTGCATGCTTCCATATGCACGCGCACGCGATACTCGCCCACAAAGGTGTTCTTCGTCTCGCGCGCAACATCTGCTTCTGTGATGAACGGAACGCCCTCCGAACACGTCACGGTCATGTACATCCCGCGCGCCACTCCTCCTGCAAAGCTCGGATTCACCGCTAAGGCTTCGAAAGGCACATAGTCGCCCTCGTAAGCGCGATGAATCACGTACGGCACCAACCGTGCTGAAGCCGTTGTGTAGAGTTCTAGCCTCAGCCGCTCCACAAAATTCCCTCTAGGCAGCTTGATTTGCACCCGCTCTTTATTCCTTGGATCTAGTAATTCTACGCTGACCGGTCCATTGTCGAACCGTGCCAGGACTTTCTCAAATTCCTGCTTGATGCTCGGAAAACGAGTGAGGCAATCCGCGTCTGCCGCGCAATCCTTGAACATCTCGTCCAACGCAAGTTGGGCGGCCCTAGGAAACAGGAGCGGCTGCTTGATGTTCGGCGGAGCCACGCCTGCGAGAAACGCCGTGCGGACATGTTCGGAATGCCGCCGCATGAAAATCTGCGCGGCGAACGTGCCGTACGACCCGCCGACCAAGTTGATCTTATCGTAGCCGAGCGCCTCTCGGACTTCATCTAGATCGTCCATGGCGATAGGCGTCGTATAGAGCTTCAGGTTGGCAACCTTCTCGAGCTTCTGGCGGCAGGCTCGCACTCTATCTAGAGGAAACAATTCGCCGAAAAAGGCCGCCAAGTCGTTGGGGTCATCGTTGAAATCGCAGTGAAGCGGATTCGATCCGCCCGTCCCGCGTTGGTCCACGTAGACCAGGTCACGCGTATCGCGCACATTCTCAAGAAGCCCGCCCCTTCCGCCACGCGCGAGGTCGGTCGCTGCCCCTCCCGGCCCCCCGTGCAGCCAGAAAACAGGGTCCGGCGCAGGCACTGGGCTGTGCGCGGGAAGTACCACGATGTTCAGCCCAACCGTTCTGCCGCCCTTCGTAGCACGATCCTCGGGGACTTCGTACGTTCCGCACAGGGCGTCGCTTCCATAAATTCCCGCTGTGCAGGCGTTCAGCGGGAATTTCGCTCGTTTCCGCACCGCTTCAGCGGCTCGCTGTTCGCGCCTGTACCGTGCCGCCGCGAAGCCTAGAGCCATCGCGCCTGCCATCGCTACGACTGCCAAACTAGTCAAACGCGCTCGTCGCACGCTCTTCGCCTTCGGCTTACCATCAGTTGGAATCTCCTTGTGGTCTTAAAGAGCGACCTGATCGCGACCATTCAGAAAACATCGAGTGGATCACGCACTTCCATACCGGGGGCGTTCCGGGACGGCACGAACTCGATGGCACACAGGAAGTGCAATGGATGGAATGATGCGCGGCATCGCGGCGACGAACTTCCGCGGGTACGTGGCGCACGAATTTGTGCCCGCGCGGGATCCGCTCACTTCTCTCCGGCAAGCGGTTGATCACTGCGACGTTTAATGCCCGCAAAGAAATAGTCCACGGGGGGTGGATGTCGCTCCCTCTCGCAATTTCAGTTCGCCCGTACGCCCACCGCCGCGTACAGCTCCGCCGGTTTCAACACGTTTCCGTTTTGAATGACGGTTTCAATCTTGCGGATATCCCGAGTTCGGCTCGTGGGGTCGCCATTCACCAAGAGAATGTCTGCAATTTTCCCCCGAGTGATCGACCCGAGTTCCTTATCGCGTTTCATAAGTGTCGCTGCTTCAATCGTGGCCATCTGCAGAACCTTCGTAGGCAGGATTCCCGCCTCGTTGTAAATCTCCAGCTCGCGGTGCAAGGCATACCCGCTCCCCTGGTCCGTGCCTGCCACAATCCGCACACGACCGTCGTACATTTTTTTCAACATCCTGACCATATTCGCCCATGAATCGCGATAAAGCTTGTCTGTTTCGGAGTCTTCCGCCGGCAGTGCTTGTGAAGCGGTCTTGATTTGTCGCTGCACTTGCACCGGCATGCGTTCGAACATGGGTGCCTCCATCGGCCCAATCTTCCCCGGCCGATCCGTATAGGTGGCCTCAAAAATCGCCATCGTCGGGTCCACAACGGTTCTATGTTCTGCCAAGAATTCCACAAAACCGTTGACTGCGTCAGAGTTCAAGTCCAGCCCTGCGCTTCTTCGGCCCGGCATAATGAAGCGGTTCGGGTTGCGCGTCTCTTTTACGTCCGGCATGAAATTTAGCATGATAAAGTTGATGTGCTGAATCTCATCCGCTCCGTCTTTCACAAATTGCTCCGCAATCATTTGTGCCGGAACGTGCCCGCTCACCCGTAACCCTCGCCGGTGCGCCTCCTGCGCGATGATGGGCACAAGCTCCGGTTTCATCGAGCTGTAAATCTTGATTTGCACGTATCCCAGATCCGCGTACTTATTCACCATCGATACTGCCTCTTCCGGCGTGTCCGCAAAGGACGCGACCGGCCCCTGAAACGGCCCTCGCCCATCGAGGAACCCTGCGGGAATCACCCTCGGGCCGATCTGCGTTCCCTTCGCGATGCTCTCACGCAATTTCGTAAGCTGTTCGACAGAGTTCGCCAAGTCTCGTATGGTCGTTATTCCCGCTGCGACGTCCAAATACGCGCTCTCTGCATACAGATGTTGGTGCATGTCCCACAACCCTGGTATCGCCATTCTCCCGGTGCCATCCAGCACCTGCGCCTTCGCCGGAACGCTCTGCGCGCGCTCATCGTCCACCGCTGCGATCGTCTGGCCCTTAATCGTGAGACGCTGGTTGACGAGCACCTTCCCGTTGAGCGCGTCAAACACGCTCACATTCTTGATGATCAGGTCGCCTTCAGGCTTGTGTGTGAATTGTTTGGCCAGTTCCGCCCACCTCTCTTGCTCTACCGCTTGTTGTGCATCCTGCAGGCCTTTTAGGGAACCCTCGAATCCTTGACGAATCGTTGCGAACCACGAAGTGGTCGCCGCAACTAACCTCTGGTCCCCGTCCATCCACAGGTAACCTGCCGTAAACGACAAACCACTGATCTCGTAAAGCGACGCGCTCACATGCTTCCCGTTCCCTTCGATCTCCAGGGTGCGCAATTGCCGGATTCGCGCTTCTCCGCTGGGAAGCACCGGAAGCCTTCCTCCCTTCTTCAGCAGCGCCCGCGCTAGAATTGCCCCGGACTCTGGCCCCCCGTTCAAGTCGACGTAGAATTTCCCGTCCGCGCTCACGACTTTTTCGTCCTCGCTCTGGTTTTTCCACTCCGCGTTTGCTCCACGAAACGCGAATGTTTCCGCGATCGGATTCTTCATGTAGTCAACGCCTTTGGTTTCCTCAGCGATGACCACGCCGTCCGCGCTTAGGCGATACGTCGAGTAAGTTTTCGGCCCGCGCCCCCGATCGTTGAATTGGAAAAACTCGTGGATGGTCCCATCCGAGTCCCTCCACACTGCGTCCTGCCCCTGTGGGGTCTTGTCGGTCAGGAACGTACGTATCTCGGCATCTTTGGGCACGTCCGCCGGAAGCTCCGGAAGTGGCGAATTTTGACTCTGCCCGACCGCCATCGCATAGCACAAGAGCATCCCGGCCAGGGTAATTCCTGTCAAAAAACTCACGATTAAGCTTCTCATCGCGCACCTCTCTATCTCTTCGATACCAATTCCGGAATTTCTTCCGTCTTTGTTGCCACTATTGTACGCGGTTTCCAGCATGAGAAATCGATAGCGTCTGCTTAGCGGGACTACCGGAAAGGCACTGGAACGAACTTTTCTAATCAGGCTTCTGGATTCCTCGAGCGAAGCCTTTCCCTTTCCGAACTCTCATGTACGCCAGAGAAATCAGCAAAAGAAGAGACGCGAAAGCAGGGACCGAGTACTGCAGGCCCTCGACAAAAAACGTGCTCACGGTGATCCCCACAAGAGCGACGATGCCCAGCCATGTCGAATACGGAAAGAACCGCAGGTGCAGGGGAAGATGGGCAACTCGATCGGGACCAAGCGCGCGCCGAAACGCAAGATGGGTCACCAGAATAACGATCCAGACAAAAAGCATCCCCGCCACGGCAATGCCATACAACAGGAGGAATGCTTTCGCTGGTGCATAGATCGCGAGCAATATCGCCGCCACCATGCCTGCCGTGGAAACAGCCAGGGCACGCCGAGGAACACCACTTTCGCTGAGGCGCCCAAGCCATTCCGGGGCATGTTGGCTTCTCGACAAGGAAAAAAGCATGCGCGTGGTGAGGTACAAATCCGTGTTGGAGCTTGAGAGTGCCGCCGTGATGACCACCAGATTCATGATGCTTGCCACGTAAGGGATACCGACGGCGGAAAAAGCGCTCACAAACGGACTCCCGGTAATGCCGGTGCCCGGGCCCGTGAGATTCCAGGGTGTCATCGCCACCATGATGGTAATGGCGAGAACGTAGAAGAGGATGAGCCGATAGACAATCGTGCGCATCGAGCGCGGAATGGATACCTCGGGACGCTCGGCCTCGCCCGCGGTAACCGCAATGATTTCAACACCCATGTAACTAGTGAGCACAAGAGTAAGCGCCAGCCAGACGCCTTTCCAGCCATTAGGGAGAAAGCCTCCGTGCGCTGTGAGATTGGAGAGGCCCACGGCCGGCCCGCGGCTCAGGCCGAGTATCAAACCCAAGCCAATGACAATGAAAAAGACGATTGCCAAAACTTTAATGAGAGCAAACCAATATTCGAACTCCCCAAAACGGCCCACCTGCTGCGTATTCAGCGCGACCAGCCCAATGGAAACCGCTATCACCCAGATCCATGGGGGGACCGACGGAAACCAAAATGCGAAATAGATCCCCACGGCCGTCACTTCCGCCCCGATCGCAATGATCTGAACCAGTCCGTACGTGGTCCGCACCGAGAATCCCGCCCAGGAACTGAGGTAAGTTTGTGCGTAGACCCCAAAAGAGCCGGCGACCGGGTGCACGACGGCCATTTCTACCAGCGAGTAAGAGACGATGAGCGCGATGATCGCGCCGAAAAGATAAGAGACGATCACGCCAGGCCCCGCCAGGCGAATCGTCACGCTGCTTCCCAAAAAAAGGCCGACGCCAATCGCCCCGCCGATGGCCAGCATGCTGAGCTGCCGCTGGGTAAGCCTACGCCTCAGTTCCGGCGCCTCCCCGTTGTAGCTAGGCAGGTCCTTTGTGCCAGACGGAAGGCCCCCAGAGGTCTCAGGAACTTTATTCATGCCTGCTCAAATTGAGCAAGACGTCGGCAAAGCGACGTATTTCTTCCGTGGTGTTGTAGTGGACTGCGGAGATCCGAACGACCCCGCTATCCTGGCGCAAACCGAAGCGCTTCATCAGCCGCGGCGTGTACATGTGACCATCGCGTATGCCAATGCCTGCATCCGCCATAGTCTCCGTAACTTTTGCCGGAGAGGTTTTCTTAAGGTTGAAACACAGGGTGGGTACGCGTTCGTGCACCCGGTGATCTTCGCGCATGCCGTAAATCGTGGCGCCGCATTCACGCAAAACACGCAGGAACTCTAGCGACAAAGATTCTTCATAGGAACGGATGGCCGTCATCGCGCGGACGATATCGGCGCGCCGGGAGTCTGCCTGACCGTCTTCGTTGCCCGCTCTCAGAGTCTTTCCCAGATTCTCAAGATAGAAAACGGCCGCATCCATGCCGGCTACATTTTCATAGATAAAAGTTCCGGCCTCGATTTTTCCGGGAGGCTCATCGGGAATGAAGTCTTCGCGAAAGGTCGGCAGCTTCTTCAGAAGTTCGCGGCGTCCCCATAGGAATCCCATGTGCGGGGCAAAAATCTTGTAACCAGAACAGACCAGGTAATCGCAATCGAATCCTCGCACATCAATAACCGCGTGCGGCCCGTAGTGCACGCAATCGAGAAAAATCTCGCCGCCCGCTTCGTGGACGAGCCTGGCTGCCGATGCGACGTCGACGATCGAGCCAAGAGCATTGGACGCCACGGTGCACGCCAGCAGGCGTGTTTTGCTAGACAGAAGGGGTTGCAGGTCCTCGGGATGCAAATTGCCGTCATCCCGCATCTTCCACCATTGAAATTTCGCGCCTTCTCTTTCCAGGGCCAGCCAAGTGGCAACATTAGCTTCGTGATCCATATCGGTGACGATAATCTCGTTGCGCCCCCGGAGCGTCTGACCGATCGCCAAACTCACAATGCGAATGAAGGAAGTTGCATTCATGCCAAAAGCGATTTCATTCGGATCGCGGGCATTGAGAAAAGCAGCGACACTTTCGCGTGCCCGCGCAATCGTCGCATCCACCTGCTGGCTGTGCCGATAGCGGCCCCCGCGCTGGACGTTGCGCTCCACCAAGTGCTGGTTGACAGCATCAAGCACGGTCCGCGGCACTTGAGCGCCTGCGGCATTGTCGAAAAAGATGAATGCGGGGTCTTGTTGGAGAGCGGGAAACGACGCCCGGACGGATTCAACAGGGAACCCGGAAGGCCGGCGCAAAACGGAGGGGTTGGCATTACCACTCATTTCATTTCCTTACGTCCCAGGTGCGAGCCAAATCGGGACTTGTTTTGAGCTGCGCGAGGCACGCGAACGCTATAATGCATATCACCGCGTGTCAAGCAACATGCTAGCTGTAATGCTGCTTGCATGGCTGTCAAATCATTCTTATCCTCTTGGTCGTTCATGCCTGTCTCCCCATCACTTTATGAGCGAAGCCACTGAAGAAGTCTATGCCGCGCTGAAACACTCCTTCCGGGGGAGGTTGATGCAGCCCGACGACGCGGAATACCCGGACGCCCGTCGAATTTGGAACGGCTTGGTGGCTCGCAGGCCCGGTCTGATCGCTCGCTGTAATGATTCAAGTGATGTGCAGGCAGCCGTGCGCGCCGCCGCATCGGCAAATGTGATTACCGCCGTCCGCTGTGGGGGGCACAGTCTTGGCGGCTTTAGCTCTTGCGACGACGGCATAGTGATTGATCTCTCGCCTATGCGCAAGGTTCAAGTTTACGAGGAGGACAGGTCCGCTCGATTCGAAGGCGGATGCCTGCTCGGTTCGATTGACTCGGCAACGCAAACCGTTGGACTTGCTTTTCCTGCAGGTGTGGTTTCCCACACCGGCGCGGGTGGCTTGGTTCTCGGAGGTGGCACCGGGTGGCTCAATCGTTTGTACGGCCTCTCTTGTGACAACGTGCGGGGCTTTACCGTCATTGTTGCGGACGGATCCATCGTCCGCGCGAACGGCAAAGAAAACCCGGACCTGTTTTGGGCACTGCGAGGGGGAGGAGGCAACTTTGGCGTGGTGACCGAATTCGAAGTGACTCTTCATCCGGTGAGCGCGGTTCTTTTCGGGAGAGGGATATGCCCAGGTGATGAAGCGCCAGCACTTCTTCGTCACTGGCGCGACATCATGCCGGAGGCGCCGGATAACTTGAGATGGGGCTTCTCGTTGAGGAGCGCTCCTCACGCGCAAAACATTCCTGCGTATCTCCGGGGACGCCCAATCGCCAGTGCCTCGGCGCTTTGGGTCGGCGATCTCGAAAAAGGCGGCCGGTACGTCGATCGCGCCCTGGCGGTTGTCAATCACCAAGCGGTCAGCAAGGAAGTGCTTTCCTTCCGTGCGTTGCAAACCCTGGCGGATTCCGAATTCCCGCACGGCCGCCGCTATTACACCAAGGCCGGTTACTTCAAGACGTTGAGCGACGAAAGCATTAGCACGATGATGGAAGCGCTCGCCACGAATCCTTCTCTTTCAAATGAAATCGAGTTGGCCTACCTGGGCGGCGCAGCGGCGCGGGTTGCGCCCGGCGAAACCGCCTTCGGCGATCGTAGTTCGCCCTTTGTCCTCAATCTTCTTGCAAACTGGTCGGACCCGGCCGACGATGCCGCAAACATTGCGTGGATTCGCAGGTTGTTTGCTCGGTTGCGCCCAGCGATGGCTCCGGGAGTTCACATCAATTTCATGAGCGGCGACGAAGCTGATCGCGTTTCGGAGGCCTATCGGGAGCGATGGGAGCGCCTCAGAGCAACCAAAACGATGTATGATCCAAGGAACTTTTTTCGTCTGAACCAAAATATCCCGCCCTTGACGGCGGCAGCAAATGGCATTTCTGGGTAAGCCCTGGCAACAAGAGGGATTTTCGATGCCACTGCAGCACGTGTTTTGAAACCGGCAAGCTAGAGCTGGGTCCTGAACCCTGGTCCGTTTCCAGAAAACACGAGAGGATTTCCCGGGAGACTAATATTTCCTGTAGACGCTGATTTCTAACCCAGCAAAACGGGAACGGTGCGCGCTCGGAATCTGCATTCGTTTCGTGCTGCCTTCTCGGTAAAGTCGCGTACTACGCGCTGCGATTTGCGGACAAACCGGGCACTTAGGCGATTCCCGTCACTCCTCCACGAACCGGTAGCTTGCATGGCAGTCGTAATCAATGTCGTGCTTCTTTTTCAGCTCTTGAATGTAGTGGATGGTCGTTTGCGTGTGAGGCCCGACGTCTTCGTTCGTGTGCAATAGCATCTCCTCAAGACAACTGTTTATGTTCATGCGTTTGTGCTTTG
>Ga0182036_10000612_pt1 | contig 16231 bp, 15 predicted proteins | sample sta12Cox44000080_FD_125966 | JGI IMG/M metagenome (GOLD analysis project Ga0182036, IMG submission 125966) | Lab enrichment of tropical soil microbial communities from Luquillo Experimental Forest, Puerto Rico - statoxic.12C.oxic.44.000.080 | ecosystem: Environmental > Terrestrial > Soil >...
AAATGTCTATCAGCGAGCCGAGCGCAAGATCGCGATCGTGAAAAAGGCGGCGATGGCGCCGATGAGGAGTCCAATAACCAAGCCGGTCAAAAACATTTCATTGAGGGACGACAATTCCAGTCACAAAATCTTGTGACTTCGGGCCAAAAACTTGTTGCGGCGGGGCATTGGAGAATACCCGCACACCCTCCACAACGGCCTGAACTATCCACGGTCGCTCGCCTACGACCTTTCCTATTGCCGGCGTGGATCGTCGGCGGGATCCAAATATTCGAGGCCCAGCGGGCCGATCGCCGTGACTTGCGTGACGTATTCGCCGGCTTTCGCCCAATGGAAATGAGAGGTATCGCCTGGCAGAACGATCACGCTTGCAGGCGGAAAAGCCTGCACCTTGTCGCCGTCAAACCGATCGCCTAGACGATGTAGAACACGCCCGACATGACCGTATAGATCCGATCAGTTTGGTGCCGGCGGGCACCTTCACCCTGATGACGTAAGGGCCGGGCTCGGACGGATGTCCGACAAGGGTTGCAAGCCTCGCCTCGGGTGGAAAGGCCGGAAAAGGTTTCCAGTCGATGTCCTCCGGGAGGATCGATCTGAAAACGGCTTGACCTGGTTGGTGCGCGTGAGGCATTACTGTTCTCCCGGTTACTATGTCCGCACTGGCCGAAAGCCCGCGCGGACCTCCTGCGAAAAGAGTTGCGGTTGTTCCCAGGCCGCAAAGTGCCCGCCTTTGTCGACCTCGTTGTAGTAGATGAGTTTGGGATAGGCGCGCTCCGCCCAACTCCGCGGCGCTCGATAGATCTCGCCAGGAAAGACGCTCACCGCAGCAGGGAACGATAAGTTAACGGCGTTTATGACGCTCTTTCCCTTATTTTCCCAATACAGCCGAGCCGCAGAAATCGCCGTGTTCGTCAGCCAGTAGAGCGTGATGTTGTCGAGAACGTCGTCTCGCGTAACGTCGCCCGCGGAGTGGCCATTGATGGTACGCCCGAGCACGGCCGAGGTCATGGTCGCCGCCGGCTGGCCCCAGCCGTCACCATGGTCAAAAAGCCAAGCTGCCATCCCGACCGGCGAATCGGCCAGCCCGTACAATGTCTGCGGACGCGTCGACATCATCAGCGCGTAGGCGAAGTGTGTCGCCCTGAAATCCTTCACTTGTTCGTAGGCGCGCTTTTCGTCAGCCGAGAGAGTCGCTGGCGGCGGATCGCCGGAAACTAATGACTTCCCAATATCGGCCGGAAGCGTACCGGGGAAGTTGACGTGAATGGCAATTAGTTCCGGGGGCGCCTGTTCCGCCATTGCATGCGAGACAAACGCACCCACGTCGCCACCTTGCGCGACAAAGCGCGTATATCCGAGGCGCCGCATCAGCACGACCCAGGCCCGCGCGATGCGGGCGGGATCCCAGCCGGTCGTGGTCGGTCGCGCCGAGAACCCGTAACCCGGGATCGAGGGAACCACCAGATGAAAAGCGTCCGATGCACTCGCGCCGTACGCGGTCGGGTTGGTCAGGGGATCGATGATCTTCAGCTGCTCGATGACTGAGCCAGGCCATCCATGTGTGACGATCAGCGGCAATGCGTTTTCGTGTTTGGAACGAACGTGAATGAAATGAATGTCGAGCCCATCGATCTCGGTGACAAATTGCGGCAGCGCGTTGAGTTTTGCCTCGCATTTGCGCCAATCATAGTCCGTACTCCAATAGCTCGCGAGCTCCTGCATCGTTGCGAGCTGCACGCCCTGCGATTCATCGCTGACCGTTTCCCGATCAGGCCACCTTGTAGCTTTTATGCGTCTTCGTAATTCGGCTAGGTCGGCATCCGGCACGTTGATTTGAAAGGAGCGGATTGCGTCACGTGTTGTCCCGGTCTGCGCTTGCGCGGGCATCATACTGGAGGCAGCCGCGGCCGCTGAGGCTGCAAGAACCGTACGCCGGTCAAGGTATCGCGATCTTGACATGATCATTTCTCCAATCGATGCAATCCCTCCCGCAAGCGCTCATTTCAGGTTGCCTTGCGTATTGGTCGAAAGCCGGCACGAAGCTCTTCCGAAAAGAGTTGAGGCTGTTCCCAGGCCGCGAAGTGACCACCTTTTTCCGCCTCGTGGAAATAGATGAGTTTTTGATACGCCCGCTCCGTCCAACTCCGCGGCGCTCGATAGTTCTCGCCGGGAAAGACGCTTACGGCGGCGGGGATAGCGACGTTGGCGGCATTATAAAGGTTGAAGTGAGTATCCCAATAGAAGCGGGCCGCAGAAATCGCTGTGTTGGTCAACCAGTAGAGCGTGATGTTGTCGATGATATCGTCTCTTGTCAGGTCATCAGCGGGATGACCATTGACCGTGTGCCCGATCACGGCAGACATGATCACCGCCGCCGGCTGTCCGTAACCGTCGCCGTGGTCGAGCATCCAGGCTGCCAGGCTGACGGGCGAATCCGTTAAACTGTACAAGGTTTGCGGCCGCGTCCCCATCATGCTGGCGTAGGCGCGTCGCCTCGCAAACAAAACCAGGAGCTGCTCGTAGGCGCGTCTTTCGTCTGCCGAGAGGCTGGACGACGGTGGATCGTTGGACTGGAGCGCCTTCGCAATGTCGGGAGGAATCGTGCCGGGAAAGTTGGTGTGAAAGCCCAGCAATTCCGGAGGCGCTTGCAGCGCCATCATGGCCGTGACGCCCGCACCCACATCGCCGCCTTGCGCCACGAAGCGGGGTGTAGCCCAGGCGCTTCATCAGCTCTGTCCACGCACGCGCAGTGCGATCCGGGCCCCAGCCGGTCGTGGTCGGCCGCGCTGAAAACCCGTAGCCTGGTATCGACGGGATCACCACATGGAATGCGTCCGATGCACTCGCGCCGTACGCGGTGGGATTGGTCAGGGGATCGATGATCTTCAGCTGCTCGATGACCGAGCCGGGCCATCCATGCGTGACGATCAGCGGCAATGCGTTGTCGTGTTTCGAGCGAACGTGAATGAAATAAATGTCGAGCCCGTCGATCTCGGTCACAAATTGCGGCAAAGCGTTCAGCTTCGCCTCGCATTTGCGCCAATCGTAGTCCTTGGCCCAATAGCGCGCGAGTTCCTGCATCGTCGTGAGCTGCACGCCTTGCGATTCATCCGCGACCGTTTCCCGGTCAGGCCACCGCGTTGCGTCTATGCGCTGGCGCAGTTCAGTCAATTCCGCATCAGGCACATCGATGCGGAACGGGCGGATCGCGTCACCGGCGGCTGGACTCGCTGCGGGCGCCTGCCCGATCAGGCTGGAGGCCGCGATCGCCGTTAAAACGGTAAGGAGCTGACGACGATTGGAGTGCGGCAATTGCGCTGACATGATCGCTTCTCGGCAGCGAGAATCCGAACGCTAGCGTCAAATGCCAACTGGGACTTCTCCCACTCCGAACGACCAGCAAGGTCACGCATTCGTCAATCGGCGGCTTGACTTCGGAGCGTGGCGACATCCTTCCCAGTTAGTTTGGACGGCTCGGCGCCAAAACGTGCGGTCACATAGTTGGCAACCGCCGCAATTTCGTCGTCGGAATACGCACCGCCGAAGGCCGGCATCGATAAGACTCCGTCGGGTGTGTGGCGGGTGGTGCCGGAAAGCACGATCTGCACGACATTGGTCGCAGTGCGGTCGTTGACGCCGCGCGCGCCGGCGATTGTCGCGAAAGGCGAGATCTGGCTCACGCCGGTCCAATCATGACAATGGACGCACGCACCTTCGAAAACGCGTTTGCCGACCGCCTCTGCCGTCGCGGCTCCTTGCTTCGGCGAATCTGGCGCTGGCGGCGCAAGCTTGGCTGGCAAATCCGGTGACGCGATTGCGGGAACGCTTCGCACATAGGTGACCAGCGCCCGGATATCGCTCGCGGCAATGTCCTTGAAACTTTGATCCACGGCCTCGCCCATTGGGCCGGCCGCTGTGCCGCGGCCCGATGCGTGGCCCGCCGACAAATAGTTATGCAACTCGTCGTCGCTCCATGCGCCGATGCCCGATCCTTTGTCGGATGTGATATTGAAAGCGTACCAGCCGGCGGTCACCGCGCCGGCGAATTTATTTCTGTTGTCGAGCGCGAAAGCCAAATTGCGCGGTGTGTGGCATTCGCCGCAGTGCGCCAGCGCCTCGGCGAGATAGGCGCCCCGGTTCCACTCGGCGCTCTGCGCACTATTAGGCCGGAAGCGCGCATTTTCATTGAAGAATGTACTCCAAAAGGCCATCAGCCAGCGCTGATTGAATGGAAAACTCAATGTGTTCGGCAGATTTTCTGCATGGATTGGCGGAAGACTGAATAAATAGGCCTTGATTGCGAGGGCGTCCGCGTCGGTCATCTGGGTGTAGGACGGAAACGGCATCGCCGGATACAAATGGGTACCGTCCGGCCGCACGCCCCGCTGCACGGCGTTGAGGAAATCCTGGTCACTATAGTTGCCGATCCCGGTTTCTTTGTCCGGAGTAATATTGGTGGAATACAGCGTTCCGAAGGGCAGAAGTAGGGGAAGCCCACCAGCATAGGGCCGGTCGCGCGCCACCGTGTGACAGGCCCGGCAATCGGCGGCACGCGCGAGATATTCGCCGCGCTTTACGACATCAGCATTGGTAAGTTCGTGAGGAACGCCTGTCGGATCGGCAGCGTGATAATCAGCGAGCGCGACAGTCGACCCTCCGGCAAACGCCATTGGGCCTGGATTGAATACCTTCCAGGCAAAAACAGCGGCGACGATCAGCAAAATGACAATAGCAATGATTGTGCCGCGCGTGCGCATGACGTCTACGCCCTGCCGCCGGTGGCCAGGGCTTTGCGATCGATCGGCAGCCGCCGAAGCGCCACGCCGGTCGCCGCATAGATCGCGTTGCGCAGCGCAGGCGGACCGGCGGTTGTGCCGGTCTCGCCGATGCCGCCCGGATCTTCGCCGCTCTTGACGATGTGCACATCGATCTTGGGCACTTCGTCGATGCGCAGCATGCGATAATCGTTGAAGTTCGATTGACGTACGCGGCCGCGCTCGATGGTGATTTCGCCCCACAACGCCGCAGTCAAGCCGAAGATCAACCCGCCCTGCAATTGCGCGACGATGGTGTCGGGATTGACCGCAATGCCGGTGTCAACTGCCAAGGTCACCCGGCGCAGGCGCACTTCGCCATGCTCGTCAACCTCGGCCTCAACCACCGTGGCGATAAAGCTGCCGAATGATGGCTGCGCGCAGACACCGCGGCCAGTTCGCGCCGGCAGCGGCTGACCCCAGCCGGATTTCTCCGCAACGAGTTGGAGCGCCGCCTTGAGCCGCGGAGTCTTATCCAGCATGCCGAGGCGGAATGCGATCGGATCGGCGCCGACCTTGCGCGCCAGTTCATCCATGAAGCCTTCGGTCGCAAATACATTGTTATTAGGTCCGACGCCACGCCAGAACCCGGTCGGCACTGCTGGAGGCTCGGCGCGAACATATTCAACCTGGAAATTAGGAATGTCGTAGGGATTATCGACCGCGCTATCGACCGCGTCGATGTCAATTCCGTTCTGGAAGACCGGCGGATACCAGCGCGCCATGATCGACGAGCCCGCCACGCGATATTTCCATGCGGCTATTTTGCCGCCCGACAAAGTTGCGGAAATCACGTCGCGATAGACCGGACGATAAATGTCGTGCTGAATATCCTCCTCGCGCGTCCAGACGACTTTTACAGGCCCGTTGACCTGCTTGCCGATGCGCACGGCGGCCGTCACCATGTCGGCTTCGAGCCGGCGACCAAAGCCGCCGCCGAGATAGTGGTTGTGCGCCGTTACCTTGTCGAGCGGGAGACCCGCGGCTTTTGCAGCATCAGATTGCACGCGGCTGATAACTTGGCTCCCGACCCAGACTTCGCAACTGTCGGGCGTGACATGGACCGTGCAGTTGAGCGGTTCCATCATGGCGTGCGCCAAAAACGGCAGTTCAAATTCGCCATCGATTCGCTCGCCTTGCGAAAGACCCTTGGCGATGTCGCCGGCCGATTTTGCGACCACGCCATCCTTTTTGCTGGCAGCGCGCAGATCGTTCCAAATGTCGCTTGAATTGATTTTCGCGTTCGGCCCTTCGTCCCAATTGATAACCAACGCATCGAGTCCCTTTTTGGCGGCCCACATGTGATCGCCGACGACGGCGACCAGATCCTCCAGCACCACGATCTGCTGCACCCCGGGCACCTTCTTGGCAGCACTGTCATCGACATGGCCGACTTTGCCGCCGAATACGGGACACTGAGCGAGGGTCGCGAACTTCATTCCCGGCAGCATCGCGTCGATGCCGTAGACCACCTTGCCGTCGGTCTTGTTTGGAGTGTCGAGACGCTTGAGTGGCTTGCCAATCAGGCTGAAATCCTTGGGATCCTTGAGCGGCGGATCTTGCGGGACCGGCTGGGCGCTTGCTGCGTCAATCAAATCGCCGTAGCCGAGCGTGCGTCCGCTCGATGCATGATTGACCGTGCTGTTCGACGTGGCGCAACTGGTTGGATCGACTTGCCATTGTTGTGCAGCCGCCCGAACGAGCATGAGCCGGGCCGCGGCTCCCGCCGCGCGCAGCGGCTTCCAGAACGCGCGAATGGAATTGGAGTTTCCAGTGACCTGAATCCCAAAGATTGGATTGCCATAGAGCTTGTCGTTCGGCGGCGCGTGCTCCAACACCACTTTGCTGAAATCAGCATCGAGTTCCTCGGCAAGGATCATGGGAATCGCCGTGTAGACGCCCTGCCCCATCTCGACCTGCGGCATCACCAGGGTCGTCTGTCCGGAACGATCGATCCGGATGAAGGCGTTGGGTGCAAACTTGCCCCGCGTGTCATCGGGAGGCTGCTCCGGCTCGTTGACTGCATACGCAGGAAAGTGGAAGCCGAGCACAAAAACACCGGCCAGCCCGCTCTGCAGAACCGCACGCCGCGACGGAGGATGCGCAAGATGAAAAGAATACATCGGCGGCCTCCTATGTCTGACCGTCGCCTGCGGCGCGCTTGATCGCCTCGCGGATCCGGACATAGGTGCCGCATCGGCAGATATTGCCGGCCATCGCCGCATCGATATCGGCATCATCAGGATTCGGCGTTCTGGCGAGCAACGCCGCCGCCGACATGATCTGACCTGACTGGCAATAGCCGCACTGAATGACTTCCAGGTCCAGCCACGCCTTCTGAATCTTCGCTCCGGTGGGCGTGGTGCCGATACCTTCGATCGTGGTGACGGCGCGATTGCCAATCGCGTTGACCGGTAACAGGCACGAGCGCACAGGCTTGCCGTCGAGATGGACCGTGCATGCGCCGCATTGCGCAATTCCACACCCGAATTTGCTGCCGGTCATGCCAAGCACGTCGCGCAGCACCCAAAGGAGTGGCATGTCAGGAGGCGCGTCGAAACTTCGGTCTTCGCCATTGATTTTTAAATTCATGACGAGCCTCCGCCCATTGGAGAATTTCAATATACGGCTTCAGCATAGCCGCTCAGAAAGGATAACGGTGCAAATAATATACCATGCAAACGCCAAACGAGCTCCCGTTCTCTGACTTAAGGGAAACGGGCGTCGCAATGAACTTTTCGTTTTCGTTACGTCGGATGCGTCCGACTGGCGTTTCGATACTCGCTACGACGTATATATCTCAGCAGCGCCCTCACGAACAGAACTTGATCTAAATCAAAATGTTATGGAACAAACCGCCTTTTTGCGCTTGGATGCTCTAAAGGCGACTTGCAGTGGGACGTTCGACGCCGTTTCATTCGCCGTCGATTGAAGATTTGCAGCGAAGTTTGAGGCTTACGCCGGGTTCATGTTCTCGCAAGTCAATAATGGACTCGCTAACGGCTACCTCAATCGCAACACGATCGATCCCACAGCCGGGCTTATCTTCCGATTCTAATAAAAGCGTGAAACTTGGTCTGCGCCCGGGCCAGGCGTTCAGTTAAAGACAGGGCGCACGGTGCCATTTCGGCCGACACTCTACGCGTTCCGCGTCGGGCCAAACACGGAAGTACCGATCAGGATCGCCAACGGCGAATATCCGCAGTGCGCCAAAAGCGGACTTTGGATCCATTTCTGCGACTTAGGCGATCTGCGGTGCAGTTGCCGCTTTCGCAATCGTAGCAAGCGCCGTTGCCATAGCATTAGTCGTCTGGTCAACTTCATGGCCCAGCCCATGTCGTTTTGCTAGCCAATTGGGGGCATTGTAGGAAAGCCATGTGCTCCCGGATCCATCCTGCCAGACCAGTGCCTTAAGCGGCAGATCAATCCCGATCGTCTGAATCGATTGCATGAGCGGTGTGCCGCCATTGGCATTGCCAAAGATCAGAAGCTCGGTCGGCCGCAGCGACAAACCAACCTCCACCGCTCCGGCGGCATGGTCTACGCGGGCAAATACCGTCATGCCCTTCGACTTCACCTCGGTCTCGAGCCTGTTCATCGTATCCTTCGGCGCGTGACTGCTTCGTAGCGTAATCAATCCGTCTACCGGCATAACTTGCACTCCCTATAGACATGTTATTCCCACATCTCAATTTTAGCTCTGGTCACATAACGCAAGCCTCTTCGCCATCAGCACGACAACTTTATCGGAAACTTCGATTACCGTTGGTACAGCCCTAGCCTACAATCATAAGCAGACGTTTTCGCTGAGAACGGCCGCGGTCCGTTTTACCCCCGAAAGTAGACATTCGTCACGGCGACCGGGATGTCGACTTTTTATCAACAGCCAAAATAATTACGGGATAGCGAAAAAGCGTATAATCGCAAACCAACGCGAATTTCGGAGCGGTTATGCGATCGTACATTGAGACCGGGGCAATTATCACAGCGTGTGGTTCGGCAGTATTTTGGTTCGCGGCTGCGATGTGCCGCGTGCCGAGCATTAAGCCGGGAATGAACGAACGGAATTATCCGGAGCCTTGCACAGAATGAGCAGATGGAATTTTTGGGCCGCAGGATTGATGGGCGTAACCGCCTTGCTCTCGGCATTAGCTAGATTTCTCGGATGACCTGCTAAGCGTTCATCCGTCACGGGGCCTGGCTCAGCGACCACAGAATGCAAGCATAGCTTCTTTGATCTTTGCCACAGCGTAGTTACCGATCTTATCGAGTTCGAGGTGCGGAAAGTTCGGTATTTCGTTTGATGCCACAACGCAATCGACGATCGCTGGTCCGTCGGCCGCAAGCGCTTGACCGATCGCAGCACGCAAGTCGCCGGGTCGCGCGGCGCGAAATCCTTGACCACCGCAGGCGTTCGCGAGGGCAACGTAGTCCGGATTGGGGAATTCGATGCCCTCACGGTACGCGGGCAGGCCTATGCTCTCTGCCTCCAGTGTGATCAACCCAAAGGCCGAGTTGTTGTAGACCACAGCTTTCACCGGCAACTTGTGATGCACAGCGGTTAGGAACTCGCTTATGAGCATGTTAAAGCCGCCATCGCCGCACAACGCGATGACTTGACGCGACCGATCAAGCGCTTGAATGCCATTGGCCTGGGCCAGCGCCGTCCCGACCGCCGCATTATTGAACGAGCCGATGATCCGCTGCGATCCACTCTGACGCAGCCAATTGGCCGACCACAGCGTGTTTAGGCCAGTGTCAAAAACAAAGACCGCATCCTTCTTGGCCAAGTCGCTGACTGTCCGCGCTACAGCTTGCGGATGAATGCGATCCTTGCTCCGGTTCGTATCGGCCTGTTTGTCGAGCATTGCGTCCCATTTGCGCCGCTCGGCATTCACCTGGTCCCAAAATCTCATGTCACTTTTGGGTGAGACGCGATCGAGCAACAGTTTTATCGATGGCCGCACGGAACCGAATACCCCTAACGCTGTCGGCGCCCGGCGTCCGAGCACTTCCGCCCGGTCGTCTATTTGCGCGACCGCGCCTTTGTGCGGCAAAAACTCGGAGTACGGGTAATCGGTACCCAGCATTAAAAACAGTTCGCAATCCACGGCGGCGTTATACGAAGGCTTGGTCCCGATCATGCCGATTCCGCCAATCCAGTGCGGATCGTCGTAAGCCATGATGTCTTGGCCCTTGACCGAATGAATAAGCGGCGCCTTGAGACGACCAGAGAGCGTTCGCAATTCGTCGGCAGCTCCGCGGCAGCCCGCCCCACACATGATCACCACGGTTCGGGCAGCGTCGATCTGCCCGGCGAGCTCGTTTAGCTCATCTTCGCTCGGAACGATCTCGGGGCGAGGCTTCAAGGTCGCGATACTCGAGACGCCGCCTTCGGCTTTCGTTTCAAAGACGTCTTGTGGAATCGTCAGATGCGCGACGCCTCGCCCACCATAGGATGCGGCAATAGCCTGATGAATGACCGCCGGTGCCTGCGCCGGAGACGAAATCGTTTCGGTGTAAAGTGAAACGTCGCGAAACAACAGATCGGGTTCGGTGGTCTGAATAAAATCCGTACCGTGCACTTTTCGCGGCATGTCGCCAGAGATCGCGAGCACAGGCGCGTGATCTCGGGCCGCTTCGTAAAGGCCGGCGACGAGATGCGTACTTCCGGGGCCGGTGGTGCCGCAGCAGACGCCTAGCTGACCGGTCAGCTTGGCTTGGCCGGCGGCAGCCAATGCGCCGCCTTCTTCATGACGAACACCAATCCACTCAATCTCACTCCGGCGCACTGCGTCGGCGAGCGGATTCAGCGAGTCGCCAATCAGTCCGAATATGTGCCTGACGCCGATGCGTTCGAGCGCATTGACCAAAACCTCTGCCACCGTTTGCGACATCTCGACCTCATACGCGAACCCCCGGTGGTCAGCCTCCTCATCATATCTCAAATTGCCGCTGTTGCGTATTATGGCATCCAATGTCGCCTAAATATCAGAAGGCGGCATGCGTTTGCGCTCAAGCGATGTCCGCTCTTACCCCAACGTCCGACACTGATCAGCGACAGAAGGCATGGTGCGGGCCCGCCTTGATGTCGGTGATGTGACGGGTGAAGTAAAAGATGCAATTACGACCGAGCCAGACCGCTTTGAGAACGCCAAGTTGAGAGTCCCAAGACGAGGAAAAAACCTGATTGGATCAGTCGGGGGATCTGGCGGAAACGGGTTTTATTGCACCGGCTCTTGCCGAACCAAAACCCCGCGATGCTCGTTAACTCTTCTGACGCAAAGCGGTCTGCACGCTACGTCGTGAAGGACAAGATAGAGCCGATGTGGTCAATTATGGACCTGGGGAACGGGCTCAAAGGAGGCAGCAATGCCCGCAAGGCGATTTGAGCGGATAGCACCGGCGTTACTTTTCGGCTGCGCGGTCGTGTTCGGCAACTGCGGTCTGATGAGTCATGCCCAAGCACAGCAGCCTGCGCCGCCCCCTCCACCGGTGATGCCACCGACGCAAGCGCCGGTCTTCAATCCATCTAGTCCCAATACCGTGCGGCAGCCGAGCTATACACCGCTCGCGCCTGCGACACCAAGCGCAACACCTTCATCACCAAGCACGGCTCCAAGTAGTGAAGTTACGTCGCCTGCGAATGAACAGTCCCAGAATACAACCGCTCGATCTGAGCGAAAGTCTGTTGCAAAAACGCGCGCCGTCCATCGTCACCGAGGCCGCTTCGCGGAATCAACGCTAGGATCTTATTATTGCGGCTATTCACCTTGTTTTCGTGTCTATCCGTCGGCGTTATACGGCTACGCAGCTCCCGCCTATGGTGTTGTGGCGCCGGCCCCGGTCTACGCCGCGTCGGGCCTGTGGTGGCCCGGCTTTTATGATTATGCCCCCGGTCAATGGGGGCGCGGGCATCCCCGATATTGGGGATATTGGCGGCCTGCTGGGTATCACGGCGACTGAGCACGTGCCGTCGATTATCGCGAATAACAGTTTGTGCGGGCGCGTTATTGGACTGTATCTCAATTTGTAATTGGCTGATTTCCAAGCAGTTTTTTTGACTTCATTTTTCAAACTATACTACCCGAACGTGTACGTTAACCCAGCATGCAATTCCGTTTCATTTGCTATCGCCCGAAGGGCGCGTTCACATGCCTAGACGTCTCTAGCTGTTGATCGATGTGCAGATGCGTTCAAATAAAAAAGCGCTGTGAGAAAACAGCGCTTTGTTATGTAAAAATCGAGATCCTTAGCGAAGAAAAAGCCGTACCAGAAACAGCGCTATGTCCTGCTGCGCATTTCCTCCATGGCTTTTAATTCAGCACAATATCTTGTTTGCTTAGCAATCCTCGCCTCGAGGCGTTCGGTTTCCTTAAAGTCATATTCGAAAACTTCGCTGGCATGGACTTCTTATGTGCAAAGCTCGCTTATGTGGGCGCCTATGTATTTGACGCGCTTATGTACCGGGCCGCTTATGTGTTGTGGCGCTTATGCACTGAGGCCGCTTCCGCGCTGAGCCGCTTATGGACCAAGTCCGCTGGAGACCGACATGTCGCTGGTCAAACTCAACAGGCATAATCGCTACGCGTATTCGCCGATTACAGCCGTTCTGGCTCAAAACCCGGTCCGGCCCGCTCCTCTCGGTGCCGTATTCGCTCGAGGTGAACGATTCACCCGCAATTGTCTTCCGCCAGCACGGCGCGTCGGAATACGAAAGGATGATGATTGATCAATTCGACGAGATGCTGCTGCAGTCGAAGAAATGGCCGCTCGTCTGCACGCTCGTCATTCATCCTTTCATTATCGGCTATCCGTTCCGCCTCAGGGCGTTGCGGCGCGCGCTCCAGCACATCTCCGAGTTCCGGAATGAGATTTGGGTAACAACGCCCGGCGCCGTGGCGTCGTATCGGCTCCATTCCACTTTTCCTGATTGTCTCGGAAGCACGCGCCGAGGCAAGAAATTCGATTAGTCGTTTAGAACCTTCAAGCTCTTTGGAGCCGGCCACGACGGCGGCTGAAAACACTTGGATGAACTGGATCTCTGGTGGGAGGCTGCCTGCGAAATCGACGCCTGCAGCGTGCAAAATTTCGCTCACCGGCATGACAGCAAGATCGGCGCCTCCTACGGCGATCATTTCGGTTGCGTGTGTGCCGCGCGGCGTGGCCTTGGCATTGATCTTTTCCGCGATGCCGAGCCGCGGAAAAAGCTCGGTCCTAAGCCAGATACCACTGGTGCTTCCAGGGACAGCGACGGTTTTCGCCTTGAGCAGGAGTTGTTTGACAGCAACCACAGTGCTGACGTCGGGCTTCGAAGTGCCCGCCCGCACGGCCACACCAAGCGGTACGCGGGCGAGATCCACGTCCGTTTCGGCGACAATCCCGTTCGCGGCCATCAGCTCGCCAAGGCCTTCCCGGGAGAGGATCACCACGTCAGCAGGCACGCCGCGGGCAAGCTGCGCGGCAATTGTTTGCGGCCCTGTTCCTTGCGACGCACCCGATCTGGTCGTGACTTTGATGCCGCTCGTCCGCTCGAATTCCGGCAACAGCTGCTCGTACGCGCCACTGAATCCGCCGGATATCAGAACGTTCACTGCGCCGATCGACATTTTCGTGAGCCTCGCTATTCGGTGAGCCCGTCGGCGCGACCCACCAATGCGAGCGGATCAGTCGGTCCGATCATTTGCGGTCTAACCTAACTTTTCTTCGGCGCCCACCGATAAGCTTTGGCGCACGCGCCGCCCATCAGCATCGCTCGCTCGCTGTCACTTAGGCGGTCAGTCTTGAGGAAAGGCTCGACCGCCTGCTCGTATTTGACGACGGCGTATGCGCGCGTCCAGTCCGTGCCCCAGAGGCAGCGGTCAAAACCCCAGGCGTCGAACACGCGGGCGAGTGGATCCCAGATGTCGGGAAATGGATATGGTTCCCGGGACAGCGTGCAGGCACCGCTCACCTTGATCACTGCGTTCTTGCGCTTGGCCAGGTCGAGCACCTTCGGCAGGTCGGCCCAAGGCTGCGGTGGGGCCGGTGGCCTGCGGGGCTGCAGGACAGCCAGATGGTCGATGATGAAGCGCGTGTCGGGGTGGCGATCGATTACCGCCGTCCCCGCATCCAGGTTGCCCCAGAACAGGATATTGACTGGAAAGTCGTGCTTTACGGCCGCGCGCGCGATCCGGTCGAGGCCTGGGTCAGTCGGGTCGCGGTCCCGCCCCGGCTCCTTCGTCAGCATGATGCGGATACCGACTGCGCCGGGCGTCTGTTTCCAATCAGCGATCACATCGTCCACGGCTGGATCGTCTGGGTCGACCGGCTTGACGATCGCGAACCGATCGGGATGGGCCCGTTGCACTTCCACCGCATAACTCGCATCGTAACGGTACATGGAAAAGGCGGAGATGAAGATCGCACCGTCGACCCCGACCTTGTCCATCGCCGCTACCATCTCGTCACCGGTAACGTGATCGGGCCAGTTCGGCACACTGTGCCAGGGTCGCTTCGGGGTGTTCGCCTCATAGGCGTGGACCTGGGAATCGATGATCGTCATCGGGGAAGCTCCTCGATTCTTGAGTGGGCTACGCATCGCAACAGGTCGTGCCAGCCCTGTCCAGAGGCAGGTCCTTGCCGCCGCTCAGATCCCGAGAGCGGATTCACGGCGGAATGCGTAGCTACTAATCAAATTGGGTTCGTTTTTTAATTTGGGACCACTGTCAACCTAGGTCTTTTTCTTCTGCTGTCGCTTTTTCAGTCGCACTCCTGATCCTCAGTCGTTTTGTCGATGAATTCGACGCCTGTTTACACTTTGCCATTTATTTTCGGGTTGCTCGTCGCGGCCTTCGAAAGCGGACCCCCTCGCCTTTCCCATTTTCCTCAACGAACTCAATTCCCGCCAATTCAAGGGTCTGGCGAATGGCGGCCTCATTCGCAGCCGTGACTGGAATTTCGCCATCTATCACTTCGACGCGGCGGATCGTTGCTACTCCGACTTTAGATAGCCGCGCTAAATCAAGCGCGCTCCACCGAAGCATTGCGCGGGCTGCTCGCATTTGAGCACTCGAGATTTTTCTGCTTCGAGGACTTGATATCATTTATACAATATCGTATATTTTACACAAGAGATGGATCACATTAAATCTAACCTTCAGACACCGTTTTGGAGAAGCCATGATCTCGAAGCTGTGGAAAGACCGGCGCTACTTTATCGGTGGCTCGGATGCCCGGATCATCATGGGCGACGATGAAACCGCCCTCCTCCGTCTGTGGCGCGAGAAGCGTGGAGAGGTTGAGTCAGAAGACCTGTCCGGCAATCTCATAGTTCAGCTTGGCGTTGTGACCGAGGATCTTAACCGGCGCTGGTACGAGGCCAATACCGGCCAGGTTCTCACGGATGTGCAGCGACAAATTCGGCATCCGATTCTACGCTGGATGGCGGCCACGCTCGACGGCCGCGTCGAAGCGACCGGCGCGGTCTTCGAAGCCAAGTTCATGTTGCCTTGGTCGTTCTCGGAAGAGATGGCGGCCGCGAAGTACATGCCGCAACTGCAGCACCAATATGTGGGTGGTTGCGGCTAGAAGCGCGGTCCTCTCGGTGATCACCGGAGGCGGCAAATGGGTCGAGATCACTACCCATGCCGATCCGCTCTATCAGCACCTCATCGTTACGGCCGAGCGGAAGTTCTGGCGCTGTGTCGAGAGCGGCGAGCCCCCTCAGCTCTTTGGCGTCGAACCACCGAAGCCAAGGATCGAGGCGATCCGGATCGTCGACATGAGTGGATCGAATTCGTGGGCGGAATTTGCCGGTCTATTCCGTAACACACGGCAAGCCTTCCTGGACCACGAGCGCTCGAAGGTGGAGCTCAAGGCCTTGATGCCAGACGACGCCAAAGAGGCGGTTGGACATGGAGTCCGAGCTAAGCGCTCCAAGTCAGGCGCCATTAGCTTTGATCTGCTCGAAGCGGAGGGTGGTCGTGCAGCGCTCCAGTGAGTCGATTGGCAGCATTGCTGCAGCCTTGGCCAAGGCACAGGCCGAGCTTGTCAATCCGGAGAAATCTCTCGTGGGCACCATCCGATCGGATGCTTCTGGCGCGACTGAGCGCTCATTCCGTTATGCACCCTGTCGAGCGGCTTGGAGATCGTGCGCGAGACGTTGAGCCAGCATCAGATCGCGACCGTGCAAACGACTTCGATTGACGAGCCCGCGGGCATTGTCCGACTCATTACAGTTCTTGCTCATGCCTCCGGAGAGTGGATCGCCTCAGACTGGCCCGTGTGTGCCATCGGCGAAATGGCAGTCCCGCACCGGATGGGAGCGGCACTGACCTATGCCCGGCGCTACGCCTTGTTCACGCTGGTCGGCATTGCCGGTGAAGATGACCTTGATGCTCCGGATCTAATTGCGCAGACGACACCGCCATCGA
>Ga0182036_10000615_pt1 | contig 16187 bp, 23 predicted proteins | sample sta12Cox44000080_FD_125966 | JGI IMG/M metagenome (GOLD analysis project Ga0182036, IMG submission 125966) | Lab enrichment of tropical soil microbial communities from Luquillo Experimental Forest, Puerto Rico - statoxic.12C.oxic.44.000.080 | ecosystem: Environmental > Terrestrial > Soil >...
CGTTTCTGGAAAAGGACGCATTCTACTCTTTTCGATAGGATCGATAACAAGCGGTATCCCTTCCGATTGGCGCGCAACCCACGTCTCGGCGGGAGTGAATTTGGTTGACCAGTTATCCGAGAAGTCGGCTGCTCAACTCGCCAACCGGATACGCGAATTTCAGCAACCCGGCGATTTAGTCATTGTCTCCGTGCATTGGGGCGACAATTGGGGATATCACATTCCATCGCAACAGGTCGCATTTGCTCATCGGTTGATCGACGAAGGGGTTGCCATCGTGCACGGTCATTCCTCGCATCACGTCAAAGCGATCGAGGTCTTCAAGGGAAAATTGATTCTTTATGGCTGCGGCGATTTCATCACCGATTACGAAGGAATCAGTGACTACGAACACTTCCGCCGTGATCTGGCGCTGATGTACCTTTTAGAAATTGATCCACGCAGTGGCGGTCTTCTATCCGCACGGCTCGTACCCATGCAAATGCGGCGCTTTCGTCTGGAACGCACGTTGAGCGGCGATGCACAATTCCTTTGCGATCTGTTGATGAAGACCGCCGAGCATTTCAATACTCACTTTGAGGTGGTGGAGGGCGACGGTTTAATCCTCACCTCGTAGAGCCTAACGACTAAGCTTCGCGCGAACGTGCGCCCTTCAATCAGTTCTCGACGCCGTTGTCACGGGTGATCGCGCCGTCACCGGAAGCAGCAACATCCCGGAGCCGAGGGAAGATGGCGTTTCCGGGTCTCTTCAAAGTCGCTCGAGTGAATTCTCTTTGGTGCAATTAGCCATCGGCGATCTTGTTCACGTCCGATATTGTTCGCAGACATACTATGCCTCGCGCGTGCGCGGAATGGTTCAGGCCTACGGTTCGATGGGTTTTTCTAATCCAAAGTCTGCCGGTAGCGTTTTATCCCGATTGTCAGAACGATGAGGGCGAAGAGCGCGATCTGCCAAAGCTGAAGGCTGACGTCAATGACGCCATTTCCCTTCAAAAGAATACCGCGGACGATGCGTAGAAAATGAGTGAGCGGAAAACCTTCGCCGACCATTTGGGCCCAGCGTGGCATGCCACGAAATGGAAACATAAATCCAGAGAGCAAGATCGATGGAAGAAAGACAAAGAAAGCCATCTGTACCGCTTGTAGTTGGTTTTTCGCAATCGTGGAAAAGGTGATGCCCATCGCCAGGTTCGCGACGATGAAGACGAGCGCAACTAGCAGCAGCAGCAGAATGCTGCCTTGCATTGGCACGTGAAAGAGGAAGTGCGCCGCCACAAGAATGACCGAGACCTGGATGTAGCCGACTAGAATGTAGGGCACGATTTTTCCGATGAGCACTTCGCTCGGACGCGTCGGCATCGATAGAAGGTTTTCCATCGTCCCGCGTTCACGTTCGCGAGTAATGGCAAGTCCCGTGATCATCACCATCGTCATGGTCAGAATCACACCCATTAGACCGGGCACGATATTGTATTGAGTAACGACTTCCGGGTTGTAGAGCGCGTGGATGCGGAGATCAATTGGACCGCTTGTAGGGGCGAGCGATTCAAGTGTTCCCTTCAAATCGTTTTGCAGCGCGGCATCGAACATCGGACCTAACGAGCCAAGCGCATTTCCAGTCGCAGCCGGATCCGTTGCGTCCGCCTCGACTAACAATGCCGGCCGATCGCCGCGCAAGAGATCGCGGCTGAAATTTTGCGGAATGTTGATAACAAACTGCACCTGACCACGCGCGAGGAGGTCATGCCCCTCCCCCTCCGTCTTTACCTCCCGCACGAAATCGAAGTAAGTGCTGTTTTTCATCGCGTGGAGCACCGTTCGTCCTTGCTGACCCTGATCGGCCAGGAGCACCGCCGCGGGAAGGTGCCGCGGATCAGAATTGATCGCGTAACCAAACAGCGTGAGTTGAATCAGCGGAATGCCGAGCATCATCGCGAAAGTGAGACGGTCGCGACGCATCTGCATGAATTCCTTCGAAATGATTCCGCGCAGGCGCTCAAACGAAAATTTCGGATGTCTCTTCATCGTCGCGATTTGTTGTCGTCCATCAAACTTATAAACGCGTCCTCCAAACCTGATGGAATCTGACGCCATTCGTACGGCTCGCGACGGAACGCCGCGATCGCGCGTTCGAGCGCAGCTGCGTCGTTACTGCTCACGTGCAGCGAATTGCCAAAGGCAACGGCTTGCTGCACGCCGGGAGTCTTCCGCAGCTCCTCTGCCAACTGGGCAAGGTCGGGCCCATGTACGGACCAGGTCGTTAGGCCGACGCGCGCGATGACTTCATCAACTGTGCCGTCGGCGAGCAATTTACCCTTGGAAATGTAAGCGAGCCGCTGGCAACGCTCGGCCTCGTCCATGTAATGCGTCGTGATGAGGAATGTGAGCCCCTGCGCCGCCAGTTGATGAATTTCTTCCCAGAAATCGCGCCGCGCTTTTGGATCGACACCGGCGGTCGGTTCGTCGAGCAAGAGCAACTTCGGGCGATGAATCAGGCACGCTGCCAGCGCGAGACGTTGTTTCCATCCACCGGAAAGCTGTCCAGCAAGCTGTTTCCTTCGTTCCGTGAGCCCGAGTTGCTTGACGCTTTCACCCACCGTTTGTCGTCGATTCTTTACGCCGTACATCCGCGCGACAAAATCGAGATTCTCTTCAATGCTCAAATCCTCCCAAAAACTAAATCGCTGCGTCATGTAACCGACTTCGCGTTTGATCGCTTCGCTTTCGGCAATCACACCGTGACTAAGGACTTGCCCGTCCCCATCATCGGCACGGAGCAATCCGCACAGCATTCGCAAAAACGTCGTCTTGCCGCTACCGTTCGGGCCGAGAAATCCGTAGATCTCGCCGGAGCGGACCGTGAGATCCACATGATCGACCGCGGTGAGCGCGCCGAAGCGTTTTGTCATTCCATGAACTTCGATGACCTGTTCGCCATTTTTCATTTGAATTTGAACTCCACGTCCACCGGCTGACCCGGATGTAGATTCGCCGCGACTTGCGGATCGAAAATGGACTCAACCATGAAGACCAGCTTCGCCCGGCTTTCGCGGCTATAGATCACCGGTGGTGTGTATTCGGCTCGGGGCGAAATGTAACTCACCCTTCCAACGAATGGGTCTTTCACTCCGTCCACACTCGCTTGAACTTCGTCCCCATAATGAATCGAACCGACACGGGTTTCCGGAACAAACGCGCGCACCTTAATGTTCTGCGGTGGTAGCAGAACCACTACCGGTTTGCCCGCGGGCACCCATTCGCCTTGGCGAAACAACGTGTCGTAAATCAGGCCCGATTGCGGTGCCGCCTGCTTTTTCTGCTCGAAACTCCAGTCTGTTTGAGTAAGGCGTCGTTTGTCCTGATCTCGTGTTGAGCGTGCGCGATCCAAATCCTGCGTAGCAGCCACGCCTGTGCGGAAAAGCTTTTCCTGTCGGCCGAGCTCCGCTTCAGAAAGCACGAGCGCCGCCTCGATTTGGCCGCGCGCCGCCTTTTCTGCGATTTCATCCAGCGAGAAAAGTGGTTGCCCGATCGTTACCTGTTGACCGCGTTGCACAGACAACGTTTCCAACTGACCGGCCAGGGGTGAAGCAACGTAGACAAATTCACCTTCAACGTAACCTTGGAACCGGTCTTTTAACGGATCACTGCAACCGGCGAGTAAGAAAAACAGCGTCAACGCTCCGGCCGCATGCCATAGTTGTCGATCTCGCCTAACGAACAGCGCATTCATGGTTTCCGCCCTTTTCCGGTGAGCGCACCTTCGAGCACAATCTTAAGAATTCCGGTGAAGCCTTCCTTCGGCATCATTCCGAGTTCTTCCATTTTCGCCGGATTCAAGATCGCCTGAATCACCGCCAGCAGAATTTCGATGATGAGTTTGGCCGGAACATCTTTGCGCACCATCCCCGCGCGTTGACCTTCGGCGAAAAGTTTCCCGAAAAAACGTTCGATCAGCGCAGCGCGACGGCGCTCGACAACTTTGAAAACCTGCGGTGCTTTCTGGCGCATATCGCGAACGAACGGCGGTTTGATTTCGTCCAATTCACGTTGCGTTCCGGCCAGCAACTCGTGCAACGTCGCTCGGAAATCGCGCGAGTGCGCTTGCGCGGATTCTTTCAGTCTCGCTTCAACGCCCGCGAACTTATCGGTCAGAACCGCCTCGAGCAGCTCCTTCTTGCCTGGAAAGTGAGCATAGAGTGTCTTCTTACTGATGCCCAACTCCCCGGCCAGATCGTCCATCGTCACGCTGCGGAATCCGTGACTGAAGAAATGCGCCCGCGCCGCATCCACGATTCGTTGCCGATTGGAATCAGCCTTTCGATTTCGGGGCCAGGGTTTACTTAGTGGTTTCACGTCTTCTCCCTGGCGGTCCCGTAATAGGTGTCGAGTCCCTTGAATGAAGAAAGAACACCCACCAATCCGAGCAGTGATCGGAGCCAATTCACATGGCTCCATTGAGCCGCTGCGACCTTGATCTGGCCCAAGTGATCTGGAATTGACGAGGTAAAAAGGATCAAATCGCGCGGAACGAAGTAAGCAAAAGTCAGGACGACAATCGCCGCATACGCTAAGAACGAGATTGCAAACCAGACACGGAGCGAGACACCGTCCTTCCAAAAGAGAATAATCGTGAACAGGATCAGAACTTCATTAAGCGGTCCGGCGATGGCATAGAAACGTCTTGGGTCGATATGTTGAAAGTAATCCCTCGCCGTTTGGATCGAGGCTGGAATGTCGGAGCTCCAGCTTTGCGCATCAATGATCGTGTTATAGATGCTGACCACGGTCAGGCCGGAGGCACGAATGATGGAGAAGAACAGGATTAATTTTTTCATGAGGAAGGCTTCGTAGCGAAATGATCGTGGGACATTCGAATAAGCTCCATTGCCGGCTCTAAATCCTTTTCCTCTCGCGCCATGAACGCGACGTATCCCTTTTCAGGTGCCCAACGGTGTGGGCGCGCTTTGCCCTCGGCGAGGACTCGTTCCTGATCGCTTATCGCTAATCGAATATCGCAATGTGCATGGCCATGGATGTGCATGAACATGGTGCGCCCAACAAAAAAGGCGTCTTCGTGGATTCCCGCATTCTGGCGCTCGCTCACGCCTGGCAAGCTGAGAATCCTTTGCCGCAATTCCTGATGAAGTTCTTTTTCTGATTTCATGCTACTCTCCTCTTCCTACTGATGTCGCAGAGCATGTCCGAATGGATGTTCAGACCGATGTTGGTCATGTTGTAGAGATGTTCGCTGGCGACGAGCCAGACGATCTCGCAGATTTCTCGCTCGGAATAATGTCGAGCTAGGTGCGCAAAAGTGTTCGGATTAACTTCCTTGTTGTTCGTCAGCTCGGTTACGTAATCGAGCGCCGCGCGCTCGGCCTCGCTAAATAAGGAACTCGTGCGGTATTGGTCCAGCGCGTCGAATTTCGCTTCGTTCATCGACGCCTTAATCGCGAATGAGCGACCGATGTCTACACAGAAGCTGCAGATGTTGATCTGCGCCACGCGTTCGCGGATAAGAAAAACCATCTCTCGCGGCAGCGTCAGCTTCTTGTCCAGCCGGTCGATTCTGGCGTAGAAGAGGCCAAACTGGTCCGGTAATCGCGCGCTGTGAACCTTTATCGGGGTCAGCACTTTGCCGAACTGCTTGCGGGTGAAGTAATAGGCCAGCTTCTTCACCAGCCCTTGGGGCTTGTCGATTGGAGGAAGGAATGCATTCATAGCTTTGTTCACTCTGGAAACTATTCTAGTATATTTAGTTTCCAAAGCAATTAAAATGTTCAAATAAATTTGATTGCGACGCGCCGCCGCTGTTTGGCGAGCTATTGGACGCGTCCGAGTCCGTACCATTCCACTCGCGCGCGTGGGGATTAGGTTGAACTCCGATCAAAATGGGCAATAAGACGCCGAAAGGTTTCACCCGAGCGACTTCGAAGAGGCGTGGAGACGCTACCTTTCCTCTACCTCTGAAAAAGCCGCCACACCCGCCACAGCCGCAACATCCCTCGCGTGGTGTGTGGCGATTGTTGCGACTGTTGTGGGTTTTTCCGAAGGGGCAGCGTTTCCAAGCCTCCTCAAAGTCGTCCGATATTGTTCGCCGAACCGATACGCGCACGCGCACGCGCGTGGAATGGTGCGCGGAGCGCCGGAATGGGCGATCACCGCAGCGCCAAAACTGCTACGGCCACCCGCGCAAATGTGCCGGTAAAATCGATTCTATCTATGAAAGGCTGCCCACCGGATAACCAAAACTATGCTGACGCAAACAAGCGAAAGTGACTCGACTCCATTGCCGGCGTGTCCCAGTTGCAGAATGGTTAAGAACGAGTGGCCCGGCGAAGGATATACGCATGATGGCGAGACGTATTGTTGCCAGGGTTGCGCAGAAAGTACCGGTTGCACGTGCGTCGTTGTCGGAAAGCCCGGCTTCTCACGTGAAGGACAAAAGCTTACGCGGGCAGCGCCGCGTCCGGGCGAGCAGCGCTCGGGCGCGCCTGCACCTCAGGGCGAACTCAGCGGAAAACGAGATAATTTCGGCACTGAAGAAGCCTTGGATCAAGGGGGCTAACTAGTCGCAGACCGCAGACCGCCCGAGCCGATACGCGCACGCACGCGCGTGGAGGGCAAAAGTCGATGGGCAGCTATTCTCGCAGACGCTTTTCAAGTCGCCTGATCTTCTTTCTTAAATTCTTCACCTTCACGATGTGTGCTCCCGTTCGCGATGAAGGGGAATTCCGCGTTCGCTAGCGGTCAGCGCTTACAGACTGTTCCGAGAGGAACTCCCTGATGAGGCGTTGTTGGTCCTCGTTCTTGATGCGCGTGAACAACTTTGTCCCCAGCTTAGTAATTGTTTCTGGTTTATCGAACGGCAGTTTCTCATACATCTGGCCGCCTTGGAAGTGACAGGGCTGGCAGCTGGACTGGAGTATCGGCCTGATGTCCGAAGCGAAGGTGGGCCTCTCTGCCAATGTCTGGGTAGAGGTGGTGGGTTTATTCATGGTAGTGCTGGATTTCGTTAACGCGTTTGGCTTCGTACCATTACATGTTTTAAAACCAGCGATGACTGTCAACGCCAGCATCAACATGCTTTTTGGCATAGCTGCATGTTACTCCCGTGAATCTACCCCAGCAATGCCGACTACTTCGGGCTCGGAGTTGTTCGTCAACGCAGTAGCGACTCGTTGCAATACGCCTAACGAGTTCGCGCCGCTCGGACATGTGCGAACATTAGCGACACAAAACGACCACTTTAGACGCTGATAACGTCAACATCGCGTCAACAGTTTCGGGAGCGCCGCGCTCCCTCGCGCACGCGCACGCGCGTGGAATGGTTCAGACATTCCGCGCGGTGAATCAGGGGCTGTTTGCAGAGCCCACGAGCCAACGAGTTTCTGTTCGTCCGATGAGAGCCGATAGCACGAAATAAGGCGGCCTAGCGCAATAATCGGGAATCCCCGCGCTACGGAGAGAACCAAATTACTTCTTGCAGCAGCTTTCAGGGCTTTTCGCGCGACCCTGACACAAAGGGCAACTACCGGGTTTCTTCGTTGCGGCACCTACTGAACCCAACGCGATCACCGTAACAAGAAACATAATGAACTTCTTCATGGGTGAATTCTATCCGCCGCTCATTCGAGAGTCAAATAATTACCATACCGAAATCCTACCAACACCAATCCGACTCGTGAAAACGGTGCCGCGCGGAGGACGACTGCGGCGTCGACGTCTCAGCCCCTCGCGCACGCGCGTGGAGTAGTGCGGAACGCGACCAGCGACAGTGCCGTTGCTCTCAGTGCGCGGCCTCGCTTGCTGTGCAACATCCTTCTTCTTGCACACAGATGCAGCCGAACACAGCCACGAGAGCGCCGGTAATCGGTGCAACGAGGTAAATCCATAGTGCGGAAGCGTGGCCCGACACTAGCGCCGGGCCGAATGAGCGTGCAGGATTCATGGACGCGCCGCATATCGGGCCTGCGAACAGCGCCTCTAGTCCAATGACTGCGCCGACGGCAATCCCCGCGGTGATACCTTTCTCCTTGGCGCCTGTTGAGACGTTCAGAATAACGAACATCAACAACGCCGTCAGGATCATCTCCAATACGAACGATTGTGCCTGAGAACCTGCGGGAACGGTTGCGCCGAGAGCAGCGTTACTCGGGAACAGCAATCGCAGGAGTAGACTAGCCGCAACCGCTCCGCTGCATTGGCTGACGCACAACTGAAGAAAAACTTTCAGTCCCAGCTCGCGCAGCAGCAGAAGCAAATCGAAGCTCTTACTGCTGGTCTTCAAAGCTGTCTCGTTTTATGCGGCTCGCCTACTTATTTCTTGGCTTACCGCGATGCAGCAAGAGTTTTCGATGGAATGAGGCACCAAGAAGCATATGCGATCACGGGTGGGAAAGTGCCGGACAAATTAGAGACGAGTCCGTTGGAAGGCAGGAAGACGTTGATCCTGTATTACGGTCATGAACGCGAGTTAAAGCGACTGGAAAGCGGGAGCGATACGACAAGTTAAGGTATAATTCTCGTTAGGCCGAATAGCTTGGTTTCCAAAAGGTCACAACAAATCCGCCAACCACGATCAGGGTTCCTCCCAATAAAATAGGCAAATTCGGTGTCGTGCGGAAAACAGCAAAATTGATTAGCTGCCAGACAACGAAAAGGATCGCGATGTAAAGGCCAACTACGTGCCGGAACTCGACCGGTGCCAAATTGAGCGAAGTTCCGTATCCCAAAAGAAGCGTTGCTCCCGCCAGCATGAGCGGCAGACGTGTGATGCCCACATGATCGTAAATGGCTATTCTGACGACCGCGTCACCGCTTACTTCGAGCGTCGTTGCGACTAAGAGAAATGTAAGAGCCAATAGGCTTTGTGAGGTGTTCATATTCGGTGATGCACTATCAGGCGTTTAAGGTGAGTTCAACGGTTTCCAACTTTGGCGTTGGACCGAACGAGATAAAAAATCATTCCTCCGCCAATTGGCAGCCCGATCAATGCTCGATAATCATTACGCACCAACGCGCTGATTAGATCACCGGCGATATTGGCGAAAAGAATCAGCACCGCGAGTGGTATCCCCCAAACCGCACCCCGCCACAGCCCGGTTGCCGCGAAGGCGCACGCCGTGCCGACAGTAAGCATAAAGACGATGGACCAGGTGCCGAATGATTGAAGCGCGAGACGGGCATCCGGGTTGAACCGCCATAATACGTCGAGCGCGGTTCTTGGAAAGACAAGTAACACTATGGTGAGCGCGCACATGGCTGCGCCAAACGTGAAGAATGCTGCGAACCACGGATGCCTGTGCGATTTCTGCATGGGTCAGAAAATTATCAGCAACCGTGGTGTTTCAAGTCCTTCGCACAGATCAGCCTCGCTCTCGGTTGCAATTCGTTTATCTTATTTTCGTTAGGTGACAATCGTAACGATACTCACATTACTCTTTGGCTCGTTCATCGCGTTCCTTGCTGCTGTTTACTGCGTCAAGGCTGACATGATCGCCCGTCAGGCCGGCGAAAATGCAGGCCGGACGCCTCGGTTGCTACACTTCGCGCTTCCTATCCGGCCCCAAGGCGGAATTTCCGCAAGTGAGTTTGCAACGCCCCACGCTGGTTTATCTCTGTCTCGTTAGGCCGGCGAAAGATGGACTCTAACCTTATACGCGTGGGATCGTGGCTGCTGCGTATCGCTCTCGCGACCGGCTTCCTTTCTGCTGTGGCGGATCGCTTCGGACTTTGGGGACCACCCGGAAGTCCGGGAGTGAGTTGGGGAGACCTGGTGCAATTTAATGCTTACGTGGCAAAGCTAAACTGGTTTATACCGGCACGCCTGATTCCAGTCGTAGGTTGGGCGTCAACTCTGGTCGAAACAGGGCTTGCCCTTGCCCTGCTAATTGGCTGGAATTTGCGTTGGGTGTCGCTTGCCAGTGCACTGCTGCTACTTTCATTCGCAGCTACGATGACGGTGGCATTGGGGCCCAAGGCGCCGCTGGACTTTTCGGTCTTCACTGCCGCGGCCGCAGCATTTCTGCTCTTCGCTGTCAGCTGAGTAGCGAAAGACGACCCGCATCCCGCGCTATCACTGATCCCAAGCTCATCCGATACGGCCCGAACTTCAGCGGGGCGTTGCTGGCTCCAAGGCGCGTGTTCGTTCCCCGAAGGATTTAACCGACGTCGCGCGGCCTGCGCTACTAGATCGATGTCGATCGACATCGCCGGTCGCGCGTCAGGAAGAGCTTGTTGGCTTTGTAGAACTCCGGGCTTTTGACTTCGACGGGTGCGCCGACGGGGTGGTCGGCGTTGGTTTTTCGGACGGCTTCGGCAAAAGCTGCTCTTTGGTCAGCAGTGTCAACTGCGTAGGCCGCGTTCTCCATCGCTTCTTTTAGGTTTCTCGCCACTGCCAGATTACTAATAAGAAAATACTTTTTAACGCATTTAACACATACGCACCATCTAAATAAGTGAAAAACAAATACGGAATACCAGAGATCGCATTATCAAGAATTCGGAAGCGCGATACGCACTTGTCGCAAACGATGTCATGGTTGTCGTGTTGAAAGATACCGGTCACTGGATTTCAGAGGAGCGTCCAAAGGAAACATCCAACGCGCTCGTAAAGTTTCTTTGATTTTCTAGAAGTCGATGCGTCTTTTTCTCGTTAGGCCTGCGTCCCACCGTTCACTTCCCCTTTTATGCCAGATCAATCCGCACCCGAAATCGAGCTGCTCCGTGCTGCCTACGCGGCCTTCAACGCGCGCAACATCGATGCTGCTCTCGCTCTCATGACGTCCGATGTGGCTTGGCCGCGAGCGTTCAAAGGCGGTTTTGTTCGTGGCCCGGAAGAAGTCCGCGCCTACTGGACGCAGCAGTGGAGCGAAATCGATCCGCACGTGGAGCCGGTAGCGTTCCATCTGGAGGGTAGTGGGCGCATTTTGGTCGAGGTACGTCAGGTCGTGCGTGACTTGACTGGTAGCGTGCTGGCTGATGAACGTGTGGGTCATCGCTTTAGTCTGCAGCGCGGTTTGATTGAGCGGATGGAAATCTGTTCGCTATCACCGTCCGGCCACCCAGCCTAACCAACCGATGAGCCCACGGCCCCCATGAAATGAACGCGATGGTGTTTGCCACCACAGCCAGCCGTGGCTGATCTTTTCTCGTTAGATGGTAGGGCGGTGCTCACGGGTGCACGCTAGCAATGACGATTTTCTGCATTCTGTTCTATGCCGTCGCTATATTTTTAGTTGGGAGCGCGGCTGTAGCGGATCCACAGAACCTCGAGAGTCCGCAGGTTGTCGTTCAGGGTGAAGCCGGGGAACTGCCGAGTGCTTACGGTGCTCCGCCCGACCTGTCGCATGGTCGCATCTTGACTTTAACAAAGTCGTATGTGCTTTCGCCCTTCCGTTTTGAACTCGAAACTGGATACGAAGGCGACATTTTCCGCCACGGATTACCCGCTCAGCTTTTCCGTCAGGAGATCGAAGTGGGACTGCCAGCGCGCTTTACGATTGGCGTGCAAAACCAGATCGAACATTTCGCGGGAGACACTCGCGATCGCGCCTTTACCCTCGAAGCGCGTTACGCCTTGGCCAATTGGAACAAACTCCCGCTCAATCCCGCGATTTGAGCTGAATACCGTTTCGGTCTGACCAATGCAACGCATGATTCGGGCGAGGCCGCACTTTTGATCTCGCACGACTTTCCTCACGAGATCGAGTGGGCGATGAACATTCTCGTTGATCAGGAGTCTGGCGGCAGAGAAAGCACGAGCGCTGGCTTTGCGCAGAGCGTCGAGGTCCCAGTTCATCTGCCAGAAGAGAAGCTTGAGGTGGGACTTGAAATGCAATACCGCAGCGGCGGTGAAACAATCGACTCTGAGCGCACAATTAAGGGGTTTGCGATCGGCCTCACATTGGCATGGCGCCCAACAAAGAACGTCCGTTTCGACCTCTCGCCTCTTGTCGGATGCCGCGATCATACGCCCGCGGTGCAAGTCTTTGCGGTATTTTCCTTCTCCTTTGGCGCGTCTAGGGGAGCGGAAGCTGAAATGCCAGCTTCTGCACGCGGCCACTGAGCATCTAACCAATCGATGAAGCCAACGGCCCTATTCATTCACTGTTTTACCTGTCCGATGCCACTAGCTGAAATGGAAAGTCTCCGAACTCGATTTCTCCGGGATCGAGCCCTTGAACGCGAGGAGCCCGAACTTCCGTGATGACTCCGAATACTCGTTCGATTATGTCGGCCGCTACATCCAGTCCACGATTCTCCCGAAGGACCTTTTTGAACCAACGTGCCTTAGCGCGATAGCTCGGATTTGATGTTACTTTCGCAATCAACTCTGATAGCCGCTGCGCGGTCAAGTCACCGATTTCGACAAACTCACCAACCCCGTGGTAGGCAATCCTGTTCGCAACACCGGGTTGGTCATATCCTATCGGGATCGCCACCATCGGCACCCCCTGTGCCAATGCCTCTAGAGCGGTATTTTGGCCCGCGTGGGTTATGCAAAGCGCAGCACGCTTCAGCAGTTCGATTTGCGGTGCGACGCGGACGATGATTGTGTTCGCTGGGATTGGTCCCAGGTGCTTGGGGTCAACGTTCCTGCCGAGCGCAAGCACCACCTGCATCTCCGGAAACTTCCCTACCGCTCGGAGAATGGTGCGGTACACATCACCGTGCCCTGTTAAGAGCGTACCCATGGAAGCATAGATCAACGGTTTGCCGGTTAGCTTCTCCCAGCAAAATGGAACAGGTTCGCGCCCCTCATTGTCGTGAAAGGGACCCGCGTAGTAAAATTGCGGAGGCAGATCAAGAATAGGAAGATCAAATTCCTTCGGAGTCTGCGTAATTACGGCCAGCTGGGAAACCGTGGCGTCGGGATTGCTCCAATCAATCTCGACTCCGTTCCGCTCGGCATAGGCGTGAGCGATCGGCACCATCGGCTCGCGAAGCTCGCCGAATATCTGGAGTCCCGCGACATTCCTCGCGATAGCTTCAGCGCTCGTTTCATGCGGCCAATTGTAAAGCGTCAGTGGGGTCGATCCCGAAAAGTCGAAATGGAGCACACTCCAAATCTGAACATAAGGCAGATGCAGATGGATCGGCACAATCTCAAGAAGGAGATATACCGAATCTATTACCAGCGCATTCACACCGGTTTCTGCTATCCTGCCAGGCAAGTGCTCCACGCCGGCCCTAACAAGGCCGGGCATCAATTCCCGCGTCGTGTGTCGCACGACATCCAAGCCACGCAAATTCGCTACCGCACCCCAGCTCTCATCTATAGAACCTGGCGGATATTCATTTTCGCAAAACGGTACGAACTCCAGATCGGCCGCGCGAATAACAGGTTCAGTATCCGGCACTCCAAAAAACACGACTTGGTGTCCTCGCGACTGTAGCTTACGCGCCAGTGCGGTCATCGAATTCAGATGCCCTGTCAGCGGAAGACTCAGAAATCCAATTTTCATATTTGGTTGGTAACGAATCCCATGGACCTGAGTTTTAATATCTGTTGTTTGCATGCAATCACCCGACAGCGATTCGCATCGCTTTTGAAATACTTTGTGCGTCTGACTGCAATAGGCGCTCCCTATCAGTGCTTCTTAAAGGCGCTTTGGATGTAGGGTGAATTTTCCGAGTAAGGCGACGCGCTAAACATTTTCTATTTGGTTACACGTCGTTCATTGTTTTCTGCTTACTGCTGTAGATTTTCTAAAATGAGTCGGAAGTGTTCATGAGCAGACCGATGTGCGTAAAGAAGTTCATCGCACTAAAGAGCACGAGTAGTACGCCGGAGACGCTCCAGCAAAGATGAATTACGCCGACAACTTTGCGGTTTCGGCGTTCAATGCCGAATGGTGCCAGCAGTGCGCCAATTGAGATAAGACCCCAGAGGAGGGTCAAAAAGGCCGTTTCCACCCATGTATCGGCGAAGTAGCCGCTGATTGGCTCCTGTGGTGGGGCGTGTCCGAGTTTGTAGTACGCGATGGCAACGCTGAGCGAAGCCATCATTAAGCCGTTGGCAAGAACCCAAACAGAAACAGGCCGCAATACCTCTACGATATACGCTGACGCTTGCTGGGACCTCTCATCTCGCCTACCCAAGTCGCTAAAGATTTCGCGCTTGCGCCACAAAAAGAATGAGGCGCCACCTAACAGTAATCCAAAAGCTACCGCCGGCTCGCCCATCATGATGTTGGCATGAAGCACTTTGGTGTAGGGCCACATTACCGAAATCGTTAGGCCGAGCACCGTCTGGATGAATCCGGTAATCCCAAAGATCAGGGCAACGCCTTCCGGCTGCACCCTCTCGTCGTTGACGAACTGTTTCAGGACTTTCGCAACCAGGAGCAACCCAACCCCGGCTGCCAAACCGACAATCGTATTATATAAGATCATCGAGGCTCTCGTTACTATTTCGACGCGGCGTTTTAACGGCTCGGTCCAACCATCGGCAGTCTTGATGCCTAGTTATGATATCTGTTGTCTGCATGCGCTTTAACCGACATCGATTCGCACTACTTTGAAATACTTTGTGCGTCTGCCGCCGATAGGTGAGACCTATCCGAACATTCCTAAGGATCGGACCGACGGTAATCCGATCTTAAATCATAACGACTTTCGCGCCGCGTGAGGCGAACAACGAGAGCCCCAGCGTGACCTGGAGTGACTGCGAGAACCGTAACGCAAGCCATTTCTGGACAAGACGCGAGGTCGAACGGACGTTGCTACAACTGCTTTCTCCCATGGAGATTCATCAACTCCGTTACTTCGTTGCTGTCGCTGAGGAAGGCAGCTTCTCCCGCGCGGCTGCCCGCGAACATGTCGCTCAGCCGTCGCTGAGTCAGCAAATTCAAAAACTGGAAGTAGACGTCGGCGAACGCTTGTTCGATCGCCTCCCTCGGTCGGTGATCGTGACGGAAGCGGGCAACTACCTGTTGCCTTACGCGCGAAGAATCCTCGGCGAGATTGCCGATGCCCGTCGTTGCGTAAACGATCTGAAGCGTGACGTCACTGGCCGTCTCACGGTTGGGGCGCTTCCGACGATCGCGCCCTACGTTTTGCCGACTCTGATTGGAAAATTTCAAAATCGTTACCCGAAAGTGAACTTGGAAATCTTCGAGGACACCACTGAAAACCTCGCGCTGCGATTGGAGGACGGGACTCTTGACCTGGCGCTGGCGTCCACATGCAACGAAAGTCCCACTCTCCAACGTCACTCGTTAGGCAGCGAGCCGCTTTTGCTTTTGCTTCCGAAACAACATCGGCTTGCAGAGAAGAAAAAGGTCAAGTGGAACGATCTCAAGGCCCAGAAATTTCTGCTCTTGCACGAAATGCATTGTTTGTCCGTGCAGGTTTCCGACCTCCTGAAAGCCCACCGTCTTCGACCCGAACCGGCAGTCAGAGGCGCTCAACTCGCAACCGTTGCCCAGATGGTCGCGGGCGACATGGGCGTGACGCTCGTTCCCCAAATGATGATTGACAGCGAGGCGCCGAGCGGTTGCGTTGCTTTGCCTTTCGCGGCGGCCGTTCCGGTGCGCGAGCTCAATTTGCTCCGCAACCCTCTTCGCCTCGAAAGCAAGGCAGCCGCGGCGTTTCGCAAAGAAGCCGCGGCCGCGTTCAACAGCTAAGGCTCATCGACTAATGGGCAGCGGGAGATATCAGGAGACTCCTTCTCTCTCCTACGGCCTCCCTTATCTCAATGCCTCGATCGCTGCTGCCAATGACACCATTGGCCAGCTAGCAATGATGACGATCAATCCCCAAAGCAAGAGCTCTGCGATATAGGCCGGACGTTCTCGGTGGCGAAAGCGTTCGTATAAAAACCGAGACGCGCGCACGCGCATCGGAATTGTGGTTTTCATCTAAATTACCCCCTTGTCTGGACCGAAATGCCCCGCGTGTTGAAAAAGTGAGATCAAGAGCGCGCTGATGATAAAGATCGCGCCGATGCCAGGACCAAAAAGGTCGAGGTTAATGAGCGCCCGTTGAAAATGATCAGCCAGTTGCCCGATCGAGACCCGCTTACCGACTGGCTCCAACAGCCGGCAGTCTTGATGTTTCAATGTGTCTAATGTCTGCATACGACCACGAGACATCGATGGGCGCTAAGTTTGAAATACTTTGTGCGTCTGCCTGCGATAGGAGTTGCCTATTCCATTTGCCCCGGCGGGACCACGACGACA
>Ga0182036_10000629_pt1 | contig 16025 bp, 20 predicted proteins | sample sta12Cox44000080_FD_125966 | JGI IMG/M metagenome (GOLD analysis project Ga0182036, IMG submission 125966) | Lab enrichment of tropical soil microbial communities from Luquillo Experimental Forest, Puerto Rico - statoxic.12C.oxic.44.000.080 | ecosystem: Environmental > Terrestrial > Soil >...
GACTCCGGCATCGTCCGCCGCGGTGGACGATGCCTCCGGTCAGGAAGACACTCCGTAAACAGTGGTGTCGCCGAACATCAAGGTTGAACGCCGCCGTCCGTTCGCTCCACGACTGGCTGGGGCTCAGGAGCAGCAACTGGCGCTTTCCGCCGCAGGTCTCTCCATAATCGCGAGCGCGTCATCCACAAACCGATTGCGACGGCGGCCGACCAAGCAGCCCCGATTGTGGCCAGGGACACGACATCGCTGCGCCAGTTCCCTGCCGAACCCCATATCCGTGAGACTTCGTAGCACAACAATCCAGCCACAACAGCCGTGACGAGTACTTTGGCCAACTCGTCCCAGGGCAAAGCTCCGAGGGAGACAAGCCTCCGGTGATTTAGCAACACGGCAATGGCAATGGTATGCAAGAGAATCCCGAGACCCGAGGCCATCGCGAGCCCTGTAAAGCCGTAGCGATGAAACATGGCCGCATAGATCGGAAGAGAGGCCAGAACGATTAGAGTGCTTGCTACCATGGGGGTCAACGTATCGCCTGATGCGTAGAAGGCGCGAGCGTATAAAGCCTGTGCGGACCACAAGGCCAGCGAGAGCGAGAACCATGCGAAGTAGCTCGCGGTTAGGACGGCATCCTGGAAGCTGAAGCGGCCACGATGAAAGGCCAAATCGACCAGGGGCAGGGCCGCGGTGATGAGAAGCGGGGTGACCAGTAATGCTGCCGAACCGACGCGATATACCGACTGGTTCACCGATTGGGCGAATTCTCTCCGCCTGCCTTCGCCGAATAGCTTCGCGAAGAACGGCATGGAAGCCTGCCCTGCCGCCTGTCCCAGGATTGAGATCGGCAGCGCAAACAGGCGCTTGGCGTAATTGAGGCGGCTGATTTCGCCGGCTCCGCCGGAAGCGAAGTAGCGGAGAATCCAGTCGTCAGCAGAAACCAGTGACACACCTAGCATGAGGGGAATCGAGAGCTTCACCCATTCGCGAAATTCCGGATTGCGAATGTTGAAGCTCCACTGATAGCGAAGACCGGTTTTCGCCGCTGCGATGCTGTTGATCAGGAACGGTCCAACAAACGAACCGACCAAAGCGCCGTAGGCGAGCGCCGCAATCCCAAAACGGTGCGCTCCAATCAGGCCGCCGAGGATGATTGAGAAGCCGTAGAGGACAGGACTGAGGGCGGGATACAGAAACATTTGCCGCGAAAGCAGCACCGCCGAGACGATGCCGCCAGCATAAAAGAAAATCTGCCCGGGTAGTAGTACACGGGTGAGGTAGACACAGAGCTCCATCTGCTCGGCCGTGAACTTGGGAAAGATGAGCGCGGCGATCTGGGGGGTGAAAAGCTCCACAAGAACGGTGCCCAGCAAGGCAATCGCCGTCATGACCGTGATTGTTGTGTTAAAGGCGTCCTGCGCCTTCTCTTCTTCCCCGCGCGATGTATGCCGGGTGTAGATGGAGATGAAGGTGATCGATGTTGTGCCGCCGGCAAGCAGATAGAAGAGATAGTCCGGAATCTGAAACGCGGCAACATAGGCGTCGGTCTTTGGGCCAGCGCCGAAGGCCCACGCCACGTACATTTCACGCAGGTATCCGATGACGCGGGCCAGCATCACGGAGGCCATGAGCAAGAGCGTCGCCGAAAATGCGCTGTGCTGGTGTGACGGGCGGAGGGCACGCAGCAGCCGGCTCACATATCCGCGATCGGACCGCTTTTCGTTCACAAGAGACGACGACATGAAACTGCGATTCTATCGCTTGCCATTAGCGAACACGAATGGCGCAATGGGTTCTTGCCTCAGCTAGACTGAGGGCGAGGTGAAGACGAAATTGATGCCACTGCGGTATATCGAACTGGTGTCGGTATTGCTGCTGTCATTCAGCACGCTAGTAACAGCTCAATCTCGACCTCTCGAACTGCACTATCAGCTCAATGCTGGCAATCGCCTGGTCTATCGCGAGGTGTTCGACAGGGAAGGCAAGTCTCCAGACACCAGCTTTCACACCCGCATGACGCTCTCGAGTCAAGTCGTAGTACTGGACGCGGCGGCCGGCAGCGCACTGGTCGGTATCCAGAGGAATCGGTTATCCGCGGATCTCCTTGAATATCACGACCATGGCCGCGACACGCTTGAGCTTCAGAAGCCCGGTTTTGTGCAGCGGCTGGCGACTCGTCCCATTCGCTTTGGTGATGCGAATGTGTTTTCCGGAACGGGCGAGGCATTGCTTGCTCCTCAGGTTCTGCGCGAGGCGAACAGCAAGCTGTTGTATCGGATTGGCGAAATCATGCCGCTGCCGAGCTCTGCTGTGCAGCTGGGAGCGGAATGGGATTCAAACATCTTCGGACTCCGAATGAAGATTGAGCAATTCGAGAACCTAGGTGAGGAGTCGTGTGTGGTGGTGGCAGACACCGGGAACCGTAAGGAAACGCACCTGCAGTTCACGTTCTGTCCTGGGTCGGGGCATCTCGCACGGCTTGAGTTCGAGGGACAGTACCTGGAGTTTGAGTACACGATTCACGAGCGAGTCACCTTCGAGCTGGAAAGCGCCCACCAACATGAAACGGCTGAACCGTGGCTGCAGAACAGCGATACTCGCGCGGCTTGCCTGAATGCGTTGTTGATCTCCTCGGATCCGCTTCCTCCAGCGCCAGTAATGAGCGAGATTCTTCGCGACGGCACACACGATGCCCAGGCTCTTGCCCTGGCGGTGTACTACCAGCGGAAGGTGACACCCGGGACGGAGGTGCTGGCGCCGCTGCAGCGAAGCAATGACGAGGAGGTACGACGCCTGGCGAGCCGGCTCACGGAAGCCTCACCTAAACCTGCCGAACAACCCTGTGAGTTACCAGTAGCTGCATATAGGCGAGAACGCTGGGGCACCACGCTTCGCGGAATGAGCAGTCCGGGCTATCAAGGCGCACCCTACATGATTCATGTACCACTGGATTATCGGGGCGATCAGGCATTTCCGCTGATCGTTTATTTGAGTGGCGGCGGCGGACTGGCGTTTGATGCCGCAAATAGCACCGGAAACGCGGCCAAACATGCCGGCTATCTCTTGCTGTTTCCGCAAGCGGGGGGCGATCTGTGGTGGGAACCGAAGCCCACGGAGATGGTTCACGCGCTGCTGCTCGAAATATTACGGACCTACAACGTAGACCGGAACCGCGTTTACCTGGTGGGCTTTAGCAACGGCGGTACTGCGGCACTGGAATACGGCACGCGCTGGCCGGACCGCTTCGCGGCGGTCGCGTCACTTATGGGCGCAGGACTCGATACACCCAGTCGGGTGGCGCTGCCACTGCAAAATCTGAAAGATGTGCCGGTATTGTTTATTCACGGCGACAAGGATCCGCGGATACCGGCATCATCGTCATACACTACGGAGAGTGCGTTGCGTCGCCTGAAGCCGCGCGTCAGTCCCGAGCTGCACATCCTGAAAGGCCGGGTGCACGATATTACGCTGGCCAACGACGACGATCTCACGCAGCCGTTCCTAAACCGTTTCGTTCGGGAGCCGTTTCCCTCGGCCATCAGGGCCGAATTCTTCGATTCGCGGTATCCGCGGCAGTATTGGATTGAGGTTCTGGAGGCGAATAAAAGCCCGGCCGAAGTGGAGGCGCAAATTCTGCAGGGAAATCTTATCGATGTTGAAGCGAAGAATGTGAAGAAGGTAAAGCTCCTTCTGCGACAGGAATTGTTCGCTAGCGCCGGACCGATTCGTATTCGCGTCAACGGCAAGGAAAAGCCCGCTGTTGAGCTGAAGCGCGATTGCAGGCTGTTTCAAAGTAGCGCGAAGGAATATGCCGATCCGTTTCTGGGGTATACGGATGAAGTCGTGCTGGAGGTTCCATAAAGTAGGCGCGTCAGAAGCGTAAAAAGCCCACCCAAGCCAGGTTCGACTTGGGTGGGTTGCTGAAACGAACGGAGAACAGCGCTCTGTTATCACTCCGTCTTCACCGGCTCGGCGCTAACAGCACTTCCTAACTCAGCGACTGACGTCCTATCCGGGACGATGGTCAGCAAGTCGGTTTGCACCTTATCCCACTGCTGAATGACGAAGCCCTTGGCTTCAAACACATTGCGAATCGACGCCGTATCCCAGCCGACCACGTCCTCGAGTATGGGAATCAACACGGCCAGCGCGTTGTCGCTGATGATCGAGCGCTTGGCGATTGGCGCTAAGTATTTGTTCTCCGAGACGGCAATCGTGTATCCGTCGCGGCGGTTCACGTGCAACATCACGTGAATGTCAGAGCTACCGTCGCCTACGTAGACCACGCGCTCTGGGCCGAGTTGCTGCTGTTCCAGAAGATGGTCGATCGCGGCAACTTTTCCGTAACCGGCGGTTACGTGAACGATGCGCTCGATCTCTCCCTTGCTGTTGAATTCGAATTCCGTACCGTAAATGTGATCGGGAGGAATGATGCCCTCAAGCGCCGACCGGATGATCTCAACCGGCCCAGCCGAAATCACGTAAAAGTCGAAGTGGTAACTCTCAACCGAGCTGGACAGGAACTCGTACAAAGCTCGGATGTTTGGCTTGAGGCGCACGCCCTTGCCAGCCTCGTAGAGATCGTCCCGCCGTACCTTGCGGAACTCGGGGTCGTGGAGCAGGAGGTAGGCAAGTTCGCCACCTTGCTGCACCAGATTGATCTTCGCCATTCCAGTAGTTTTGCGGTCAAATTCGGCAAGCGGAATTCCAAGCAGTTCGCCAAGCACAAATCCAGAGTCGTTGAAGCTGAGCGTCTGGTCGAAATCGCTGGCCAGGATGTATCGCTTCTTCGGCTGTAAGTCTGTCATTTAAAAGTCCCGTATATCTTTCTGAGGCATAAAAACCTCCTTAGTAGTTCGGTTGAGTTAAAACTGCCGTCCCAATGGAAAATGAGGTGAAACGATTATGTAGTTGATTGGATGGCTCTCAAGAGGGAAAGTTGATGAAATCGGATAGATATTTTCGATGGTTCACATATGCAAGGCTTATCATCTAAAGGGCTCGTTTTGTAGGAATTATGGGATTAACGAGCGTTTTTTGGAGCGAATAAATGACGAAACTTCGCACCGTCCAGTCAGCTGTGCCGGTGCGGATTTATTTGGGCAACGGCCATGACGCCGCATTTGTTATTCTTCTGGCGCGCCGCTCCGAGAGGATGTTGCCTTCATGAAGGTTCTCTCTGTCACCCTGGATCTCGAACTGTCGGAATTTCGCAAGTGCGTCATCGCTACGGCTGGGCACGAAATCAACGCCCTCACTTCCGAAAAAGACGCACTCGGCAGCGCGCAGTCTGACGAAAGCTACGATGTCGCTTTTGTCTGCCACCGCTTCCCCGCGGCGGCCGCTCGGCAGTTCATCCGATTGTTGCGACAACATCATCCCGATACCGGCATCGTGTACATCGTTCATATGTACGGCGAATGGCCCGAGGTCGAAGCCGACCGCTACATCGCAGGCGCGGATGGCCCAAAAGGATTGCTGCGAGTGCTCGAAGAGTTACGCTCCGAGCCGAGCTCAATGACTGAAATTAACGCCTCGGAAGACGGCTAGCTGTGCTAAAACTAGTTCAGCGAGAAGAGCTAACCGAAGCCCGACAAGGCGGACTGGAGTTGCGCTTTCGGATGTGGGGTCAAAAAAAAATGGATCTGGTCACGGTTGTAGTGGTTTTGCTGGTGGTGGTCGCCTATATTGTGGGATCACTGACAAGCTCCGTCGAAACCGAGACGGAGTTGCCGCATCGATACCAGTAGTCGATCGGTGAAACGACTCAGCATTAGGTTTCGCAGGCATCGAAAGATGACGGTTCGTTACAATGGATTGCGCAGCGAGCCGATTTCCCGATGACCCATGCTTGGCACGATATCTCTCCTGGTGAAGGCCTGCCTGAAGAATTCTCGGCAGTCATCGAAATCCCGTTTGGTTCGAGCGTCAAGTACGAACTAGATAAGCAGAGCGGGCTGATCAAGCTCGATCGAGTCCTCTATTCGGCCGTGTACTATCCCGCAAACTACGGCTTTATTCCGCAGACTCTCGCGGAGGACGATGATCCTCTCGACGTACTCGTTCTTTGCCAGGAAGCCGTGGTGCCGCTCACGCTGATCCACTCCCGGGCGATTGGGCTCATGACCATGATTGACGCCGGCAAGCGGGACCACAAAATCATCTCCGTCGCCACGCAGGACCCGGAGTTCAACACTTATCGGCAGTCCCGCGACATGCCCGAGCACCGTCTGGCCATGCTACGACGCTTTTTTCTGGACTACAAACAGCTTGAGGGTAAGGCAGTAGAAGTGGACGAGATCGAGCCTGCGGAACACGCCTATCCTGTAATCGAGGACGCCCTCACGCGATACAGTCAGCAACGGCGTAAAGGATTCAAAGACAAACACTAACTTGCGACTATAGAACGATTCACTCTACTTGCGCCCATGCGCTCAAAACCCGCAAACTGTAGCCATCGGCTGAATGAACATCGGACTGTTTGGGGGCACATTCGATCCTATCCATCGCGGGCATCTCAAGGTCGCTCGCGCTGCCGCCGAGCGGTTCAAGCTGCGGGAGGTCTGGTTTATTCCAGCGGACATCCCTCCTCACAAGCAGAAGTCGCCGATCACATCGTACTTTCACCGGTACTCGATGATTTCACTGGCCCTGGCCGATGAGTCGCACTTCTTGCCTTCCTTGCTTGAGGCGCCCGATGCAGAAGCACACATGGAGCGCCGGCCAAGCTATACGATCGATACCGTTCGTCAGGTCAAAGCCGGTTTGCGGCGGGGAGACCGCCTTTTTTTCCTGATCGGCATCGACGCGTTTCGCGATATCGCGAAGTGGCACAAGGCAGATGAGCTCTTGCATGAGTGCGACTTCGTCATCGCGGCGCGTCCAGGATATTCGCTGGAGAAGTTGGTGCAGTATCTGCCAAAACACGTACGTCCGACACTGAAGGAGTTGCGCACAGTGGGTCAAGATGAGGCCCTGCGTCAGCGCGGAGTGAAACTGCATTTATTACAGGAAACCCATGAGGATGTTTCGGCGACGCAAATCCGCGCCGCCACGCGAAGTGGAAAAGCACTCAACAAGTTTGTGCCCGAAGCCGTGGCGGAGTATATCCGGCAAGAGGGGTTGTATCGAAGTAAGCGGACCGTGCCTGCCAGAAACAGAGAAAGCGGTTAGGGTATCCAGCAAGTGAAAGAGAGTAATCCAAAGACATGAAACGAGACGATGTGAGTGTGCAGGTAGCCATTGCTGCACGTGCCTGCCTCGACAAGAAGGCCCAAGGTCTCACGATTTTGCGGTTGGATGCAGCAGCTAGCGGATTCACTGATTATTTCGTCATCTGCTCCGGCGCCAATCCGCGGCAGGTGGAAGCAATCGCGGAAGAAGTCGACGAGAAGCTCAGCAAGGCCGGCTACGAACCGTCGCATATCGAAGGCCGTCACCAGGCAGAGTGGATCCTGCTGGACTATGTTCACTTCGTGGTCCACGTGTTTTCGGAGAATGCGCGCAAGTTTTACGATCTCGAGCGCCTTTGGAAGACCGCTACCCGGATTGATCCTAGCGAACTGGAGAAACCCGCAGCGAAGAAAGCGGTAGGAAAACGCGCGATCGTAAAGAAGAGTACTTTTCCCACCCTTTCGGGGAAAAGGGGAAAGGATGGGGCACCCAAGGCCAAGCGGATGCGGAAGTCGTGAAGTTGCGAATCGCGTGGATTGGCAAAACGCGCAGTAGTGCCATTCAGTCGCTTACGGCCGAGTACCTCAAGCGTCTGTCACGGTATGCGGCATGTGACGCCATGGAGTTCGCTTCGGAAGCGGCTTTGCTCAAGCAGGTCGAGAAAATGGCGGGACGGATTTGGCCTGTATTGGTTCTGCTGGACTCGCGCGGCCAACAGCTCAATTCGGAAGAAATCGCAAATTTTCTCGCATACCACCGTTCTCACGACACGCAAGACCTGCTGTTCGCTGTCGGCCCGGCGGATGGCTGGACCGATTCAACTCGTGCCAAGGCAGCTCACGTCCTCTCGTTTGGTAAGATCACTCTCCCCCATGAGCTGGCGCGTGTGGTCTTACTTGAGCAGTTGTATCGCGGTTTCACGATATTGCAGGGACATCCGTACCATGGAGGACATTAGCTAAGTGGTCAGTGGTAAATTTCACTACGGAGGACACCGAAAGCACGGAGATATATCGGACTTTCCCTCGCTGCTCGCGGATTTCCCAAAGTTGGTCGCGTCGGACGTCGTTGCGACCTCTCCCAAGTGCAGGGCATTGAATAGCACTCGATTGATCCGAATGATTGCAGTCTTTGCGCTGATCGTCAGCGGAAGTGCCTCTATAGCAGGCGCGCAGTGGGCAGCAGGGCAGGCGCCACAATCACCAACAAAGGGTTCGCAGACGTCTGCGTTTACTCCGCTGGAGCAATGGAAGGTGGCTTTGCTATCCGGCGATGCGGCGAAGATCCGCGCTCTTTACAGTGCCCACCCGCCTGCGAGAGTGGTGCTTGCGTCTGGCGAAGCAGGAGCAGATACCGAGATTGCATTTTGGTCGGGGCTGAAAGTTCGCCGAATGAAGATCGATGTTGTGCAGTCTGCGTCACCGGAGCCTGGGTTGCAGCGAGTCGTGTTTCAGGCTGAGGTTCTGTCGGCTGCGCAGACCAAGCCGCAAACGGTATACATCAACAACGCGCAGCTTTGGCAGAAACAGGGCGAGCAGTGGCGTATTGCGGCCACACAGCGGAGCAATCCCAGCCGATTACAGCAGCCTCTCGATACCAGCAAGGAAATCTATGTGCCTGGAATCAACGCGCGGGCAGAAATCACATACGCATTAAACCTAGCCACACAGCAGCACAAGCGCGTGCTCGTCGTTTTTGGCGCTAACTGGTGTTACGACTGTCACGTGCTGGATCGGGCGTTTCACCGGCCCGATATTGAAGCCGTCTTGAAGCCATACTATGAAGTGGTTCACGTCGATGTCGGCCAAGGCGACAAGAACCAGGACATCATGCAGCAGTATCACGTTCCGATGGCCAAGGGCATCCCGGCGATCGCGGTGCTCGACAGCAACGGCACGCTGCTTTATGCGCAACAGGGCGGCGAGTTTGAAAAGGCACGGGTGCTGGGCCCAGAGGACGTGTTGGCATTTCTGAATAAGTGGAAACCCGCTTAGTTGCCGGTAACCAGTCGCTACCAGTCGCCAGGGGATAGAAGCTGCCCAGCAGGTGCTATCGAAGTTCAATGCTTCGGCGGTGAGCCACCTTGCCGTGTGCTCCTGTAACATAGCAATCACTCCAACTGAGTGGGGCACTCTCTTGAAGATCAAGCTTGTTGTGGCGACCCTAGTGGCCGCGTTGGTTACCTGTGCGGCGCAGCAGAGTCCTGAAACAGGAGCGGCGAAGACTCCGGCGGCCAAGCCCGTGCCGGTTGTTACCTACATCAAGGCCGGCAAACTCTTCGATGCTACTTCAGACAATTATCGTGAGAATGTGGTGATTGTTGTAGAAGGTGAGCGGATCAAGTCAATCGGACAGGTGCAAGTCCCTGCCGGCGCGAAGGTTATCGATCTGTCGAAGGCGACGGTTCTGCCTGGGCTGATCGACAGCCATACGCACCTGGGAGCGCGCGCCGACCAGTACAACCCCATCAATGCTTTTAAAAACACGCCGTTCACTCAGGCCTTCGCCGGCGAAAAGAATGCCAAAATCACGTTACTGGCGGGCTTCACCACGGTGCGCGATGTAGGGTCGGCGCCGTTCATGGCAGTCGATCTGCGTCGGTACATCGATGAGGGATATATACCGGGCCCACGCGTGGTGGCCAGTGGCCCGGGTATCTCGATTACTGGCGGCCATGGTGATTTGAACAACTACTCGCCGGAGACGAGTGTCACTTTGTTTCCTGCTGAACGGAATTACCAGATTGCCGATGGTCCTGATCAGGTGCGTCACGTGGTTCGGGCGCAGGTCAAGTACGGAGTAGATGTCATCAAGATTTTGGCAACGGGCGGAGTGTTATCGAAGGGTGACAGCCCGGGCGCGCCCCAGTTCACTTACGAGGAGCTCAAGGTCGCTGCCGAGGAAGCACACATGGCAGGTCGGAAGATCGCGGCGCATGCGCATGGAGCGGAGGGCATTAAAAACGCGATTCTTGCCGGCATCGATTCCATCGAGCACGCCAGCCTGGCGAGTGATGAAGACATCCAGCTCGCCAAGCAGCACGGAACGTACTTCGACATGGACATCTACAACGATGACTATCTACTCGGCAAAGCGATTGAGTTTGGGCTGCCGCAGGAGAACATCGATAAAGAGAGGATGGTTGGTCAGACGCAGCGCGAGACCTTCCGCAAGGCGACGCAGGCGGGCGTGAAAATGGCATTCGGCACGGATGCCGGTGTCTATCCGCACGGCGACAATGCGAAACAGTTTGCGACCATGGTGAAGTGGGGAATGACGCCGGCGCAGGCTATTCGCACTGCGACGCAGAACTCCGCCGATTTGATCGGCCGCTCGAAAGATGTGGGGACGATTGAAGTGGGCAAGTACGCGGACATTATTGCCGTTTCTGGAGATCCTTTGCAGGATGTTAACGTTTTGCAAACTGTCGGATTCGTTATGAAAGGTGGGGTAATTTACAAGGACAAGATCGCAAATACGCCGGTGGCGGAGTGACCGGAGTGACGCACGACCTTGACATTCCGCTTCTTTTAACCTGATGCACTAATCATGATACCCGCTACCTACATCCGGACTCGCATCAGCACTATGGCCATGTGCATGTGTATGCCTGTCGGCGTGTGGGTTGCTCGTTGAAGCGGCCAATAGACCAGCAGTAGCCGCAAAGTTTCCAGGCGACCCGCAGCCATCCAGCTGTGGGTCGTTGTGTTTTTAGGCATCTCCACAATTGCTAAAAACAGGCGATTGTAGGCAGCCAAATCAGCCAATCGAGGACAGATTCCAGTGAGCGGCAAGCCGCAGTATCGGAACCGCGCGCGACTTGGTCGTCCTGTTGTGGAAGACGGCACCGTAGATGAGGCGAGCGTGTAGACAAAGAAGCATAATCGGCCGCGGAAGAATTCCATAAGAGGGTGGTATTCGCAATCATGATTGTGACGAAATTCGGTGGTACGTCAGTAGAAGATGCCGCCGCGATCGAGCGATTACGGGCGATCGTGCAGGAGCGGCTGGACCAACATCCCGTTGTGGTGGTTAGTGCGATGGCAAGAGTAACAGAAGGCCTGTTGAAAGCTGCCTCGCTGGCGGCGAAGGGTGACCAATCCAGCATGCTGAAATTGCTGAGTGATTTGCAGGTGCGGCCCATTGCGCACGGTGCATCGAACCTCAGCTTGAGCTTTGTAGTCGCTGAAAACGACGCAGCCGAGGCCGTTCGGCGCCTGCACGAGCAGCTTTTGCAGTGCCGGGCGGAACTGGCGTTTGTGGCCGATTAGGAAACTTCAAGGTCGGCGGGAATCTGATCAAACACTTCGCTCAGTCCACGAGCGAAGGCTTCCTCCGCGTGAAGTCGCAGAAGCCGCCTCACCTCTTCGGCTCCGCTTTCGCGGACGGCTAGACGCACGGCATCCTCATTGGAGCGATAGCCTTGCCGGCATTTGCGGCCGCCTTGGCGCACCCGTTCAGTGCCTGCCGCAGAGGTGTGGAGGCATGCCGGGTGCGTGCCTTACCATGTCCACATGGCAATCATTCGATTCTTTATGCTCCTGACCCTCGTAATGTGGGTGGGCGGAATGATCTTCTTTGCGTTCGTGCTCGCCCCCACTGTTTTTCATCCTGGGATTCTCCCCAACCGCCAACTCGCAGGTGCGGTGGTAAGCCGGAGCCTGGGCATCCTGCACTGGACAGGATTAGTCTGTGGACTGGTTTTTATCATGACTTCGATTCTCGATTCGCAGATCACAACTGGAGTGTCCGGGGTTTTTGCGGCACGCAACCTGCTGGTTTACGGAATGATCGCGCTGACGCTCATCAGCATGTTTGCTATCTCGGTACGCATGGTGGCGCTGCGCAACGAGATGGTATTCATCGATACCGTTCCCCACGATGATCCGCGGCGAGCAGAGTTCAATCGCCTGCACGTGTGGTCGACCAGATTGGAAAGCGCAGTACTGATTCTCGGACTGGCGGTCGTCTATCTGACTTCGCGGCGATTATCATAGACAGTTCTGCATGCAGTAATGGTCGCGCCATCGAGTGACTGCTCGGTCGCGTCGAGACCAATTTCAATCCCGCATCTCATGCTCTCATAACGCGGGTTCGAGGTCATTCCTATGAAAACTGGAATCATTGGCTTGCCGCAAGTGGGCAAGACATCTCTTTTCGTCATGCTGACGAAGCAAGCAGTACAACATCGCACAGGTGGCCCGCGCGAGGCGCATCTCGGTGTGGCTAAGGTTCCTGATGACCGGCTGGATCGACTGGCAGCGCTGTACAACCCCAAAAAACTAATTCATGCCAGCGTGGAGTACACCGATGTTGCCGCGGTGAGCCAGGAAGCGCTGAAAGAAACTGCATTCGCCGCCAACCTACGCAATGTCGATGCTCTGGCACATGTAGTACGGGCTTTCATGGACGAGTCGATTCCGCATGTAGGGCCGCTCGACCCGCTCCGCGACATTAAGAACATCGATTTCGATCTCATCGTTACCGATCTGGGCCAGGTGGAGAAGCGGCTGGAGCGAGTAGAAAAAGACCTGAAAAAGATGAAAACCGCAGAACTTGAGAAAGAACATGAGCTGCTGAAGCGGGCCAAGGAGCATCTGGAAACGGAACTGCCGCTGCGCGAGATGGAGATGACTCCGGAGGATAAGAAGCGAATCCGCGGATTCATGTTCCTGAGCGAGAAGCCCATTCTCTATGTCCTGAATATCGGCGAAAGTTCCTCGCTGGGCAACGATCTTGAGGAAGCAGTTACGAAATGCGGTATCAGCGATATAGCCACAAAACGCAATACGGGGGCGCTGGCGGTTTGCGCGAAGGTGGAATCCGAACTGGCGGAAATGAGCGACGAAGATGCGGCGGAGTTTCTCGCCAGCTATGGGCTAGCCGAGAGTGGCTTGGTGCGTCTCATTCGGAAAACCTACGAACTTCTCGGTTGGATCTCCTTCTTCACCGTTGGGGAAGACGAATGCCGCGCCTGGACAGTGGAACTTGGATCGAAAGCAGTTGAGGCTGCAGGAGCCATACACACGGACTTGTCCAAACACTTTATTCGTGCCGAGACTATTCATTGGGACCAGTTACTGGAAGCAGGATCTGAGGCCGAGGCTCGCGCTCGTGGCACGCTGCGACTCGAAGGCAAAGAATACGTTGTGAAAGATGGCGACGTGCTGCATATTCGTCATAGCGGTTAGCAAGGATGCCCGCTCATTAAGGTTCGATCAGAGATTAGCTAAGGAAGCCACCGGATGTGTTTACAGGGGTGTTTCGTAGCCTAATCAACCGTGATGGGCGAGATGGTCGTAGTCCTACGCATGTCAACGATCAGGCACCGGATCTGTGCGTTGCTGTGCGTCCGCCTGCTTGTTCTGGTTGGTCTGATCTTAGTTCCCTTTCGACCCGCGAAAGGCTACTCGGTCCTCTCGCATGAACAGATTGTTGATTTGGCGTGGGCAGATCGGATTGTTCCACTGCTGAAGCAGCGATTTCCGAACGCTACCGAAGAGGAGATTAATCAGCCGCACGCGTACGCATAGGCGGAAGCATCATTCAGGAGCTCGGATACTATCCCTTCGGCAGCAACGAGTTCAGCAATCTGCTGCACTATGTTCGCAGCGGCGACTTTGTAATGGCCTTGCTGCAAGATTCCGACAACCTCGACGAGTACGCGTTTGCCTTGGGCGCAATGTCACATTACACATCCGATGTGGAGGCCCACCCAGCGGTAAATCGGGCCGTGGCGCTTGATTATCCGAAGCTAGAGAGGATGTACGGACCCGAGGTCATCTACGAAGATAACCACCGCGCACACATTCGGACCGAATTTGGATTCGATGTGGTGCAGGTTGCGAAAGGCCGATTTACCCCAGTTATCACAATTTCATCGGTTTTCAGGTTTCGAAACCGCTGCTGGAGCAGGCGTTTCGCGAGACCTACGGCCTCAAATTGACTGATGTTATGAGTGACCCGAACCTGACGATCAGCACTACCGGCGCTCGGTCAGCAAGATCATTCCGGAGATGACTCGTGTCGCGCTGATCACCAAACATGCCGAACTGGTGCGGGAGAATCCGGACTTCGATCAGGGCAAATTCGTGTATCGCCTTTCGCGAGCCGAATACGAACAGCAATGGGGCGCCGAATATGAGCGGCCTGGCTGGCGCACAAGGCTACTTGCGGCGTTCGTGCGTGTGCTTCCGAAGATCGGGCCACTCAAGTCATCTGACATAACGCTGCCAACAACCGATACGGAAGACTTATACATTAAGAGCGTCAATAAGACAGTGGATGTATACCGCGGCCAATTAGCTGAGCTTCGGAACAATCGTCGAGCTTTTTCCCTGCCGAATCGGGACTGCGACACCGGCAATCCTACAACGCCAAACGAATACAATCTAGCCGACGAAACCTACGCCAAACTGGTGGAAAAGCTTGCAGCCAACAAGTTCCAATGGATCACCCCGCAGTTGCGCGCCAACCTCGTCGCCTACTACAGCCATCCTCAGTCCCCGCATCCCGAAGGAATGTCTGCCGACGAATGGCAAAAAGTGGAATTGACCGTAGCGGAGCTGCGAGAGATTAATCCCGGGCGATAGTGTTGGGCGCTTCCAGTCACTCTGCTATTCTTCTGGCTGTCCATGAATCCTATTGGAATCAGCATATTGCTGGGACTCACTGCTGCGGCCGCCAACGTCTTCGGGGGTGCCGTCATTGTGCAGAGAAGTTGGGAGCGGCGGTATCTCCGCTATTTTGTGGCTCTCGGCGCAGGATTCATGCTGGCCACAGCCCTGGTAGAGATGGTGCCTGAAAGCCTTGAACTCAGCCGACGGAGCGGCGCCTTGCTGGTGTTGCTGGGCTATCTGATCGTGCATTTTTTTGAGCACGTAATCACTCCGCATTTCCATTATGGCGAGGAGACGCACGCCGAGGAATTCCTGCATACGCACAACAGAATGTCAGTGCTCTTTGGGCTGATGATCCACACCTTTTTCGATGGCATCGCGATTACCTCCGGCTTTCTCATCTCACCGGGGTTAGGCTGGGTTATTTTTGTGGCAGTTTTTCTGCACAAGGTTCCCGAGGGCTTCACCGTGACTTCCGTCATGCTTGCCAGCGGCCTGAGCAAGGCGAAATCCTGGTTCGCCTCGATGATGCTCGGACTGGCTACCCTTGCAGGAGTGCTGACCATGGCCGTCGGGCGACAATCTGTCGGATATGGTTTGCCGGTAGCGGCTGGCGTGACGATTTACGTAGCTGCTTCAGATTTAATCCCGGAGGTTAATCGCGAGCCCGGCGTCGGCATGGCAATCCTGGTATTTGTGGGCGTCGGATTGATGTTTATGCTTGACAGGTTCTTTCATCTGCACTGAAGCATTTTCCGCTCATTTGCCGAAAGGACTTGCGGTAAGATGTGCAGCCTATGAAAAACAGATTGCTGTCGCTGCTGCTGCTGAGCGCCTTGCTTGTCTCGTTTGGCGGAACCAGCCTTGCCAAACACAAGAAGAGCCCGTCATCTTCGGACGCTAATGAGCCGGGACAATTCGACTATTATCTTCTGACGCTGTCCTGGGCCCCTCAGTTCTGCGCTACCAATCCAAACGGACGCGGGTCGGCAGAGTGCAATCCGAACAAGCACATGGGTCTCGTCGTACACGGCTTATGGCCGCAGGACAACAATGGAAAGTGGCCACAGGATTGCACCAGTACTCCACCGGTCGCCTCGGCTACGGTGGACCACATGCTGCCGATGATGCCGGGGAAGCAGTTGATCCAACACGAATGGGAGAAGCACGGCACCTGCAGCGGTTTGTCCGTGAAGGACTACTTCGGGGAAATCGAAAAACTCTACACGGGATTGA
>Ga0182036_10000632_pt1 | contig 15990 bp, 6 predicted proteins | sample sta12Cox44000080_FD_125966 | JGI IMG/M metagenome (GOLD analysis project Ga0182036, IMG submission 125966) | Lab enrichment of tropical soil microbial communities from Luquillo Experimental Forest, Puerto Rico - statoxic.12C.oxic.44.000.080 | ecosystem: Environmental > Terrestrial > Soil >...
CCGCGACGGGAAAGCCCCTTTCGTCACGCAACGTTCTCCGCGACAGCTTTCATCCGACGTTGCTTGGTCTCCACCAGCCGAAGATGGGCTTTCACTGCTTCCGGCGCTTCCGTGAATCCGTGTTGCAAAAGTCGGAAGCTCGCACTCTCTTGGTTGATTATTGGATGGGCCATGAGAACCGCGACATGGGCACGCGCTACGGACAGCAACTCCTAAGGGATTTGGAGTGGCGCAAACAGTGGGCCGAAAAGATCGGCCTGGGCTTCAAGTTGACGAGCCTAGAACTGCAAGTTGGCAAACCTGGCCAACTTTCGGAGTCACAAAATCAACCCGCGAAAGCGGCGTAGTGAGTTGAAGTGATTGGGATTAGGGTGGTCGGGGCGAATGGATTTGAACCATCGACCTCCTGGTCCCGAACCAGGCGCGCTAGCCAGGCTGCGCTACGCCCCGACCGAGGCGTTAAGAAGGAAAAAGCGCTCCAAACACAACCATCAGATTAGCATAGCTCCGCGGATCCGACCAGACCGCCAGTTTGCCTCATATCCTTCTGCGGTTTGTTCTGCCTTTGTTTGTGGCCACGTCGGAAATAACGAAGCCGCCGGGAAACTAGTTCCCGGCGGCCGAAATATAAAGTTGCAGATGCTTGAGCTAGAACTCGTAGCGCAATGCGAACTGCATGACGCGCGGATTGGTAAGCAGCCCTGTGTAATTGCCGAAGGTGGACGAAATGTCCAATTCCGGCGCAACGGATTGCACGTCAAAACGAGTCGAGTTGGTCACATTAAATACCTCCCAACGGAGCTGGAGGCTCTGCTTTTCCGACCATGGCATGTGCCAACGCTTGGCCAAGCCCGCATCGATATTGAAGAAGCCATCCCCGACTATCTGGTTGCGGGCGCCCGACTCTCCGGGGAAGGGGCCGGTGAAGGAGCTAATGGCGGCGGGGCCGTTCTTAAATAAGCTGACCGTGGCATCGGGATTCTTGAATACACCAGTTTGAACGGGACCGGTGAGGAAGGCATTGCCGCCAAGTTGCCAGTTGGTTGGCCAGTTGAATCCGTTGGAGACATTAAGCGGCAATCCGCTTGTGAGACGGAAGAGACCGGAGAGTTGCCAGCCCCCGATGATAGCGTCGAGGAAACCATTGGCGTTGCCAGCCAAGGGCTTCCCCTTGCCGAACGGAAGCTCGACAATCCAGTTGGAGTTGAACTGGTGTTTCGCATCGTAATCGGAGACCGCGCGCATGGCGCCCGGATCCCACGAGTTAATGATCTGTCCGCCAAGGCCGCCCCACGCGCCAATGCGTGTTGCGTCTGAGGAAATGTCAATCGATTTGGAGAACGTATAGTTGAAATCGAACTGGACCCCATGCGACATTGGGCGTCGGAAGTTTACTTGCATCGCATGATAGTTCGCGTTGGTATTCGATCGCCAGGCGTAGAGCGACGAGTACTGCGGGTTGAAAAAGGAATTCGTTCCCGTGCTCGGCACATAGGAATTGCATGGAAACTTATTGCCCTTGCTGTCTGTGCACTGTTGCGCGCCTGAGACACCGAAATAATCCAGGACGAAAAGGCCGGTAGTCTCGTTCAGGTTAAATCCACAGAACAGGTCGTAGATGGCAACCACGGGAACGTTGGTAGGGTTGTTTCCACAAGCTCCGGTTGTGTACATATCCCCGGCCTGTAGCGGTTGGAGCATGTCCGCCCAATACTGGGCGACGTTTGCCGGCACCATGGAGGCATTGAAGTTGTCCGTGGAGACTCCCGTCCGGTAGATTTTCGCTAGAGCCGTAGTGGCCTTGAAGTAGTCCAATCCCGAGTTCTTGTCGACCAAGTCGAGCGGCATCGCCAAATCGGACTGCGCCCATAGCCAATGCGAGAGGCGCCCCACATAAGCGACATTCAACATAAAGCCCTTGGGCAACTGGCGCTCGACTGAAAAGTCAAAGGTGTAGGAGTAAGGAGTCTTGATGTTGTTGTCCAAGCCCCAGGTGATCGCGAAGCCGCCCGTGTCGAGCGAACTGGGGAATGTCTGCGGGAATTTGCCCGGAGGCGCTGGAAGCAGGATTTGTTGGGGAACCCCACTGTTCGCTGGGCAACCGAGGTCGGTCGTAGGAATCGTGTGCATATCCGTCAATCTGGGGGCGCATCCATCGGTCTGTATGCCAGCCGGGTTACTCAGACCTGTGGACAGCCCGAAGGAACCCGCGGAATCAAATGTATTCAGGAGGCCAGAACCATTGCGGTCATATACGATAGCCGCTCCGGCCCGGATGGCAGTCTTGTTACCCTCGCCGAACAGGGATTTCAACAGCCCGGAATGAGGTTGCGGAGACCATGCAACAGCCAGACGCGGGCCGAAGTCTTTCTTGTTCCACTTGAAGAAACCCGGCTTACCGCCATTCGCCGGCCCAGCAAGCTCGAACGAGACCAGGGGATCCTGGTTCGAAGGAATGCCCTGCAGCATGTTGTGGTCGCGTTGGCCGAACCAACTTCCTAGGTCAAGTTCTTTGCAGGTGGAACCTACGAGTTGGCAAGGCGCGACCTGCAGGCCGTTCGTCTCCCATGGCGGAGAAGAAAGAGAGTAGCGCAATCCGTAGGTTACGGTGACATTCGGCCGGACCTTCCACGAATCCTGCACATACAGTTCGTAGTTGTCGACGGCAAAGTGCCGTTGCACCGGTGCGCCCTGAGGTAAAACGCTGCCATCCTTCAGGTAGTTGTAAGTTGCGTCATCCTCGGTGACCATCCCAAGCAGGGCGATCATAGGAAAGTCGTAAGAGTTGGCAAAGGATTTCGCACCCGCCGGGAAACCGTTATTGGCGGGATTAAAATTCGATCCGCTCTTCACCAACATGCCTGATACGTCCAGCCATGAGGCGTTGGTCACGCCGTCGCTGAACGAGTTCCGGGTGCTGATTCGAGGGTTGCGAATCCGCGAAACCAAGCCCCCAAACTGCAGCGTGTGCTTTCCGCGTGTCCAGGAGAGATCGTCCACAAAATTGTGACTTGGAATCTGAAATGCCTGCGACCGCGTCACTCCTTGGCTGATCCCGCGCATGATGATATAGGTTTGGTTCGAATCGCCAGCGTTTCCAATGCTTTCGCGGATGTATCCGTACCGGAAATTGTTGACAAGGTTGTTGGTAAGCACCGAAGAATAGCTCGCGACGAATCCCCTGCTGTAATCGAGGAGGGTGCTTTGCGCATTCGTGTAGTCGAAAAGGCTACCAGCCGGTGAGGAGGGCAAATATTGGTGCTGCGGATTCGATTCGTTGGCCAGTGCGCCGCTCCAAGAAAGGCGCTGCTTCGCATCCTTGGTAATGTTGTAGTCCAGTCTCGCGATATACCAATTTTTTCTATCTGAAAGCGGTGCGCTGAAGCGGAAACCCGAATAATTAAACCCATCGCCTACGCCAGTGTCGTTCGCATGCGGGAAGCTGTTGAAATACGCTAGCGAAGCTAGGTTTGGACCTAGTTTCAGCGGATCCATCTGCTTAATCCGGGTCGGGTCAACTGCGAAATAACCTGCCGGAACAGCGTAGGAAGTCCCGCTTACACCCACGGGTGCCCCTGCTGCGCCTGCGGCAACTCCTGGGCACTGCGAGCCATTCGCGCAAAGGTAGTAAACGACTCCGTCCCGAAGCGTATCAGTAGGGATCGTGCGGAGCTCACTGGTTTCTTCCGCGCGACGCGCTCCTTCAAAGTTGGCGAAGAAGAACAAACGGTCCTTCACGACCGGCCCCCCTACCGAGCCCCCGAAAACGTTGCGTATGAGTTTCGGAGGTACGTTCGGGTTCCCAGCCCCCAATTCCGCCAGCTTCACGAAGTAGTCGTTGGCGCTCGTATAGGTATTGCGATGATATTCATAGGCCGAGCCATGGAAGGCATTCGTTCCGCTCTTGGTAACTAGGGCTACCTGCGCGCCGGAGGAGCCACCCTGGTCCGCGTTGTAGTTCGTGGTCGTCACGCGAAACTCTTGCACAGAGTCCAGCGTGACCGGCAACACGGACTTGAAGGCGTGACCGCCCGAGTCATTGACGGGCATGCCGTCCAAAGTGATATTGCTTTGGTCGCTCCTCGCCCCGTTGACGGCGCCATTTCGCGTGTCGGTGTCGACGTTGATGTCCGAACGATTGCCCGTGTATAGAACCCCTGCCTGAAGGCTCAGGAGATCGGGCACGTTGCGCCCTTCCATCGGGAGCTGCTTCACTTGGTTCTCGTCGAACGCGATACCCAGAGTCGCATCGGTCGTATTCAGCGTCACCGCCTGTGCCGAAACTTCCACAGTCTGAGAAGCGACACCCACCTCCAATGTGACGTTGAGCGTCGTTGGAAGATTGACCAGCAATTGCACATTCTTGTTTTCGAATCCGCGGAAACCCTGCATCTCCACCCGCAAGGTATAGCTACCCGGAGGAAGCGCCACAAACTCATATTCGCCCGAACTGCTGGTGGTCGTTTCGCGCGTCAGCGCTTGGCCGGCGTTGGTTAAACTGACTTTTGCGCTGGTGATGACTGCCCCGGACTTGTCGGTGACCACACCCCGGACCGACGTTGTTCCCACTTGCGCCCAAGCGCAGGTTGTACCAAGAAAGAGGGCAACGAACGAAATGAGGAGATTGCCCTTTGGGGAAGACCACTTCATAAACGACTCCTTTCGCGCACCGTGATTGAACTAGGCCCGGGGCAGACGAAAGGTGCCGGAATACAACTCACATCAGGCTGTTCTTGACAATGCCCCCGCGCAAAGCTAAGAAGGCAACCTCTTTCTGCCACTCGACTTTAGCAACCGTTGAGATAGCTTTTAGGACAGATTGAGCCGTTCTGTCAAGTCAACTTGTTTCGATTCAATGCAGCTCTTTCTTGCATTCTCCTTTCTGAGTTGGAGGTTGGAGCTGTTCGTGGATTTTGCAGTTCCAAGGCTGCCCTCGTGCAAATCTCTAGATTGACGTTTTCGGTAGGCTCTCCAGTTCGGCCCGACAACGCAAACCATTAAGAGAAAAGCCGCCGGGAAGCTTTGCGCTTGCCGGCGGCGTTAATTAGACGTCTGGATTGTGACGGTACCTGTCGGTGATCGGTCTAGACATTCATCAGGGTCGAGATGCCGCCTAGAACGAGTAGCGCGCCCCAACCTGCATCACGCGGGGGTTGCCTTGAATTTGAGGTAGAAAGTTAGACCAATTCGCCGGGGGATTCAGGTTCCGCAGAGCCGGATCGCGGGCCACGCCGAAGCCCGTACGACTGGTATCGACAGCGGCAAAGGGTTGATAGTTGGCGACGTTAAACACGTCCCAGCGGAGCTGTAGCAGGTGCTTTTCACTCCAAGGCATTGTCCACGACTTCGCCAGACCCAGATCCACATTCATGTATCCGGGCAAACGAAGGTAGTTTCGGGGCCCGGTTTCGCCAGGGTAAGCGTTGCGGAAGCTCTGGTAAATTGCTTTTTCGTCGCACGCGCTGCCGCCAAATAGCTTAGGCGTGCCGGTTCGGTCCGGGCATGTCTGAAACGGGGCTAAGGGAGTTACCCTGGTCTGCACGTTCCAGTTGGTGGCCCACCGCGCGTCGTCGTAGGGCGATGTCACGGGCAACCCCGTATTCCAACGGTAGATGCCGGAGATCTGCCAGCCGCCGACAATAGCGTTCAACGCCTTATTCTCTGTGTTCATCAGCGCCTGGCCCCTTCCAAAGGGCATCTGCCACACGGCCAGCGCGTTGATGACGTGACGGATGTCGAAGCTCGAGTTGGCGTAGCTTGCCCCTTGACGAAGGGGATTCTCGATAAAAGCCGCGCCAGCATAGCCGCCCGCTCCTTGCAATCCGGAGGCATCGTCCAGTGAATGCCCATAAGTGTAGTTCATGTCTAATGTCAAGGTCCTAAGCCGCTGCCGTACGGTCACGGCTAGGGCGTTGTAATTGGAATTTGCAATCGTGCTCCACGCGGACAGCGCGCCGTATTGCGGCTGCATAAAGCGCGTAGTTAACCCGTTACGGAACAGCACGCTGTCGATATACGCTTGCGTGTCCGTCCAGTCATTGCCGGCAAAGAATGCAAACGGATTGGATGGCTTGCTGCGGCTTTGCATCCCGTAAAACAGTTGTGTATTTGTCCAGGTGGGGTCAAAACACGGCGAGGACGCGCTGCTCTGACAATCGGATTGGACACCTGGATCGGCATTCATAATGCCTACGAGGTTCGCGGGGAAAAGGTCGTCAAAGAAAGGGATCGAAGCAACTTGACTTGTAGCCACGCCAGGCTGTTGACGTTGCTTTTCCAAAATGGTTGCTGCCGTGTACCAGTCCATACCTGTCTTCGGGTCGACTACATCGTTGAAGGCCGCAACGTCACGGCGCGCCAGAAGCCCCCGGGCCGATCGCCCGATGTAGGAGACAGAGAGCGTAGTACCTGCCCGCATTTCCCGCTCGTACGTGAGATTCCAGACGTACTCGGTGGGGGCATGTAAATTCGAATCCACGGAGGTCTCGATTCGCTCGCCCTCGTCAAGCGGCTGCGATAACGGGAACTGTAGGCTGCCAGGCACAACGACTTTAGGAAGCGAGCGAATGTCCTGATTGTAGCCAGTAAACAAGGGAGCTATGTTGGTACCAACCGTATCGTAGGTATTTGCGGGGGTGGTGTAGTTTGAGGTGAAACCGAGCGTGTTGTTCAAGTCCCAATCCACCGCTAGCGCTTGGCCGTAGTAGTCGTTGGTCAGAGCGAAGCCGCCACGGATCACCGACTTGCCGGCATCCCCAAAGAGCGCATGCAGCAAGCCCCCGGAGTAATGCGGCGACCAGGCCGCAGCGATACGCGGCTGGAAATTGTTTTTGTCCCAGTTATACATGGGCTTGCCGCCATTGGCGGGGCCGGAACGGTCGATGACGATGGGAGCAATGAAGTTAGTCCCTTGAGCCGAAGCGGCAAGGCGCTCCTGGAAGTAGGTTCCGAGCGGTACCGTCGGTTGAACTTCAAATCCCTGCGTTTCGTAGACCGGGCGCTCTAGGCTATAACGAAGCCCCAATGTAAGGGTGAAGTGGGGCCGAATCTTCCAGGCGTCCTGGATGTATTCCTCGTATGCCTGGGTCGCAAAGTTCCGGACGCTTGGAGCTCCGGCATTGAGCAGGCCTCCGTCCTTGGCAAACGTGAAGTTGGCCGTGTATTGGGAGAACCGGCCGATAATCGCCGTGGCCGCGTTTTGAGTCTCGATGGTGGAATTCAGCGACTGTCCACAGGTGGGCGGCGGGGGCACCGTGTTACAAGGAGTCGAGTCGCCCGGAAGATGGTTTGCCGTCAAGTAATCCTGGAATTGGGTAGAAACGTGGTCGCCGCCCCCAAAGTAAAACGAAGGGTTAGTAACCGCGTTGTCGAATGCGTTTGCGAAACTGACGCGCGCATTATTAATCTTCCGGATGTTGGCACCAAACTGAAAAGTATGACGACCGTGAATCCAGGATAAATCGTCCGTGAAGTTGTGCACTGGCGTCACGCGCGTAAGAGTGTGCGTTTGCCCATTGGGCTGAAAGACAAAACGAAAAGTGAAGTCATTCCCGTTGCTATCGCCGCCTTGCGTGAATGCCTGGCGCGTCAGCCCGTAACGGAAATTATTCACCCAGTTGTTTCCAATCGTCCAGTTGTGGCCAACGGCTATGCCGTACGGATGGCTCCAAACCTCGGGTGCAACCGCGCCTGGCAGCCACTGGGGAAGAATCTGATGATCGTTAATGTAGTTCAAGCGGACAAAGAGATTTTGCTTACTGGTCAGGGTGTAATCGAACCTGGCGCTGTGAGAGTTGAGCTTTACGGGCGTGGGCGCGTTAAAAAGGAAACCTCCCGTGTTCAGAGCATCGCCCGCTGCTGTGCTGTTCGCCGGATATTTGGCCGCAGCGTCGGCAAGAGCGCTCAGCGCGGCATTGTTAATACCAGTTGCCGAATACGCTTGTTGATTCTGGCTGAGGTTCAACGAAGCGTTCTTAGGATTGGCGCAGGTCGGATCGACCGTTTTACTTTGGCAGTATGTATAGTTAATGATGCCTTGCCCGAGGCCGGCTAACGGAACAACCCTCGTCTCAGGCTGAGCCTTGGCATCGCGGCGGCCCTCATAGCTGTAAAAGAAAAACAGCTTGTTCTTCAGGACCGGTCCGCCCAGGGCTCCTCCGAAGGTATTCCGGACCAACGGAGTGCGGGGCACTCCAGCGGCATTGCTAAACCAGTCGTTGGCCTCGAAAAGAGTGCCTCGGTAGAATTCAAAGACTGCCCCATGCCAGTTGTTGGAGCCTGACTTCGTAACAAGGTTAATTTGCGCTCCGGAGGATCGGCCCTCATTCGCGTTTCCATTGGCTGTGGTGACGCGGAACTCTTCGATGGCCTCGGTATTCAAGCGCAGAACCGGCCCCGTCGTAATATTGCCCCGATCGGTGTCGAGCTGCCCAATCACGAGATCATTCGTGGTTCGCGGTATCTCGGTATTCGCGGTTTGCGCGTTATTGATATCCACACCATCCAGCGTCACGTTCGATTGATCGGCGCGCGCCCCGGTAACGTAGCCTTCTCGCGTGGAACCTGCCTGCAAGCTAAGCAAATCCACAAGGTTGCGAGCCTCGAGGGGAAGCTGCGTAATCTGCGTCGTCTCGAAGACGCTGCCGAGCGAAGCATCCTGTGTATTGATGACCACAGCCTCGCCAGCCATGCGCACTTCGACTACCTGGGCTATCTGCCCAATCTCCATTTGCACATCGGTTTCTGTTTCTTTTCCAATCAGCGCTACGACATTGTCGACGATGGCCTTCTTAAAGCCCCCGGCTTCCACTTCAATTCGGTAGTCGCCTGGCGTGATCAGGTCAAAGGTGTACGTTCCCGTGTCCGTCGACTTCATGGTGCGCGTGGTATTCGTGGCCATGTTGGTGAGCGTCACCTTGGCGCCCGGGATCGGCTTCCCCTGCGGATCGGTGACCGTCCCGCTAATGCCGGATGTACCCGTTTGGCCCCACGCTGCGGAAACGCAAAGCAGCATGCCCACACAAAGAGCTAATGACTTCTTCATAGTCAACTCCTTCGCGCACCGTAAATGTGAATGGAACCAGAGCAGGCGGGGACACTTTGAAAAAGCACGGCCGGACCGGCGAATTGCCGTCCACGACTTCAGGCTATGCTTGAAAGCACTTCGGGCAACCTTCCTCCGCCACTCAGACCCATTGGTATACCGATAGCTTTAGGGCGGCGGGAGATTTCTGTCAACGAAAGTTCTTCTAAATTCTTTATCAAGTCGATTGAATTGGTCACGCGAATGTAGGGAGGAACCATTTAAGAGTACTAGTTCTAGAGCTAGGCCAGATAAAGTAATTTGGCTTCGGTGATGGCGGGAATCGCCCGAATGGGTTCCAGGATCGCGACGGAAACCGTGCCGTCCAAGCGCACGAGCGCGGCAGCCTCCGCACCGCGAACGGCCTTTCTTCCCAGGGCAAACGTCGCGATGTTCACGCCTAGTTTTCCGAGCGTGGTTCCCACCTGGCCGATGACGCCGGGCTCATCGCGGTTCCGCAAGTAAAGAATGGTGCCCTCAAGATGAGCCTCGAGGGGAATGCCCTCTAGCGCTAGCAAGCGCGGTGACCCGTCATGCAAAACCGTGCCCTCCACGGTAAACCCGCACGCCGAGCCTGTCTTTTCCGGCAGCGCCGAGACTTCCAAGGTGTTCGGGAAGCCGCGCTCGCGCCTTCGCGTTTCTTCCTCAACGCTTAGGCCGCGCGCCGCGGCTATCGCCGGCGCGTTCACCACGTTGACCTTCTCGTCCAAAACCGCGTTGAGCACGCCGGACAGCACCGCGCTGCGAAGCAAGTGCGTGCCAGCTTCCGCGACCTCGCCCGCGTAACGAATGCGAATTCGGGCGGGGCGTGCAGGCGCCGCTTGCGAAACCAGCGACCCGAGCCGCTCCGCCAGTTCCAGATAGGGCCGCACGCGACGGTATTGATCAGCCGACAGCGCGGGAAGATTCACCGCATTGCGGATAATTCCTTCCGCAAGATAATCCTTGATCTGCACTGCCACTTGCGTGCCGACTTCCTCCTGCGCTTCCGCGGTCGAACCCGCCACATGCGGCGTGGCAATCACGTTCGGCAGTCCGAGCAAAGGCGAGTTCTTCGGAGGTTCTTCCGAGAACACGTCCACTGCCGCGCCGGCAAGCTTGCCGCTCTTTAGCGCCTCTGCCAGCGCGCCTTCATCCACCAATTCGCCGCGCGCAGTGTTAATGATGCGCGCGCCTTCTTTCATTTTCTGGATATTTGTTGCGCTGATGAGATTCTCGGTCGCCGGACTAAGCGCGGTATGCAGAGAAACAAAATCGCTCTCCACCAGCAGCCGGTCAAGCGGCACGAGTTCCACCGATATTTCATGCGCCGCCGCTTCGCTGATGAACGGGTCGTAGGCCAGCACGTGCATATCAAACGCCTGTGCGCGCACAGCCACTTCGCTGCCGATTCTCCCGAGACCGACAAGGCCGAGCGTTTTCCCGCGCACTTCGGTTCCCGCGGCGGAGGATTTTTCCCAGCGCCCCTCATGGATAGCCCTGTCCAGCCGCGGCACCTGCCGCGCAAGCGACAAAAGCAACGCGAAGGTATGCTCCGCCACGCTCACCGAGTTTCCACCGGGCGTGCTCATCACCAGCACGCCGCGCTTCGTGGCTGCTTCCAAATTAATATTGTCCACGCCCACGCCGGCGCGGCCCACGGCGCGCAGTTTAGGGGCTTTGGCGAGCAAATCCTCGGTGACTTTGGTCGCGCTGCGCACGATTAACGCATCGGCATCGGCAATTTCCGCTTCGAGCGTCTCTTTTGTGGTCAGCACGGTGTTCCAGCCGTCCTGTTCCTTTAGCAGCTTGACACCTCGCTCACTGATTTTGTCCGCGACGATGACTTTCATTCCACCTCTTGGAGCGGCGCAGCTCGACCCCATATCCGCTCAAGAACAGACATGAATTTGCCAAGCGGTATAAGAAATCCAAGGTAGCGAGTCCCTTCGCGTCTGTCAATTCGGTACAAACCCTAAGAAACGTGACCATCCTGTCCGACGACGCCCTGCACGTCTGCAAGGTCTTGCGTCTCTGTTATATTGAAGTGACTCAAGGAGCCGGCGATGACCCTTGCTGAGAGAATTCAGAGCGACCTGGTCGAGGCCATGCGCGCCAAAGATGAACTGCGCCGCAGCGTCCTGCGCGGAATCAAATCGGCCATCAAGCTGAAAGAAGTGGAAAAGATAAAAACGCTTGATGAATCCGAAACGATTCAGATCCTGCAAACGCTCGTTAAACAACGCAAGGAATCCATCGAGCAGTTCACCAAAGGCAACCGCCCCGAGCTTGCCGCCAAAGAAACAAAGGAACTCGGCATCATCGAGTCGTACCTGCCTGCCAGCGCAAGCGAGGCGGAGATGGACGCGGCGATTTCCAAAGCCATTTCCGAGACCGGCGCGAATTCCATGAAACAAATGGGCGCGGTCGTGAAAGCTGCCAAATCGGCGCTGCAGGGCAAGACCGTCGACGGGAAAATCCTGAGCGATCGCGTGCGCGAACATCTTTCGAAACGCGGGTAAGAGATCCGGTCCGGTCAGTGCAGGAGCAGAATACATGACGGAACTTCCCTCGCTCGACATGAATTCCCGCGCGCTGGCGATTCTGCGCATCGGCGTCGGCTGCTTCTTCCTGATCTTCGGTGAATACAAGGTTTTCGGCACGCAATTCACGCTTCACGGCGGCTTCCAGTATTGGATCAACCGCTTTCTCGAGGGCGGAGCTTACCCGTTCATGGCGCCGGTGCTTCGCGGGTTCGTGCTCGGGCACGCCACGCCGATTGCATTTCTGGTGGCTTACGGAGAACTTGCCATCGGCATCGCGCTTATATGCGGCATTCTGGTGAGGCCTGCCAGTTTCAGCGGGCTGATTTTTATGCTTACGCTGCTTTTTTCTTCGGATTATCCCGGTGCCGGAGCGCCGTTCTGGCAATACTTCGGTGCCAGCCTGAGCCACTCGGTGTTCCTGCTTTGCTTTGTCGCCTTTCTAACTGGCCGGGCCGATACTGTCTGGTCGGTTAAGACTCTGCGTGAGAACCCTTCAGCCAAGAATTGAGAACGCTTCAGTGGCTAGCGAGCTTGAGGACCGCCGTGTTTCTTTCATCGCTAGCGATGACGCGATAAAGCCCTTTCAGATCCTCCACCTTGCTGACCGGCACGCTTAGTTCCTTCACCTCAAACGTTCGGGTGTACTTCAGAGTGTTCCTGTCGGCTTCCGTTTTGCTGTGATAGCTGGCAAAGCTGTAATCAACGTCCACTGGCGGCGGCAGATCATCCACCATGTACCCCTCAGGTAACGTAATTTCAAAAGAGTCCGAATCCCTTTCCGGTCCTCTAAATATCACTGGAAACTTTCTGGGCTCCTTCTCTTCAAGTAGATCGCTAGAGTGAATCCCCATTACTCTTGGCCGTACAGCAATCAAGTTGCCTAATTGCTTAGCATAAGTCGGAGCGACAAACGTAAAGTTGTAGCCAAATGGCAGTTCTGTCGCGTCCAAGTTCGTCATTTGAGCCTTCGTAATTTCGAACATTCCAATGGAATGTGCAACTTCTTGCTCGATGCGCTTTACACGGTCTTTGCTGTTTTGTACGGCCAGCTGCTCGTAACGCTCGTATTCTGCGAAATCCCCTCTTCGCGTGACGGTCATTTCTCCGCGAAGTGTTCCTTGGGCATCCAGGCTCAGGCGTCCCGTATGGGCAATTCCGTTAGTTGCGGCAGGAAGTTGCGGCGTGCGAATTAGTTCGCCGCCTTCTGGCGTGACAAGCAATGCGTAATTTCCCTGCAAATCCCCGCTGAGCTGCCCGATGGGTGTTTTTTCATTCGTCGGATCAAAAATCAGCAGCCGGCCAAGCTTCGGGTGCTCCAGAACCGCTTGATAGCGTTCGTCAGAAATGCCGTCCGGAAGCTTTATGGCGAGGATGACATGGTTAAAGAGGTACATCATTGGAGGGGTTTCAGGACCGACAGCTCCCCGCTCCGTATTAATCATCACGTAATAGGAATTGATCCCCGCCTGACGGAGCATGGCGCTCATCAAAGTCGCTTTGTCTTTGCAATCGCCATAACGGTGACTGAAGACGTCAGCAGCAGCGTGCGGCTGGAATCCGCCGATGCCAAGTTCAATGGCGACATAGCGAATATCTTTTTGAAGAAACCCTGCAATTCCCTGCATTTTCTGCTGGGGATTTTTTGACGCAAGGGTAAGGTCTGCCACTTTTTGGACAATTTCTGGCGTCACCTCGCGCTTGCCGTTTGCAAGTGTTGCCTGCCACTTGCCCATGTCGTCCCAGGTCAAGAAACCGCTCCGTTGTCCGGCGCCCGGGCCCACGAAGGATACGATCATCTGTCCCGCAATCCCGCGAAAGGGGGGCATCCCTCGCTCGTGCCGGATGGGTTGAACGTCGTTGATCACCCACTGCCACCGGTTGCTGCCGGCCGCAACTGGCTCGACCTTTGCATGATTGAGCCAAACCGCTTTGTACTCCCAACCCGGCGGCATCTGGAGCGTGTATCTTGCCTCTCTTACCGGAATGGCTTCCTGGAACTCCCACCAATCCTCAAGCACGTAAGGACGTTGCGAATACTCGATCTCGTACCCGACCACGTTGCCCGGCTCTGCGGCCGGAATCCTCAACATCCGAACCTTTATATCGGATGCCAACTCGCCACCCATTACGGCAGGTGAGCGCTCAACTGCATCCTTGTCCTTGACTTCATAATCTTTGCCCTGGGCCGGAATGCACCACGCACGCATGCTTCCGATTTTCGTCTCTCGACCTACATAGGCCCACGCGACACCGTAATCACGGCCTTCGGGCCGCAAAATCTTGTACGCCCGCCTCTCGATTGCTTTTACTTTTCCGTCCGGCTGCACGGTCGTGATGTCTTCTGAGTACAGCAGAATCGCCTCATCTTTTTCGTCGTGCGCGGTAAGGGCAGCGCTGGCCGCCGCGTGCATCCAAGCGGGCGCCTCCGCGCTTGCGGATGACGCGAGCGCAGCACAGTGCGTGGACAAGACCAATCCTATAGCCGCTTTTCGCATTACCGGCATGATGATCTCAATTACTGGCCGCTGCGCCATTGGGCTGCATAACCACCTGTTGTTCATCCTCGCTCTTTACGAACTGAAAGAATCCTCTTAGGACCGGATAAGTGTCCTTCGGTACTATGAATAAATCGGATCGCAGCATTCGCTGAATGCGGACGGTCCCGTTGTTCTTCTCGACCTTCAGGGAATACTCCGCGCCTTTCAAGTCCTTGTCTTCATCCTTGGGAACACTTTCCACTTGCCATCCTGTGGGCAACTGAATGTCTACGACGTCCGTAGCCCTGTAAGGGAATCGAAAATAGACCGGCCAGACTCGATCGGCATGTTCGAAGATGTGTTTCTCACTGGCAGCGAAGAGCGTGGCCGGAAGTATGGCGCGCCTGCCGGCAGGGGAGGCCCAGCCTGGCACTTTTAGATTGAACTCAGCAGTCAAAGGTGCTTCCGAGCTGTTCCATTCCGGTTGTTTGATTAATTCGACTTGGGTGCCAATTGGGATAGATTCCTTGACCTGATCTTCCAGAAACTTCTTTCGTTCCGTGTCGTCTTGATTCCTTTCCACCAGCCTTCGCCACTGGCCTTCAAGTCCCGTGTATGTTTCTGTCAGCTTTCCCTCGAGGTCCCCATCCGTCGTTAGTTTAAGGTCGGCCTTACGCTCAATCCTCGAGTCATTGCTGGGCGGCAAGGGAGTCTCGAACCAGGTCCCGCCTTCCTTGTCAAGTTTTATCCCCACAGTCCCGGTCTCCATCCAAGGCAATAACCCAAACGGTGTAAACGCTGCACCGGGATCGAAGTACCTGTCCCGGCCATTCACCTTGACAAGAACCACATTTGCATCCAATTCACGCCCGTTTATCCGCTCCTTGCGAAAAAAATATTCGCTCCGGCCCGAGACTAGACATGGATAGGCTTCCAATCCTGCTGCCCTCACCAGTCCGAGAAATAGCCAAGTAATATCCCAGCCGCTGCCATATTGATATTTCCATAGCTCCTCGACGTTGCTTATTTCCTTTACGTTTTCATGCTTCCGCTCTTCCGCTGTCATTCGCGGCTGGTAACTGAGGTTTTTGATCTGCTGCGTGCGCGCGTAGATTTTTCTCAGCTTTTCTTCCGGCGCGTCCCCTGGAGCGATAATGCCGGCAACTGCTTCCTCCATCGCTTTGCGCTTATCAACGAAAGCTTCCACCTTGCTATTGCTTTTCTTTCCGAACTGTTTCCAGTATTTGTCCACATTTTGCTCTGGGGCTTCATCGTGATAGACGAAATCCACTCGAAACTTCAGCTCATTGGCAGGAGGCATGTGGTCTTCCGTCACAAATCCAGGCACATTTTGCGTCGTCAGACGGACAATGCCGTCGGACCCCTCCTTCGGAGGGTCGGTACCGGCAGGCAGGCCCGCGGGCCAACTCCATTGAACCGTCCATGGATATCTCGTGTAGGGCTTGAGCGTAAAAATAGCCCGCTTGGTGAACAGCTCTTCACTCAGGATCCACTGAGAAGAAAAAATGTAGTTGTCTTGAAAATCGTAATTCCAGTGGTACTCGATGATGCTCCCTACCTGCACGTCGGGCAGCGTAAATGTCTTTGCCAAGAATTTTGTGCCCTTGCTCTTCTCAATTGTTTGTTCGTAAATCTTGCCGGCGTAGTTGACTATGGTTCCGTCGGGCTTAATCGTGCGTGCGCGAATGCCGCTTATGTTCTCCTGGCCTTTCCGAAAGGCAATCTCCACGTTCGCTTGACGCCGGCCGTCCTCCGTCAGTATTTTGACTCGCACATAGTTGTACTCGGTCCCCGCGCGGTTCGAATCATTCCGGTCCACCTGTCGGTACAGATAGATCGCTGGCGCGCCAGGCGCCTTCGGCTCGCTGGTCATTTTCAATTCTTC
>Ga0182036_10000633_pt1 | contig 15963 bp, 11 predicted proteins | sample sta12Cox44000080_FD_125966 | JGI IMG/M metagenome (GOLD analysis project Ga0182036, IMG submission 125966) | Lab enrichment of tropical soil microbial communities from Luquillo Experimental Forest, Puerto Rico - statoxic.12C.oxic.44.000.080 | ecosystem: Environmental > Terrestrial > Soil >...
ATTGGAAGCCAGCAACCCCGCTGCGCCACCCGCCAGGGCAAGAACTGTCGTCTCCGTCAGCAGCTGCCGGAGGATTCTTTGCCGCTCCGCCCCCAAAGCCGCGCGTACCGCAATTTCCTTCATTCGCGACGCGCCGCGGGCGAGCATCAGGTTGGCAACATTGGTGCAAGCGATCAGCAATACCAGGCTGACGACGCCAAGAAAGATCATCATCCCGGTTTTTACGTCCCCCGCCATTGCGTCTACCAGCGGAACGATATGCACGCCTACGCCGCGGTTCCCGTTTGGGTACGCCTCCTCCACGCGCCGGGCGATGGTGCTCATCTCCGTTTGTGCTTGCCGGATCGACACGCTGGGTCGCAGCCGGCCAAGCACCATGAGAAAACCATGGCCGCGATCGGGGTCACGCGCGAGCGGCGCGTAAACCTGCTCCGGCCTTTCTCGACTGATGCGGAAACCGGAGGGCATGACCCCGACGATCGTGTAGGCTTCCTCGTTGACGCGGAGCGTCTGGCCGATCACGTCGGTGCGTCCGGCGAAGCGCTGCTTCCAGAATGCATCGCTGAGAATGAGCACATGGGACGAGCCGGGCTCGCTTTCCTCCTCCCGGAACGTCCGCCCAAGCTCGGGCGACACACCCAACAGCTCGAAAATTCCGGGAGTGCCCTGAACGGCTGGAACCAGTTCCGCCTCCTCGCCGTTCGAGAGCGTCGCACTACGAGTCGTAAATGCGGCCAGCCGATCGAGAGTCTTGCTTTGCGCTTTCCAATCTTCGAAGTTCGGATACGAACTGACATCCTCCGTGATCCCGCGCTGGCTGTCCGTGGCCCAGACAAACACGAGCCGATGGGCATTCGGAAATGGCAGAGGACGCAAGAGCACGGCATTGATGGCACTGAAGATGGCCGTGTTGGCGCCGATGCCAAGGGCCAGGGTAAGTAGGGCGACCGAGGTGAAGCCAGGAGACTTGCGCAACATACGCAAGGCGAAGCGGAGGTCCTGGAGCAGGGTATCGAGGAACGGAAGACCGAGGCGTTCGCGATAGATTTGCCGGGTTTGTTCGACACCGCCGAAGTCGAGGAGTGCTTGGCGGCAGGCTTGCTCGCGGTCCAGGCCTTGCGCGAGGTTGCGTTCGACAGCCATCTCTAAGTGCGAACGCAACTCGGCGTCGAGATCACCCTCGAGCTGCCGGCGGCGAAACAGCGCGAGGAAGCGGACAACCAGCGTTCGAACGGATTCAATCATGAGCTGGCCTTGAGCACGCGATTGATCACAGCGGCCATTTGGTTCCAACCTGCGGCTTCGTCCCGAAGCTGCCTGCGGCCTGTTCGAGTGAGCGAGTAAAATTTGGCGTTGCGGTTGTTTTCCGACATGCCCCACCGGGAGGAAATCCAGCCGCGCTGTTCGAGGCGCAAGAGAGCGGGATAGAGCGTGCCCTGGTTCAGGCGAAGCACGTCCTCGGAAACCTGCTGAATGCGCTGGGCGATGCCAAAGCCGTGCATCGGCCCCATGGTTTCAAGAGTTTTGAGGACCAGCAGGTCCAAGGTGCCCTGCAAAACCTCCGCTCTTGGCGGCATATTCGCTCCTTTAGACGGTCAACAGGAATGGTCATCAGGAATACCATGAACTCCTGTTGGCCGTCAACAGGGAGGTGCTTGAGGAGGCACGTCGAGCTACAGGAGAGCGGCAGCAAAGGGGGGACGCAATGGCGGAGCTTATGCCCACCACGTCATTCTGGTTCGTGCTTCCTACGAAAATAGGGCCGATCTCGTTGAAAGCAAAGGGCGGGACGCGGGACTCATTTTCATCCTTCGTTGTAGCTCTCCGAGAGCCATGAGTTACTCGTGGCGCAGGGCGGCCATGGGATCGACACGCAGGGCGCGGCGCGCGGGAATGTACGACGCAAGCAGCGCAACGGCAGACAGCAGAGCGGCGACAATGACGAAGGTCAACGGGTCGGTGGCGCTGATGCCGAGGCGCAGAATCACGAACGACGCGGCAATGCCGATAACCACGCCGAAAACCGCCATGCGAGCTCCTTCCCCCAAGACCAAACGCAAAATCTCGCCTCGCTGGGCGCCCAAGTACATGCGAATGCCGATTTCCTGGGTACGCCGCGTTACCGAGAAAGCCACAACTCCATACAGGCCGACGGCAGCAAGGGCGAGAGCGGCGACGGCAAACAGCCCTGCAAGCAGCAAAAAGAAGCGCTTCTCAGACAACCATCTGCCCATCTCATCCGCAAACGTCGAGAACTTCAGCGGAACATCGGGAGCGAGATTGTGGAAGATGCTGCGCGCCGCGGCGACAATGGGACCCGTGCGGGCATCGGTGCGCAACAGGATCATCGGCGAAGAGTTGCCGCTCAGACCTCGCTGCTCATAATTCGCGTAGATGACCGAGCTCGCGGGGCGGTCAAGCCCCTCCGCGCGGACGTCGCCAACGATTCCGACAATGGTGAGAGGCTTTAGATTTCCGTCCATATTGCCGAATGCAACGGTTTGGCCGATGGGATCCCGATTCGGCCATTGCTGCCTCGCCTTGGTCATGGTTCAGGAGCTCCCTTTCGGGCTCACCCACACCCTTACTCATAACGAAGAGCGATCATAGGATCTACACGCAGCGCGCGGCGGGCAGGGATGTAACACGCCCCGAGCGCCACGGCCACGAGCAAAAGCGCCACGGTGAAAAAAGTGGCCGCGTCGGTGGAACTGACGCCGTAGATCATGCCGGCCATGAGGCGCGTCAACGCGAAAGCCGCGACCAGACCAAGCAACAAGCCGAGCCCGGCCAGACGAAGACCTTGTGTGAGAACGAGCTTCAATACCTCGTTGCTGCGCGCGCCAAGGGCCACACGGATGCCGATTTCGCGCGTGCGTTCGGCAACGCTGTAAGCCATCACGCCGAAAATGCCGACGGTGGCAAGTAGCAAAGCAAGGGACGCGAAAAGCACGAAAAGCAAAAGATTCAGACGCTCGGAGGCGATGGAGGTGGAGCGAACTTCGTCCATCGTGCGAACGCGCGTGACGGGCAGATTTTTGTCCACCGACCAAACGGCAGTGCGAACCGACGAGGCCACAGTCAGAGGATCTACCGTAGTGCGCACGACCCAATCGCGCAGAATGCCCCCCGGATCCGCAAATTGTTTGATCGGGAAGTACATGGTTGGTCGAGGAGCGGTCAGAGGATCGAACTCGCGAGTGTCGCCCACAATTCCCGCGATGGTCAACCAGGGAAACCCCCGGTCATCCGGGCCACCTTGTCGGATGCGCTTACCGAGAGGGTCTTCACCGGGCCAGTATCTTTTGGCCATGGCTTCGTTGATGATGATGACCGGCTGAGTTTCAGTCGTATCACTCCACGAAAAATCCCTTCCTCCGCGCAAAGGAATGCGCATGCTCGGAAAATATCCCGGGGTCACCACATCATAGCCGGCCATCGGAATTTGTCCCGGTGCGCTGGGTTGGCGGCCTTCGATCGTGAAGCCTTTGCTGGCGCGGACAAAAGTGAGGGGGATGAACGTGACCGCGGCCGCGGATTCGACGCCGGGGAGCACGTCAATTCGTTCGATGGTCTGCTGGTAAAAGGCGGAGCGGCGAGAAAAGTCCGAATACCCTTGGCCTCGTGGAATCACGCGAAAAGTAAGGACTCCCCGCGGCTGAAATCCAAGCGGAATTTGCTCAATGCGTAGGAAGCTGCGCAGCAGAAGGCCGGCGCCGATGACGACCACCACGCCCACGGCGGTTTCCACGATAACCAGAAGACTGCGCCCTCTGAGCCGCGGGCCGATCGCCGATTCCCGGGAGCCAGACCTCAAGGTGTCATGTAGGTTCGCTCTGCCGGTTTGCAGCGCCGGCGCCAGGCCGGAAACCAAGCCTGCAAGAATCGCGACCGCAAAACTGAAGGCGAGCACCGCACCGTCGAGAGAGAACTCCTCGGTGCGCGGAAGGTGCGAAGCGGCGAGCAGCTTGAGAGCGCTTACTCCCCAATGCGCAAGCAACAGGCCGAAGACGCAGCCCGAGAGCGCCAGGAGCGTACTTTCGGTGAGCAGTTGACGGAAAAGCGTGTGGCGGCTCGCGCCCAGCGCCAGGCGAATGGCGATTTCCCGATGACGAGCCGAGGCGCGGGCCAGCAGCAGATTTGCGACGTTGGCACAAACAATCACCAGAACCAACCCAACCGCACCCCACAGCACCAGAAGCGTGGCCCGCACGGGACCGGCGAGATCTTCCTCGAGAGGCACGACATTGACAGTTTGGCCGGTATTGGAGTCGGGGTACAGTTCCGCAAGATGCCTGGCGATTACGGACATCTCCGCTCGCCCTTGCTCGAGCGTTGCGCCCGGCCTCAGACGCGCAAAAACCTCGAGAAAATGGCTGCCGCGATTTTCACGTTCGGCAGGGGTCATAACCAGAGGGACCCAGAGCTCGTCGTCGGAATCGGGAAAATGGAATCCCGCCGGCGCCACGCCAACGACTTCGTAGCCCTCGCCGTCGAGGAGAAGTTTCTTGCCAAGAATCTGGGGGTCTCGGCCAAAGTGGCTCCTCCACAAACCATCGCTCATTACCACAACGCGGGAGGCGCCGGGGCGGTCTTCCCCGGCGACAAACTCGCGCCCCAGCGCCGGATGGATTTGCAAAGCAGTGAAAAAATTGGCGGCAACCAGCTCGCCTTCGACGCGCACCGGCTCGCCCGCTCCGATGAGATTGAAACTCCGGTTGCGATAGCATGCCACGTTCTCAAAAACCGTGTTTTGCTTCGTCCACTCCGAGAAGTTTCCAGGAGACACTTCATTTCGATCATTTTGATAATTAGGCAGGCGGACGTTTTCGTAGACCATGACCAGGCGGTCCGCTCGCGGATAAGGCAGCGCCTTGAGCAGGACCGCATAGACGGCCGAGAAGATGGCCGTGTTCGCGCCGATGCCGAGCGCGAGAGTGAGGACGGCGACGGCAGTGAAGCCGGGAGACTTGCCGAGCGTGCGGAGCGCAAAGCGAAGATCCCGGAACAGGGTTTCGAGAAGCGGCAGGCTGTGCGCTTCGCGGTGTTGTTGTTTGGCTTGCTGAAGGCCGCCAAAACGGACGAGGGCCTGCCGGCGAGCCTCGGCAGTAGAAAGTCCGCGGCGGAGATTTTCTTCGATGGCCAATTCGAGATGGGCGGATATTTCGGCGTCGAACTCACGGCCAAGCTTTGCGCGGCCGAACAAGAAGCGCAGACGGTGGAAGAGTTGGCGAAAACCGTCTGTCATTTGGATCCGCTCCTTTCCTGCCGGGCCAGAACGTTTGTTACCATCGGCACCATCACTCATAACGCAGGGCAACCATCGGATCGACGCGAAGCGCGCGGCGCGCGGGAACATAAGCCGCGGCAAGCGCGACGAGTACGAGCAGCCCTGCGAGCGAAAGCAAAACCGGCAAGCTCACTAAAACAATTCCAAAAACAGATGCGGCCATCGCTTGGCTGGCCGCCAAGGACATCGGCAATCCAATCCCGAGGCCAATGCCAGAAACGAGAAATGCGTGGCGCAAAACAAGCCGGAGCACGTCGCGTGGGTTCGCTCCGAGGGCGAAACGGATGCCGAATTCGTGGGTTCGCTCGGCGACATTCTCGGACAGGATTCCATAAACGCCGAGGGTGGAAAGCAGCAGGGCCACGACCCCGAAGACAGCCATCAAGATTCCCATAATGTGCACGATGGCAATGGAGTCTTGCACTTCCGTCGCAAGGGTTTTCAGCTCGGTCATGGGAATTTCCGGATCGACTTGGGCAATCGCTCGGCGCGCCGCCGAAGCGTAGCCCGTCGGGTTCGAGGCAACGCGCAGGACAAAACGAAACGAGCTTCTGGACGACTGAAGATACGGCTGATAAATGACGGGAAACGTCGCGGGGTTCCACCAGTTTTGCCGTGCGTCTCCGACAACGCCGACGACCGTCATCCACGGCTCGTTCGAGTCTGCCACGCCGAGCTTCAATCTTTGGCCCACTGGATCGCTGCCTGGCCAAAAACGGCTCGCCAACGTGCGGCTGACGATGGCGACACGCGCGGAGGCGGCGCGATCGGCCTCGGTGAAGAATCGGCCGGCCATCAAAGGAATCTTGAGAACGGAGAAATAGTCCCCGCTAATGATTTGCAAATCTGCCGCAGGCGCTTCGCTGGCTTCGAGAGCCGGGTGATCTTCGATGGTAAACAAGACCTTTTCGTTGTCCACGTTGCTGGCGGGAAGGTTGGAGGTTAGGGCCGTCCCAGAAACTCCGGGAAGGGAAGCGAGGCCGTCGAGAGCCGTCTCGAAGAAGCTCGCGCGTTTCACACTGCCGGGATAGGTGGTTTCTGGTAGGGCGACTTCGAATTTCAAGACTTGCTCAGGCTGAAACCCTTGGTAGGCGTTCGCCAGACGGCTGAATCCTTGCATGGTCAAGCCCGCGCATACAAGAAGAATCAGGGCGAGCGCCACTTGAGCGGAGACCAGTCCGTTCCGCAGGCGGGCTCGCGCGGGACCGGCAGAACTGCGTCCGGTTTCTTTGAGCACGGTATGCAGGTCGATGTGCCGCAAGTGAAGCGCGGTCGAAAGGCCAAAGACAAGCCCGAGGAGCAAAGAGAGAAGAATGGTGAAAAAGAGAACGGTGGAATCGACGCGAATGCCATCCCAGCCGGGAACCCATTTGGTCCAATCCGGCGAAATGCTGTTACGAAGAACACGCAGACTCGAGAACGATACGGTGATTGCAACGACTCCGCCGAGAAGCCCGAGCAGCGTCATCTCGGAAACCAGCAGGCGGCCCAGCCTGGTGCGGTTTGCACCAAGCGCCGAGCGCACGGCAAGCTCTCTCTGTCGCGCAATCATCCGCGCGAAGAGGAGATTCGCGAGGTTGGCGCAGGCCAGGAGGAGCACAAACCCGGCGGCCGCTTCCAGCAATCCGAACAGCGGCAGAGTGTACTGATAGAGTTCTTTTCTAAGCGGCAACACGTGCAGGATGCGGCCGGCGTTGGTCTTCGGATAGAGTTCAGAAAGCCTGCGTGAGAGATTGTTAAGAGCAGCGGCTGTTTGCGCGACGGTGACGCCAGGCCTTAGCCGTCCGATAGCCGTAAGAGACATCTGGGAGCGATCGGACTTCTCGGCTGGCGTAAGCGCTAAGGGCACCCACAATTCCATGGGCACGGGATAGCCAAAATCCGGGGGCATGATTCCCGCGACTGTGTAATTGCGCCCATTTAGGCGGATGGTTTTGCCGATGAGGTGCGGGTCACTGGCGAGCCTGGATTGCCAGAAGCCGTGACTCAAGATGACGGAGCGATCGGAGCCGGGCTGTTCTTCATTCGCAGAGAAGAGGCGGCCCGCGGCGGGGCCAACGCCAAGGAGGGAGAAAAAGTTTGCGGATACGCGGCAGCCCGGCACCACGTCGACGCGGCCCTCGGACGCAAGATTCAAATCCCCGCATTGATAGGTAGACAGGTCGTCAAACCATCGCGAGCTGGCTTCGAGGTCCGCCACGTCGCCGGGCGAAATCGACCGGGCGTCGGGCCCTTCGTCGATGCCGCGGTTCTCCCAGAGGAGGACGAGGGATTCCAGATTGTGGAAGCGGTAGGGGTGCACCAGCAGGGCATTCACCATGCTGAAGATCGCCGTGTTCGCGCCGATGCCAAGCGCAAGAGTGAGAACCACGATGGCGGTGAAGCCGGGAGACTTGCGCAGCATGCGAAGCGAATAACGGACGTCTTGAAGCAGCGTTTCGAGGAAACGGAGGCTGCGGGCTTCGCGGTGCTCTTCTCTTGCCTGTTGTGAGCCTCCGAACCGGAGAAATGCCTGGCGGCGGGCTTCTGCCGGGCCGAGGCCCCGCTCGAGATTCTCGTCGATGGCGAGTTCGAGGTGGCTGGCCATTTCGGCATCGAAATCGCGGTCGAGTTGCGCGCGGCGGAAGAAGGAGCCGAGGCGCTCGAGCCATTCCCGTATGCGATCTGTCATCTGGCAGTGCTCCCTTCCGTCTCGCAAGCCATAATGCTTGCCGCTTCCATGGTCACTCGTAACGCAAAGCCACAATCGGGTCGACGCGTGTGGCGCGCCAAGCCGGCAATAAACAAGCGATCAGGGAGACAATCAGCAAGATCAGAAAAGCGGAACCGAAGGCCAGCGGGTCGCGCGGACTCACTTTGTAAAGCAGATATCCGAGCAGGCGCGTCAACCCAAGCGCGGCGGCCGCGCCTAGAAGGATGCCGCCCGCGGTCAGAGCGAGCCCACGGGAAATCACCAGCCGGAATAGCTCCGGTGTCCGCGCACCGAGGGCCATGCGCAGTCCAAGTTCTCGCGTGCTCTGCGAGACGGTGTAGGACATGACGCCATAGAGTCCGATACTGGCGAGCACCAAGGCCAAACCGGCCAAGACGCCGGTCAGGGTAACGGCAACTTTCTGCGGGGACGTGGAACGATCCAACTGTTCTTGAAGCGAAATCACTTCATAAAGGGCCAGGTTCGCGTCCATAGCCTTCAGTTCACGCGACAGCGCGGCGGCCATGGTCTCCGGTCGCAGCTTGGTCCGGATATTCAACGCTGCGCCCACGGAAAACTTCTGCCGCAGAGGAACGTAGAAAAACGGCTTAGGCATTTCACGCATGCTGTAATACCTCGAAGTTTTCGCGACGCCAACGATCTCGAGCCATTTGTCTTTGACCTGAAGGCGGTCACCGATAGGATTCTTGCCGGCCCAGTAGCGCGCGGCCATGGTTTCGTTGACGATGGCGACGGGCGCGGCGGTTTCGTTATCGGCGCGAGTGAATTCGCGGCCTGACACCAGGGGGATTCCGATGGTGGCGAAGTAGCCGGGGCCAACCTGGTTATAGTCGACCGAGGGGCGCTCATCGGTCGGAGGTTGATATCCATCGACCGCGATCGGAGCCGAAGAAAAAGTGCCGTAGCCGAGCGGCGTAACGCGCGCCAAGGCTGCGGACTCGACGCCGGGAAGTCCTTGGACGCGGTCGATGAGGTCGTCTTGAAAACTCTTCGCGCGCTGGACATCATATCCGGACGCGGACAAATTCACGGCGGTCACCAACGTGCCTTGGGTGGAGAATCCCGGGCTGTCCGATCGAACCCTCTCGAGGCTTTGCAGGAGCAGGCCCGCTCCGGCAAGCAGGATGAAACATAGAGACACTTGAACCACCACCAAGCCGGAACGTACCCAAGATTTGCTGCGGCCGTGGACCACACCGGCCATTTCCGACCGCAGCGTGATGGCCAGATCGACGTTGCTGGCTTCGATCGCCGGAAGAAGAGCGAACAGCAGCGTCGAGGCAAGGCAGACGGCAGCGCTCAGGGCCATCACCCGCCAGTCCATTTCGCCGGGCAGGTGCATGGCGTTTCCGTTCCGCACCGGCAAGAGCAACACGAGCAAGTGACTCGACCAGTGCGCGATGAGGAGCCCGCCGGTTGCGGCCAGCGCGGAAAGGACCAGACCCTCAATGAGAAGTTGCTGCAGCAGGCGTCTCCGCCCGGCGCCCACCGCGACGCGGACGGTGATTTCATGTCTTCGCGCGAAAGCGCGGACAAGCAGGAGGTTGCCGACATTGGCGCAGGCGATCAAAAGTACAAACACGACGACGACGAGCATGATTCCCAGCGTGGGGAGCAGGGTTCCCGCGTTGTTGAATGGGGTTTGCCACAAAGCCCAGAGCTTAACGCCGCGACCGCGGTTGGTCGCCGGATAATCCGCATCCAAGCGCTTCGCGACCGCAGAAACTTCCTGCTGCGCTTGCTCGAGAGTGACGCCGGGTTTCAGACGGCCGTAACCTTCAATCCAACGCTCACCGCGATCTTCGAGTTTGTAGCCGCCGGCCTCGAATGTGTCTTCCATGGAGGCCGGTACCCAAAACTTCATCGCCCAGCCGACGAATGTTCCGTAAAAGCCTTCCGGGGCCACGCCAATAATAGTGTGAAGCACGCCGTTCATGCGCTGCGTCTTGCCGATGATTTGCGGGTCGCCCCCGAAGCGCTCTTTCCATAGCTGGTAACTAATGACTGTCACGGGATGGGCGCTGCGGCCCACATCCTCGGTAGGCTCAAACGCGCGCCCAAGAATCGGATGAACCCCCAGCGCCGGGAAATAATTCGATGAGACGACACTGCCCGTAACGACCTGGGCCCGCTCGCCAATGCTGAGCGTAGTGCCCATAATCTTACTTACAAAGAACGCCTCAAACAGTTTGCAGTTCCTTTGAAGATCGAGGAAATCGGGCCAGGAAAGATCGTCTTGGGCGGCGGTTCCCGTCAGAGCCACCAACCTCTCTTGGTGCGCGACCGCCGGGTAGGGGCGAAACAGAAGTCCTTCCATCCAACTGAAAACGGCGGCGTTGGTGCCAATACCCAAAGTCAGGCAAAAAATCGCGACCAGGGCAAAGCCGGGACTGCGGCGGAGCATTCGCAATGCGAAGCGAAAATCTTGAAAGAGCGTTTCCAGGAGCGGGAGTCCGCGCGCTTCGCGGAGGGTTTCTTTGACTTGCTGCGGTCCCCCGAAGCGCACAAGGGCCTGGCGGCGAGCTTCCGCGGGAGAAAGCCCGCGCTCGAGATTCTCCTCGATGGCGAGTTCCAGATGAGCGAACATTTCCGCGTCGAGTTCACGATCTTGCTGGGCGCGGCGGAAGAAAGAGCGCAGGCGATGGAACCCTTGGCGAACCTGGTCGATCATTTGTTGTCGCTCCCCTCCGGCAGAGCCAGCACGCGGCCCATAACATCGGAGAGCCGTTGCCAGTAGGCGGCGTCTTCGGAGAGCTGCTTGCGGCCTCGCTTTGTGATGGAATAAAACTTGGCTTTGCGATTGTTCGTAGAAGTGCCCCACTCTGCGGAAATCCATCCGCGCTGCTGCAACCTCACGAGCGAGGCATAAATGGTGCCTTGATTCAGCAGCACCGCGTCGCCGCTGACCTGCTCGATGCGGCGCGCGATACCATAGCCGTGGAGTCGCCCCATGGCGGCAAGGGTTTGCAGGACCATCAGGTCCAAGGTTCCTTGCAGCAGATCGAGCTTTGATTCGGACATGCACCCTCCTGTGTTATGGCCACAGCAAGGTAACACAGTTTATGTGGGGATGCCACAGGAGAATTAGACGAGGCAAGCCTCCGCCGGTTAGCCCGTTTGGGCCGGCTAAAACTCCTATGGGATTTCTATAGGAAAATGGGCTCGCAATGAGCGGGCCCGGCCGCGAAACGCAGGGAAACCCGACTAAACTTGGAGCTCCACAAACTCAACTTGGAAGGGCGTCGATCCCAGATTCAAGCGCGCCACACTAACCGGCAAACGAAACCTCCGGGGCCCAGCGCTGCCCGGATTGATGTACAGGACCCCGTTGCGCTCGAACTTCCCTGGCTGATGGGAATGGCCGCTGACGACCACGCGGAATCCGGCGGCACGAGGGTCCAAGTCAAGAGCATGCACGTCGTGCAGAACGTAAAGCAGGACGGCGCCCGCCTCCGCCACGGCTGCTTCCGGCAGCGCTTTAGCCCAGTCTTCTCTGTCGATGTTTCCGCGCACAGCAATCACGAGCGCAAGTTTTCTTAGAGCGGTGAGAATTTCGGGCTTTCCCACGTCTCCGGCATGGACAATCAGCTCGGAACCGCGAAGGGCTTCGAGGGCTTGCGGGCGCAGCAGGCCGTGAGTATCCGAAATCAAACCGATGCGTGTGGGGCATTTAGCACGGAGAAATTCTAATGCTTGGCTCGGTGCCGCGGTCGAAGAATGAGGGATAAGGGCCGTCTGGTCCAATTCAGAGACCAGTTACGCCGAGGCTTTGTCGGGAAGCACCCGGCGCATCGGTTTCGCCCCCGGGGAGGGGAACTGCATGTGCCAGAAGTTAGCTTCTGCAGACAGGAATTCTACGCCGACATATTGCTTGCTATCGCGGGCGCGGTGGATCGAAACGACGCGACACTCGATCGATTGGGCGGTATGGTCATTAACCAGAATCACGGTCTGGCCCACGGCTATGGTTTCTTCGAGGTGAAACAAGGCGCCATGGCGATTGACGGATTGCGAGGTGGTGCGTGTCGAAAAGCGCTCGCCGCAGTCTGTTTTCCCGTGAACCGTCAGCGGGACGGTCAAAGCCACCCTTAAAGTGCGGCGGCGTTCTTTGACACGAAAATGAAGCAGGGACATTGTCTGCGCGACCTCAAATCAAATTTGGAGCTGCACTGCGGCTAGTCAGCACGTTTCTCCGCAGGGATTCGCTTGCAGTGACGCGCTAGCAGTGTGCTAAAGCGCAAACACAGCAAAACAGAGGTAACGAGCACGAATCTCGCCCACACCGCCCCATAGTGCAGAAGGATTTCTCCTATGACAATGGCGTAACAGTACCACAAAGCAGCCATCGAGACCAGTACCCCCGTACTCCCTGTTTTTCTAAGGGAAAAAAAAGAGACTACCGGAAAACAAATGCACTTTGGCTTGCAACCTCTTGATTCTAAAAAAGCTTCTGGCGCTGGCCCCGACAGGCACGCCATGCCGCACGTGCCTGTGGGCTTTTCCTCAACTAGTTTCTAGTGGTGTCGGTGCTTTGATTTTCGCCTGCTTGGTGGGTCACTCCCGTGCCCTAGAAGCTTGACCAGCTCGAGAGGGTTCACTCGGGCGCGCTCAACCGTGAGGCCCCAGTGGAGGTGCGGTCCCGTGACGCGGCCGGTGGCGCCAACCTTTCCCAGTACCTGGCCGAGCTGCAGCTGGTCACCGACTTTCACGTCGATTTCGGAAAGGTGGCCATAGAAGGTATAAATCCCCAGACCGTGATCGACAACAACGGTGTTGCCGGAAAAGAACAGTTCCTGTGCCAGCGCCACGCGGCCGCTCTGAGCCGCATGAATCGGAGTACCGGTGGGGGAGGGGAAATCCACGCCGCTGTGAGGTGAGCCGGACTGGCCGTTCAAGATGCGGCGCTTGCCGAAGTTGCCGCCAGTGGTGACGCCGTCGAGCGGCACACGGAAATCCCCGTCCCACAATTTTTCAGGGGTCACCTGGTCGAAAACAGCGCGCAACTTGTCACGCTCTTCGTTCGCCCGTTTGATTTGCTCGGGGCTGGGTTCCACGAATTCCTTACCGACTGCGAGCCTCTCGGTCGCGAACCTTCCCGCGTGAACGGGAATCTGAAGCGTGCAGCTCTCGGGCTTGTCGCTGGCTGTTTGCACGTGGACGAGCACGGGATAGGTGCCGGGCGGTTTTTCCAAGTCGACTCCGAGAAGGCCCTGACGCCGATCGACCGCCGCAACCCCAGTCGCATCAGAGCGTTCGTCAGATACCTGCCAGAAGGGAACGTTCTTCGAGTTCCACTCGGCGGTTACTTCGGTCAAGGGCTTGCGGCTTTGCACTTCCAGAACGAGCAAGCTCCCTTGGCTTGAAACCGGAGTGCTTAGTTTCAGTGTTACGCCGGGGCCGCAGGTCAGCGGGATTTTTGCAGCAGCGAGCAATGGAAGCAAAAACAATCCCAACGCGACCCGCGGAACGATCCTTAAAAGGAACCGAACAAAGGACCGGTGGCGCAACTCAGGCCCCCCGCTTCGGGCGCAGCATATTCACGCGAGCTTCTACCTTTGCAAACTGCGCGCGGCCGAGTTCGGAACCATAAATCGCCCTTTCGGAAAGCAGAAAGAGATCGGGGTTCTTTGCCTTCTCACGGATTTCCTTTAAGAACGGTCGGACTTTGGCAAACATGAAATACAACTCGCCGCAGAAGGCCGGCTCAAAGAACAGTGTTTCGCTGATGATCCCGTTCAATACAAAGGTCGTGGCAATACCCCAATAGCTCCCCACCTGCCGAAGCCAGTTGTTCTCTTGCGAGCCGAAATCCATGGCAACGTTCATGAAATCGTCGGCGCAAGTCGGCCAAAAAGTAGTGAGCCACCACTGTCGGGCTTTGCGCATTTCGGGCTCACGTCTCAGATTGTAGAGCTCCAGAATCAGTCGCGCCTCTTCGACCGTCGACTTTTTCGGCATCTTCTCCTCCACGGACATTTCCGCGGTGTCATTCTACCCTTGACATGCAGGTTTTGCCGCGGCTTAAAGTTGATCAGCCCTGGGTGGGGCTGGCGCGCAGCTTGAAACGCTGGATTTTTCCCGTCACTGTCTTCGGTAGCTCGCTACAGAAACGCACTTCGCGCGGAACTTTATAAGAGACCAGCCGCGCCTTAATGTGACTGCGAATCTCTTCGGCTAGCTCGTCTGATCCCTCGCGGCCCGAGCGCAAGCTGACGTAGGCAACGGCATAGGTCAGGCCGCGAGCATCTGTCGCTCCTACCACCGCGGCTTCCGCCACGTGCGGATGGCCGAGAAGCACATTCTCGACTTCGACGGGCGAGACCCACATGCCCGCGACTTTCAACATGTCGTCCGCGCGGCCGCAATAACGGTAGTAGCCATCGGCATCGCGCACGAACTTGTCGCCGGTAATCACCCAGTCGCCGCGTTTCGTGCGTGCCGTCAGCTCCGGAATCCGCCAATACTCTGCGAACGCGCTGCTACCACGCACCCAGAAGTTCCCAATTTCGCCGGGAGGCATCTCCTTGCCTAGGTCATCGACAATCTTTGTGTCATAACCGGGCACGGTCGTGCCACAACTCCCCGGCTTCGATTTGCCGGGTCGGCTGGACACGAAGATATGCAACATCTCCGTCGAGCCAATTCCGTCCAGAATTTCCAAACCCGTGGTTTGCCTCCAGCGTTCGAAGATTTCGGCAGGCAACGGTTCGCCGGCAGAAACGCACCGTCGCACCGAGGAAAAGTCGAGCCGCCGCGCGGTCGTCTCCGCTTCCCGCAGAATGGCGGCGTAAAGAGTCGGTACCGAGAAGAAAATCGTCGGTCGGTGCTTGGATACCAATCGAACGACATGCGCGGCGCTCGTGCGCTTGGGGTCCACGATCGTGCCCGCGCCAAACGCGAGCGGAAAATACATGCCATTTCCCAGACCGTATGCAAAAAAGAGTTTCGACGTGGAGAAAGTCACGTCGTCCGGCCGCAACTCAAGAACACCGTGCGCATAGTTGCGGGTGGCGGCCAGCATGTCGCCATGGAGATGCAGGGCCGCTTTGGGTGATCCGCCGCTGCCGGACGTGTACAGCATAAAAGCCGGATCCCGCGACGAGGTCTCGGCCGGCGCGAGCATTTCGCTGGTCAAGGCAATCCAATCGTTCCAGATTGCGCAGGACACCCCTTGGGTTTCGAGATGTCCCTCGGTGACAACGACAATCGGCATTTGCGGGCGTTCGCTGGTGGAGGGCAAAAAGGCCTCAAGCGCTTCGCAATGCACAATTGCCGCCCGCGGTTCGCTATTTTCAAGGTAAGCGATGTAGTCCGCTGGCCGCGCGAAAGGATTCACCGGAACCGCAACGGCGCCAATTTTGGCAGCGCCAAAAAAAGAAGCGATGAATTCCGCGGAATCGGGAAGCACGATGAGAACGCGGTCGCCGCCGGATATCCCCAGTTCAAGAAGAGCATTGCCTACGCGGTTTGCGAGCTTTGCCAGTTCGCCATAGCTCACGGCACGAGGCTCACCGACGATGGCTGTCTTGTCCGGATGCCGGGAGGCAGGAGCGTCCAAGAAGAACTCGGCGATGTTCAGCTGCGTCGGAATGTCCGCAGGCAAAAAGGGATCCGTGGAAGTGACCGTCATATCTAATTTGCCGTGGCACCAGACCTATTGAACCGACGCCTTTGCTCCGACAATGCGAATTTTGTACCAGGCTGTGCCGGCGGGGTACAGCGCGTCGTTGACTTCCGAATTGTGCTGCCCGCCAGGCTCGATGGTTACAGGTATGGTTCCTTTGTTGATGAGGATGGCATCATTGTTTGCGCCGACGTAAGTGGTTTCGTACTGGATGTTGCTGTAGGTGTAGGAAGCGGATCTATTCTCAATGCTGATGAGCCAGACGGCCGTCGTTCCGGTGCGGTCTTTGCTCATCGTGGCGCGTTGCACTTTCAAGTCCCGCACCGGATCCGCGGG
>Ga0182036_10000639_pt1 | contig 15867 bp, 18 predicted proteins | sample sta12Cox44000080_FD_125966 | JGI IMG/M metagenome (GOLD analysis project Ga0182036, IMG submission 125966) | Lab enrichment of tropical soil microbial communities from Luquillo Experimental Forest, Puerto Rico - statoxic.12C.oxic.44.000.080 | ecosystem: Environmental > Terrestrial > Soil >...
GCCGCCGCCACCGTCGACTTGCCCGTACCGCCCTTGCCCGTGACGAAATGCAGGCGAGCCTTCGACAGGCGCGCCGGCCAGCCGATTGAGCCGCCGCCGCCAGAGGTGTTTGCCACCATCGCATGCTAGCCCGAGGGCCGATAGGCCCTTGGGCTGGCCGGAGCCATTCAAAACCGACCGATAAGCTCGCGTCATGAGCCAACCGACCGCGTGGGAGTACGTCACGGTCCCGCTGCTGACGCACGCCACCAAACAGATCCTCGATCAGTGGGGTGCCGATGGCTGGGAGCTGGTGGCCGTGCTGCCCGGGCCCACTGGCGAGCAACACGTTGCGTATATGAAGCGACCCACTGGCGAGCAACACGTTGCGTATCTGAAGCGACCCAACTAGCGGGGCCGGATGAGTGCTTCCGCCCGGCTCGGGCAGCTCGGTGTCGCGCTTCCGCAGGTGGCCGCGCCGCTGGCCTCTTATGTCCCGGCGGTACGGACCGGCAACCTGGTCTACACCTCAGGTCAGCTGCCGATGGAGGCCGGAAGTCTGGCGCTAACCGGCAAGGTCGGCGCCGAGGTCAGCCCCGAAGAAGGCAAGGCGTTGGCGCGGATCTGCGCGCTCAACGCGTTGGCGGCGGTGGACTCGCTGGTGGGCATCGACGCGGTGACCCGGGTGGTCAAGGTCGTCGGGTTTGTCGCCTCCGCGCCGGGTTTCAACGGCCAGCCAAGCGTCGTCAACGGGGCGTCCGATCTGCTCGCGCAGGTGTTTGGCGATGAAGGTGCCCATGCGCGTTCGGCGGTCGGCGTCGCCGAGCTGCCGCTGGATGCGCCGGTGGAAGTCGAATTGATCGTGGAGGTCGGCTAACCGCCGTGACCAACGCTGCTAAGTCGCTCACCCATCCCGCACCCGGTCGGCTGCGGGCGGTCACCGACACCGCGTCGGTGCTGCTGGCCGACAACCCCGGTTTGCTGACGCTGGAGGGCACGAACACCTGGGTGCTATGCGGCCCGGGCAGCGACGAGCTGGTCATCGTGGATCCCGGGCCGGACGACGACGAGCACATCGCCGGGATTGCGGCGCTGGGGCGCATCGCGGTGGTGCTGATCAGCCACCGGCACACCGACCACACCGACGGCATCGACAAGCTGGTCGATCTGACCGGGGCGACGGTCCGGTCGGTAGGCAGCGGGTTTTTGCGCGGGCCCGGCGGCCAGCTGGTCGATGGCGAGCTGATCGATGCGGCCGGCCTGACGATCAAAGTGATGGCGACCCCTGGCCACACCGCCGACTCACTGTCGCTCCTCCTCGACGATGCCGTGCTCACGGCGGACACGGTGCTGGGGCGCGGGACCACCGTCATCGACAAGGAAGACGGGAACCTGGCCGACTACTTGGAGTCACTGCGCCGGCTCCGCGGCCTGGGCCGGCGCAAGGTGTTGCCCGGGCACGGGCCGGAATTGGCCGACCTGGAAACGGTCGTGTCGGGATACCTGACGCATCGGCACGAGCGGCTGGAACAGGTCCGCGCCGCGCTCTGGGATCTCGGCGACGAGGCCACGACGCGCGACATCGTCGAATACGTCTATGTTGACGTCGACGAGGAACTCTGGGATGCGGCCGAATGGTCCGTTCGGGCGCAATTGGACTATCTGCGCCGCTAGTACCGCACCGAGTCTGCGCTGAAGGCATCGAAACTGCGCGCAGAGCGCGCCGATGCGCATCTTCTAGCGATGAGCGCAGTCTCGATAGCCGAAACTCAGCGCGCGCGCCTCGCCAGCCTTTCGGAGTCCGAAATCAGCACGCTCTTGCCCTCCAGGCGGATCCAGCCGCGGTGGGCGAAATCGGCCAGTGCCTTGTTCACGGTTTCCCGGGAAGCCCCCACCAATTGGGCGATCTCCTCCTGGGTCAGGTCGTGGGTGACCCGCATCGCGCCGCCTTCCTGCGTGCCGAAGCGCTGGGCGAGCTGCAGCAGCTGCTTGGCCACCCGGCCGGGCACGTCAGTGAAGATGAGGTCGGCGAGATTGTTGTTGGTGCGGCGCAGGCGTCGGGCAAGCACTCGTAGCAATTGTTCGGCGATTTCGGGACGGTCCGAGATCCATGCCCGTAGCGCGTCGCGATCCATGGACACCGCCCGGACCTCGGTAATCGTGGTCGCGCTGGAGGTCCGTGGGCCCGGGTCGAAGATCGACAATTCGCCGAACATGTCCGAGGGGCCCATGATCGTCAAAAGGTTCTCCCGGCCGTCCGGTGAGCGGCGCCCGATCTTGACCTTTCCCGCAATGATGATGTACAGCCGATCGCCCGGCTCCCCCTCGGCGAAGACCGTGTGTCCCCGAGGGAAGTCGACCGGTTGCAGTTGCTTGGTCAGTGCGGCGACTGCGCTGGGCTCAACCCCCTGGAAGATTCCTGCCCTTGCCAGGATCTCGTCCACGTTGCCTCTTCAGCTTTCCAAATAAGGTGGTATTGGCAGGCCAACCCCGCTCGTGTGACGTAAGTCTAGAGGTAAGCCCGGTGTGTCCAACCTGTCACGCTACACACGATCGACAGGTCTAGTCCCCCCAAATTCCGGATTGACACGCGGAAGCGTGTGGATTCGCGTCGGCAAACCGGCCTCATAGCGGCCAGCGAAGTCCGTGGCAAGGATTGTCTCGGCCCGATGCTTCCCGCCATAGGATCCCGGCGGCGGCGAATCGGCTAGCCGCTGAGCCTGGCGCCGATGCAGGTATTCGAGCGCCTCCGGCATGCCCTCTCGGGCCAGCGTGTGGACATCGACCGCCTCCGCGTGCTCGAGAAACTCGTCGACATCGGTCGCCGTGACGGTGCCCTGGGCGAGCTCCCTTTCCAGCCGGCTCAGACCGAATGTCGCGAGCATCAAAAGCCCCGGAACACAGGCCACCAGCAACCATGACACAAGGAGAGTAAACATGGCCAAGGTCTCAGTGAGATCACGAAATCAGTACTCTGTCGTAGGTGACAGCGGCGAAGCCATCCGGGCGCACGAATTCCACGCCAGCCACGCCCGGGGCCGTCGCCGCGCGGCGGCGGGCCGAGGAAAGCCGAGTCGGATTGGTGCGACGGGCGCGACGGATGAATCGCGCACTGGCCCAAGCGTTTCCAGACGCACACTGCGAGCTGGACTTCACGACGCCGCTGGAGCTGACGGTGGCCACCATTCTTTCGGCGCAGAGCACCGACAAACGGGTCAACTTGACGACGCCGACCTTGTTCAAGCGATACCGGTCGGCGCTGGACTATGCGCGGGCGGATCGCGCCGAACTCGAAAACCTCATCCATCCCACTGGCTTCTTCCGCAACAAGGCTTCGTCGCTCATCGGCCTTGGGCAGGCCCTCGTCGAGCGGTTCGACTCGGAGGTCCCGCGGACCCTGGCCGAGCTGGTGACGCTGCCCGGAGTGGGGCGCAAGACCGCCAACGTCATCTTGGGCAACGCCTTCGGCATCCCGGGAATCACCGTCGACACCCATTTCAAGCGGCTGGTGGGCAGGTGGCGCTGGACCGCTGAGGAGGACCCGGTCAAGATCGAGCACGCGGTCGGCGAATTGATCGAACGCAGCGAGTGGACGATGTTGAGCCATCGAGTGATCTTTCACGGCCGCCGGGTCTGCCACGCCCGCAAACCGGCGTGCGGAGTCTGCGTGCTCGCCAAAGATTGCCCCTCCTTCGGCCTTGGTCCCATCGAGCCGTTGCTCGCCGCGCCCCTCGTGCAGGGCCCGGAAACCGAGCACTTGCTGGCCCTGGCAGGGCTGTAACACCGGGGCAGGAGACCTTGACCGTTAAGACCCGCTGGACCATTGCGATATTGGCGGTGGTGGCAGCGCTGACGGTGGCGCTGGTGGCCCAGTTGCGCGACATCTCCGAACCGACCGCGACGACCGCGACGACCCGGACGCCCGCCGCGCGCGAGCATCGCGACGCCGACTCGCCGGCCGCGCTGGCGGGCCCGAGGGAGCGCGCCGGCCTGCCGCCCTGTCCCGCGGCCGGTCAGGGTCTCGGCTCCGAGGCACTGCGGGGCGTGACGGTGGAATGCGCGGCTGACGGTTCGGCCGTCGACGTCGCCCGCGCGCTGGCCGGCCACCGGGTGATCCTGAACCTGTGGGCGTATTGGTGCGCGCCGTGCGCGGCCGAACTTCCCGCGATGGCCGAGTATCAACGGCGGGTTGGGTCGGACGTGATGGTGGTGACGGTGCATCAGGACGAGAACGAGACGGCGGCGTTACTCCGGTTGGCGGACTTGGGCGTTCGGTTGCCGACCCTGCAGGACGGTCGCCGTCGGGTCGCGGCGGCGCTGCGGGTGGTAAATGTGATGCCCGCGACGGTGGTCCTCCGGTCGGACGGTAGCGTTGCGCAGACGCTGCCGCGGGCTTTCGCGAGTGCCGATGAGATCGCGGCCGCGGTAGGGCATGACGCGGGATGAGGGCAAGGAGGCGCCGGTGAGTGCTCCGCTTCCGCTGGAGCCGGAAACCTGCCCGTCGTGGCTGCGTCCGCTGGTCGACAACGTGGGTCAGATCCCCGAGGCCTATCGGCATCGGCTGCCGGCCGGCGTGCTGGCGATGGTGACCGCGGCCAAGGCCGCGTCATCGATGGCGTCGTTACTCGGCGACGGCCGCGATGCCGCCGTTCTGGTGCTGATCTCGGGCCCGGAGTCCGGGCCGGCCGACGGCGGCGTGCCCGACGATGCCGATCTGCTGCTGACCGTGCGGGCCTCCACATTGCGCCACCATGCCGGCCAGGCCGCGTTCCCCGGCGGCGTATCCGATCCCAGCGACGACGGTCCGGTGGCCACCGCGCTGCGCGAAGCGCAGGAAGAAACCGGGATCGACCTCAGTCGGCTGCATCCGCTGGCCACCATGGAGCGGACGTTCATCGCGCCGTCGCGGTTCCACGTCGTCCCGGTGCTGGCGTACTCGCCGGATCCCGGCCCGGTGGCCGTCATCGACGAGACCGAAACGGCGATCGTGTCGCGGGTTCCGTTGCGCGCCTTCATCAATCCGGAGAACCGGCTCATGGTGTACCGCGGCAACCTCGGCCGCCGTTGGGCCGGCCCCGCGTTCCTGTTGAACCAGATGCTCGTGTGGGGATTCACTGGCCAGGTGATATCTGCGGTGCTCGACGTCGCCGGCTGGGCGCGACCCTGGGACACCACCGACATCCGCGAGCTGGACGAGGCGATGGTGCTGGTCGGCGAGGAGGGTGGGTCACGATGAGCTCGATGACCCCTTCGCAGTGGCTCGACATCGCCGTCCTGGCGGTCGCTTTCATCGCGGCGATCTCCGGCTGGCGTTCGGGGGCTTTGGGCTCCGTGCTGTCGTTTGTCGGTGTGTTGCTCGGCGCGCTCGCGGGCGTGCTGCTGGCGCCCCACATCGTCAGCCACATAGCCGCCCCGCGCGCCAAACTGTTCACCGCGCTGTTCTTGATCCTGGCGCTGGTTGTCGTCGGCGAGGTCGCCGGTGTGGTGCTCGGACGCGCCGTTCGGGGCGCGATCCGCAGCGGCACAATCCGAACCATCGACTCGGTCATCGGGGTGGCGGTCCAGCTGGTCGTCGTGTTGACCGCGGCCTGGTTGTTGGCCACGCCGCTGACCCAGTCCAAGGACCAGCCCGAGCTGGCCGCCGCGGTCCGCGGATCGCGGGTGCTCGCTGAGGTCAATGAGGTCGCCCCGCCTTGGCTGAAGACGGTGCCCAAGCGGCTGTCGGCGCTGCTGAACACCTCCGGCCTGCCCGCGGTGCTGGAACCGTTCAGCCGCACCCCGGTGATTCCGGTAGCGTCACCGGACCCGGCGCTGGCCAACGATCCGGTCGTGCTGGCCACGCAGCCCAGCGTGGTCAAGGTCCGCAGCCTTGCTCCCAGCTGCCAAAAGGTATTGGAGGGCAGTGGATTCGTCATAGCGCCCGACCGCGTCATGACCAACGCGCACGTGGTGGCGGGATCCAACAGCGTCCAGGTCTACGCCAGCGGCAATCCCCTTGATGCCACCGTGGTGTCGTATGACCCGTCGGTCGACATCGCCATCCTGGCCGTCCCGAACCTGCCGCCGCGGCCGCTCGCCTTCGCCGAGGCAGAGGCGAAAAGCGGTCAAGACGTGGTGGTGCTGGGCTATCCCGGCGGCGGTAACTTCACTGCAACCCCCGCCAGGATTCGCCAGGCCATCACTCTCAGCGGGCCCGACATCTACCGTGACCCGGCGCCGGTCACCCGCGCCGTGTACACCATCAGAGCCAATGTGGAGCAAGGTAATTCGGGTGGACCGTTGATCGACAAGACCGGCCACGTGCTCGGTGTGGTCTTCGGCGCGGCCGTCGACGACCCCGACACCGGTTTCGTGCTGACGGCCGACGAGGTGGCCGGCCAGCTTTCCAGGATCGGTAACAGCAGGCAGGTGGGCACCGGGGCCTGCGTCAGCTGATTCCGGACCCGTGCACCTGCTCGAGGAACCTCATCAGGTGCCTGTTGATTTCCTCCGGTGCCTCTTCGTGGCTGAAATGTCCTGCGCCAGTGATGGATATGTAGCGTCCATGTGGCGCATAACGCTGGGTGCGGTCCACCGGGTCGGAAAGCACATAGGGATCGGCGTCACCGCGGAGGTGTAGCAGCGGCATCCCCAGCTGTTGGGACATTGATCGCATGAATCGCCGGCCTTCGCCGCGCAGCTGGCTGCGCACCGCCCAGCGCTGGTATTCCAGTGCGCAGTGCGCGGCGCCCGGAATCTGGATCGCGGTCCGCAGGTAACCGATGGTTTGCGAAAAGTCTTCTGAGGCAGCCCATTTGGCACAACTGCGGCTTCGGGCGAGGCGTTCGATCTCCGCCGCGTTGTCTCGGGTCAGCAGGCGCTCCGGCCAGATGGGCACTTGGTACTGCAGCAAGGTCGGCAGCAGTGCGTAACTCTGATCACGCCGCATCAACGTGGATCGGCGCAACGCCGCCGGGTGTGGCGAGCTGATCAACGCGATGGCGCGCACCAGCCGCGAATGCAGCAGCGCGGTGGCCCAGCACGCCAGCCCGCCGTCGGCGTGGCCGACCAGCGTCGCCGACGAATGCCCGAGCGCACGAATGAGCCCGGCCGTGTCGCCGGCGAGCGTCCAGCCGTCGTAGCCCCGGGGCGGCTTGTCGCTGCCGCCGTAGCCTCGCAGGTCGACCGCGACCACTCGCGCCCCGGTCAGTCCGCGCAGCTGATGACGCCAGGACCACCAGAACGATCCGAACCCGTGCAGCAGGATCACCAGCGGACGCGCCGTCGCCGGTGTGGTCGGACCCTGGCCCCCCTGCAGAGCCTCGACCACGTGAAAGCGGATGCCGTTGGCGTGCACGTCCAGATGGCGCCATGGCCCGTCGATGCGGGTGATCGACGGATCTGGTGCTGCCATTTACCAACCCGTGCGGTCGGCGGAAGCGCCGTTTTCGGGCTTTGCGTGCTTGCCCTGGGACTCGGTCAGCGCCTTTGCCTCGGCTGCAGGCTTGTCGTGGCCGGGGGTGAGTGCGGTGCGTGTCTCCCTGACCGATTCGATCGTCTGCCGCGGTCCCCGGATCCGGCGCACCTTCAGGAAACCCAACAGCCCCAGCAGGGCCCCGACCACCACCATGATCGCGAACACGATCAAGAACGCCACCCAGCGCCACAGCCAGTTGTCGAGCAGCTCGGCGAGGAAGAAGAAGAAAAAGAACGTGGAGTAGAACAGCACGACCAGTGCGGCGATGAAGTAGACGCTGCCGGTGAGGCCCTTCTTCACGTCCCGGGTGATCTCGGCACGGGCCAGTTCGACCTCGGCCCGCACCAGAGTGGACACCTGGGTTGTCGCGTCTTTGATCAGGTCACCGATCGACGGCTCGGCAGACCTGGCGTGCGGGTCGGCCAACGGAATCGTGGTCAGGGTGCTGGGCACACCGTTCTTGCGGTCGACTTTGCTCACAGACGGTCCTCTCGGTTCGATTGCCCGGCTCGCGGTTCATGTTGCCATGCGGTGCCATGCCAGACGAGGCCAGCCGAAGGCGACTCTTCCAGGTGCCGCGACGGGGCTTGGTTGGGCGGAGGTGGCCAGGCGTCGGGACGGCGAACGCGCTGTGTCTTTATCCCGTTGAGTGGGAAGGGAATCAGAAACCGGTGTGGCGACGGCATCGACCTGAGCGAACGAGAGCCGATAGCCGATTAGACTGGCCAGGCTGCTCAGGGTGTCCGACCGGTCGAGGGGAGTGTTGCTTTGCAGACGGCCCACCGTTGCTATAAGGCGGCGATGGTTGCCGTGCTCCTGGCCCTCATGGGTATGCCTGCCAACATCGCGGCCGCCGACGACAGGATCCCGTTGGGTGGCGGCGCGGGCATCGTCATCAATGGGGACACGATGTGCACCCTGACGACGATCGGGACCGATTCGGCCGGCGACCTGATCGGCTTCACCTCCGCACACTGCGGTTCTCCCGGCGCGCAGGTCGCCGCCGAGGCCGCGAAAAACAGGGGCCCAGTGGGCACCATGGTCGCGGGCAACGACACCCTCGACTACGCGGTAATCAGGTTCGATCCGGCCAGAGTGGCACCGGTGGCCACCTACAACGGATTTACGATCAACGGCATCGGGCCGGATCCGACCTTCGGTCAGATCGCCTGCAAGCAGGGTCGCACGACCGGCAATTCCTGCGGCGTGACCTGGGGGATGGGTCAGGATCCGGGCACCATCGTCATGCAGGTCTGTGGCCAACCGGGTGACTCCGGGGCCCCGGTGACCGTCAACAACCTGCTGGTCGGGATGATTCACGGAGCCTTCAGCGAAAACCTGCCGACCTGCATCATCAAATACATCCCGCTGCACACCCCGGCGGTGGTGATGTCGTTCAACGCGGCGCTCGCGGACATCAACGCCAAACACCGACCTGGCGCGGGATTCGTGCCGGTGCCGGCCTGAGGAGCCCTAGGACTACCTTGGACTACTTGGCGGCCTTGATCGCGTCGAACACGCCGGGGTCCAACAGCGTCGAGGTGTCACCCAACGTGCGGTTCTCGGCGACGTCGCGCAGTATGTGCATGATCTTCCCGCTGCGGGTCTTGGGCAGTTCGGGCACCACGTGGACCTCACGCGGCTTGGCGATGGGTGAGATCTTCTTGGCCACCTCGGCGCGCAGCTTGTCGACAATGCCCTCGTGCACTTCATACTCGGCGCACAAGACGACGAACGCGCAGATGGCTTGGCTCGTGGTCTCGTCTTTCTTTGCGACCACCGCGGCCTCGGCCACTCCGTAGTGGCCGACGAGCGCCGACTCCAATTCGGCGCTCGAGAGCCGATGCCCCGACACGTTCATCACATCGTCGATGCGGCCCACCACCCAGATGGCGCCGTCGCGGTCGTAATAGGCGCTGTCGCCGGCGAAATACCAGCCCTGCTCGGCGAATCTGGACCAGTAGTTCTCGATGTACCGTTCCGGGTCGCCCTAGATGCCTCGCAGCATGGAGGGCCACGGCCCGTCCAGGACCAGGTAGCCGCTGACGTGTTCGCCCGTGTGGACGGCTGGCGTCAGTGAATCGCCGTGGTCGTCGACGATCCTGGCCGAGATCCCCGGCAACGCCGTCATCGCCGAACCCGGTTTGGCCGCGGCGACTCCGGGCAACCGCCGTTCAAGAACCGCGCGCCACGCTCGATCGGCGCCGCCCGGGCCCTAGAGTCGCCATATGCGTCGGGCGCCGGCCGCGCTGGCCGTCCTTGCCACCGGAGTGTTGGCGATTGCGTCGCTGGCCGGCTGCGGCGGCGGCGTCCTCACCCCCGATCTGGTGGTCGTCAACGGTGGGGAACCGCCAAACCCACTGGTCCCGACCAACACCAACGACAGCGACGGCGGGCGGATTCTCGATCGGTTGTTCGCCGGGCTGACGTCCTATGACGCCGCCGGCAAACCGTCGCCGGAGGTTGCCCAGTCGATCGAGACGACCGACAACGTCAACTATCGCATCGTCCTCAAGCCGGGCTGGAAGTTCACCGATGGGTCGCCGGTCACGGCCCACTCGTTCGTCGACGCGTGGAACTACGGAGCCTTGAGCACCAATGCCCAACTGCAGCAGAGCTTTTTCAGCCCGATCGACGGGTTCGACGAGGTTTCCGGCGTCACAAGCGACGGAAAGCCCGGCCGGACCACGATGTCCGGGCTGCGGATCGTCAATGATCTCGAGTTCAGCGTGCACTTGAAGGCGCCGACCGTCGACTTTACGTTGCGATTGGGCTACAGCGCGTTCTATCCACTGCCGGAGGCGGCATTTCGGGACATGGCCGCTTTTGGCCGTAACCCGATCGGCAACGGCCCATACAAGCTCGCCGACAGCCCGGACGGGCCGGCCTGGGAGCACAACGTCAAGATCGACCTGCGGCCCAACCCCGACTACCACGGCAACCGCACTCCCCACAACAAAGGCCTGCGGTTCGAGTTCTACGCCAACCTGGACACCGCCTATGCCGACCTGCTGTCGGGCAATCTCGATGTCTTAGACACGATTCCGCCCAGCGCGCTGCCGATCTACAAGCGCGACCTTGGCGACAACGTCATCGCCGGCCCCGCGGCGATCAACCACACCCTCGATACCCCGTTGCGGCTGCCGCATTTCGCCGGCGAGGAAGGCCGGCTGCGTCGGCTTGCCCTCTCGGCTGCCGTTAATCGCCCGCAAATCTGTAAGCAGATCTTTGTGGGCACCCGCAGTCCGTCGCGCGATTTCACCGCCCGATCGTTGCCGGGTTTCGACCCGAATCGACCGGGTAACGACGTGTTGAACTTCGATCCCGAGCGTGCGCGGCAACTTTGGGCGCAAGCCAACGCGATCTCGGCCTGGAGCGGCGCTTACGCGATCGCCTACAACGCCGACGGGGGCCATCAGGAGTGGGTGGACGCGGTGGCGAACAGCATCAAGAACGTTCTCGGTATCGACGCGGTCGGCGCGCCGCAGCCCACCTTCGCCGGATTTCGCACCCCGATCGAAGACCACACCATCGCGACCGCCTTCCGCGCCTCATGGCAGGGTGACTATCCGTCCTTGATTGAGTTCCTTGCCCCGCTGTTCGCCACCGGGGCCGGTTCCAACGATGTCGGCTACTCCAACCCCGAATTCGACGCGGCGATGGCGGCCGCGGAGGCCGCGCCGACGCTACAAGAGTCGGGCCTACTGGCCAATGCGGCGCAGCGAATCCTGTTGCACGACATGCCCGTTGTCCCGCTTTGGGACAATGTCAACGTGATGGGGTGGTCGACGGCGGTCAAAAACGTGCACGTCACCTGGAATGGCATGCCCGACTACGAGAACATCGTGAAGGGCTGAGATGGGTTGGTATATCGCGCGCCGAATCGCCATCATGGTGCCGGTCTTCCTCGGTGCCACGCTGCTGATCTACGGCATGGTTTTCCTGTTGCCCGGTGATCCGTTGGCCGCCATCGCCGGAGACCGACCCCTGACTCCTGCGGTGGCCGCCACATTACGCGCCCGTTATCACCTCGACGATCCATTCATCCTGCAGTACCTGCGCTACCTGGGCGGCGTCCTGCATGGCGATTTGGGTCGGGCCTATTCCGGCCTCCCGGTCAGCGCCGTTCTGGCGCATGCCTTTCCGGTTACGCTGAGGCTGGCGCTGATCGCAGTGACGGTGGAAGCGGTGCTCGGGATCGGCTTCGGCGTGATCGCCGGCATGCGCGAGGGCGGTATCTTTGACTCCACGGTGTTGATCACCGGCCTGGCCATCATCGCCATCCCGATATTCGTCCTGGGCTTCCTTGCGCAATTCGTGTTCGGTGTGCGGCTCGGGATCGCGCCCGTCACGGTTGGCGAGCGAGCGACGTTCGCGCGGCTGCTGCTGCCCGGGATCGTTTTGGGCTCGGTGTCTTTCGCGTATGTGGTGCGGCTGACCCGGTCGGCGGTGGCTGCCAACGCACACGCCGACTATGTCCGCACCGCGACCGCCAAGGGGCTGTCGCGTCGGCGAGTGGTGACGGTGCACATCCTGCGCAATTCCCTCATCCCGGTGGTGACTTTCCTCGGCGCCGATCTCGGGGCGTTGATGGGCGGAGCCATCGTGACCGAGGGCATCTTCAACATTCATGGCGTGGGTGGTGTGCTGTATCAAGCTGTCACCAGGCAGGAGGCGCCGACGGTCGTCTCCATCGTGACGGTGCTGGTGCTGGTCTATCTGATCACCAACTTGATGGTTGACCTGCTGTACGCCGCGCTTGACCCTCGGATCCGATATGGCTGAGCGCATTCCGGACCGCCACGGCTTTTGGCGCGACACATGGCGTCGGCTTCGCCGACGTCCGAAGTTCGTCGTGGCCGCCGCGCTGATTCTGTTCATCCTCGTCGTCGCGATGTTTCCGGCGTTGTTCACCGGAGCCGATCCCACCTACGCCGATCCCGGCCAAAGCCTGCTTCCTCCGTCGGCCGCTCATTGGTTCGGTACCGATTTGCAGGGTCACGACATTTACGCGCGCACCGTCTACGGTGCGCGTGCTTCGGTCACCGTCGGGCTTGGGGCGACCCTGGCCGTGTTCTTGCTTGGCGGAGTGCTGGGCGCGCTCGCCGGCTTCTACGGCGGCTGGGTTGACGCCGTGGTCTCTCGCATCACCGATGTGTTCTTCGGCCTGCCGTTGCTGCTGGGCGCCATCGTGCTCATGCAGGTCATGCACCACCGCACGGTGTGGACGGTGATCGCGATCCTGGCCTTGTTCGGCTGGCCCCAGGTGGCCAGGATCGCTCGCGGCGCGGTGCTCGAGGTGCGCGCCAGCGACTATGTGCTCGCTGCTAGAGCCTTGGGGTTGAGCAGATTTCAAATCCTGCTGCGGCATGCGTTGCCCAACGCGCTGGGCCCGGTGATCGCGGTGGCCACGATCGCTCTCGGCCTGTTCATCGTCACCGAGGCCACGCTGTCCTACCTCGGGGTCGGACTGCCAACGTTCGTGGTGTCCTGGGGCGGCGATATCAATGTAGACCAGAGCCGGCTGCGGTCGGGGTCGCCCATATTGTTCTATCCGGCCGGCGCACTGGCGATTACGGTGCTGGCCTTCATGATGATGGGCGACGCGGTGCGTGACGCCCTGGATCCGGCCTCGCGGGCGTGGCGCGCATGAGCGCCCGAGAAGGGCCGCTGCTGTCGGTGGAGGGTCTTGAGGTCACGTTCGACACTCACGCTCCCGCGGTTTGCGGAGTGGATCTGACCGTGCTGCACGGTCAGACCGTCGCGGTGGTGGGCGAATCGGGGTCGGGAAAATCCACCACGGCTGCCGCCATCCTCGGACTGCTTCCGCCCGGGGGACGAATCACCGCCGGGTGCATCGTTTTCGACGGGCGCGACATCAGCGCGGCCGATGGCCGCTTACTGCGATCGATCAGGGGAAGTGCCATCGGGTATGTGCCCCAGGATCCGATGACGAACCTCAACCCGGTCTGGAAGGTCGGCTTCCAGATCCGGGAAGCCTTGCGGGCGAACACCGATGGACGCGAGGCGCGGCGACGTGCTCTCGATCTGCTCGCCGAGGCGGGTATGCCGGATCCGGTGAAGCAAGCCGCCCGGTATCCCCATCAGCTGTCCGGCGGCATGTGCCAACGCGCGCTGATCGCCATCGGGCTGGCGGGCCGGCCGAAGCTGCTGATCGCCGACGAGCCGACTTCCGCCCTCGACGTCACCGTGCAACGGCAGGTGCTCGACCATCTGCAGCAACTGACCGACGAACTCGGAACCGCGCTGCTGCTGATCACCCACGACCTGGCGTTGGCCGCCGAACGGGCCGAGTCCGTCGTCGTCCTCCACCGTGGGCTGGTGGTGGAATCCGGTGCCGCGCAGTCGATCCTGCGCGACCCGCAACATGAGTACACTCGACGATTGGTCGCCGCCGCCCCGTCGCTGACCGCGAGGAGTTCGCCCCGAACCGCACCGCGGACCACAACCCAACCCCCCGACGACATTCTCGTCGCCTCGGAGCTGACGAAGGTTTACCGGGAATCGCACGGGGCGCCGTGGCGACGGGCGGAGTTTTGCGCCGTCGACGCCGTGTCGTTTCGGCTGCGCCGCGGTGGCACCCTGGCGATCGCCGGGGAGTCGGGGTCGGGAAAATCAACGGTGGCGCGGATGGTGTTGGGCCTGTTGCAACCCACGTCCGGCACAGTGGTTTTCGACGGTATCCCGATCGGCGGACAACTGGAGCGCAAGCAGGCGTTGGTGTTTCGCCGGCGGGTGCAGCCGGTGTTCCAGAACCCATACAGCAGTTTGGATCCCATGTACTCGGTGTTTCGCGCCATCGAGGAACCGTTGCGGATACATCGGGTCGGCGACCGCAAACAGCGCGCGCTCGCGGTGCGCGAGCTGCTCGACCAGGTGGCGCTGCCGGCGTCGGCGTTGGGGCGGCTGCCCCGCGAGCTGTCCGGTGGCCAGCGGCAACGGGTCGCGATCGCTCGTGCGCTTGCGCTGCGACCCGAGGTGCTGGTGTGCGACGAGGCGGTCTCGGCGCTCGACGTCCTGGTGCAGGCCCAGATATTGGACCTGCTGGCCGAACTGCAGGCCGAACTGGGGCTGACCTACTTGTTCATCAGCCACGACCTGGCGGTGATCCGCCAGATCGCCGACGACGTCTTGGTCATGCGCGCCGGCCGGGCGGTGGAGTGCGCGCCCACCGAGGAGCTGTTCACCCGGCCCGGCGACGAGTACACCCGTCAGTTGCTGGAGGCGATTCCCCGCCCGTCGGCGCCGCCCCGCTAGTGTTGACAACCCGTGACGACCGACCCGTTGGCCCCGCTGATGGAGCTCCCCGGCGTCGCGGAGGCCAGTGACCGGGCCCGCGACGCGTTGGGTCGGGCCCACCGCCACCGGGCCAATCTGCGGGGCTGGCGGGTGACCGCCGCCGAAGCGGCGTTGCGAGCGGCGCGCGCCTCGTCGGTGCTCGATGGCGGGCCCGTGCGGCTGGACGATCTCGCGGAGGCCACCCAGGTGAGCGATCCGGTGTTCGGCGGAGCGCTGCGGGTGGCCCAGGCCCTCGAGGGCGGAGGGGGCCCGCTGATCGGCATATGGCAGCGCGCGCCGCTGCAGGCGCTGGCCCGTCTGCACGTGCTGGCGGCGGCCGACCAGGTCGATGACGATCGGCTGGGCCGCCCGCGGGCCGATGCCGGGATCGGCCCGCGTCTGGAGTTGCTGGCCGGGTTGGTGACCGCCCCGACGCGCGCGCCGGCGCCGGTGGTGGCCGCCGTGGCACACGGCGAACTGCTGACGCTGAAGCCGTTTGGTAGCGCGGACGGCGTCGTGGCCCGCGGGGTGTCGCGGTTGGTGACTATCGCCAGCGGACTGGATCCGCACGGCTTGGGTGTGCCCGAGGTGAGTTGGATGCGCCAGCCGGCGGATTACCGCGATGCCGCGCGCGGGTTCGCCGACGGCACGCCCGACGGTGTCGGCGCCTGGCTGGTGCTGTGTTGCCGGGCGATGGTGGCGGGCGCGCAGGAGGCCATGTCGATCGCCGAATCGTTACCCAATCGATAGCCGGATCGGTAGCCGACGGACCTCGAAACGTCGCCGAAGAAGTGTGTCCACAAATGTAAAGCGGGCGACGTCCCGAACGATTCGGTGCGCCGCCCGCCAGCACGGAACTCGGTTACCAAGCGTGCATTTCTGGGCTGCGTGGGTTGGCCTCGGCGATCTTGCGACGCTTCCGGTTGCAACCCCACCCAAGGGGCCGTCGATACCTTTCGCTTTTCGCAATTACGCAGGCCCGCAACACTTCTGCCATTATCGCGGCTATGACTCCGCGTGGGTGCCGGGAACCGTGCTTGGGCGCCCGGATCGGGAGATCGAACCTTCTCTTCCGGATCGACCTAGGCCTCACCGGGCTTCCGTGGTTCCTTTGTACTACTAGACCCTTAGCA